>Ga0163217_1031423_pt1 | contig 17705 bp, 25 predicted proteins | sample SynspAceP_FD_185933 | JGI IMG/M metagenome (GOLD analysis project Ga0163217, IMG submission 185933) | Saline lake microbial communities from Ace Lake in Antarctica - Synechococcus sp. Ace-P (PacBio error correction) | ecosystem: Environmental > Aquatic > Non-marine Saline and Alkaline > Saline ...
TCCAGGAGCGCGCCCTGCGCCTGCCGAGAATTCCAAAACCGGCAAGAACAATCGTCCAATCTGGCGCGCCAGCCGTCGAAATACCTGCGGGATGCCAGCGCATTGATGGCAACCCTTGGGTATTACCGCACCCTGACGGGCAGCCGCTCAGCGACCTTCAGCTTTTTGGCACGCAGATCCGCGCCCGAGCCGGGGTCAAGGATGTCCGGATCCAACGCCTGCGTCCACACTTCTTTGCAAATCGACTGCCGTGGCATCAGGCCAAAGGGCTGCCAATTAGATCGGAAAGCTGCTGGGGCTACGCAGGCTGCAGACCACGGCGCGGGATAATGCGCATCTAGCGGCAGACCGGTCAGGTGTGCCGCTGACGACCGTAGCCGTCGTCGCTGCGACGAGCGCTTGGGGTAAGTTTCGCTGAACGTTTACCTCCGGGATTCCACTGCCCTCCGTGCCATACAAGAGTGAGACAATCCGTCATCCCGCGCGTGGCGGGAACAGATCATCCGCCAGAAGACGCAATTAGTTGCAAGAATTCGGTTTCAATCCCCCGCGCGTGCGGGAAACAGAATGCGCACCGGATGCTCAGGCAGGGCTCCAGCGCGGTTCATCCCTCGCCGCGCTGCGGGAACAGGGGGTGGCAACGCCGTAAGCGCGTCATTCCAGACCGGTTCAATCCCCGCGCGTGCGGGGAACAGGCCGCTCTTGCCTCGTGATAGACCGTTGATTCCCGCGTTCATCCCCGCGCGTGCGGGGACAGTTGTGTCACATAGCATCACGGTGTGTTTTGGACGGTTTCATCCCGCGCGTGCGGGGAACAGAACCTTCGGGAAGCCAACTTGCGGGACGCCTACCGGTTCAATACCCCGGCGTGCGGGGAACAGTAATGCGTTCATCAAGACGTTGCCCGCCGAATTATAGCGGTTCATCTCCCGCGCGTGCGGGGAACAGTTTGCATGGCGTTTGTGCAGGCCTGCCCTCTCGTTTTTCATCCGCGCTGCGGGAACAGCTGTGCGTCCCAACGTCAGCCCTACCAAACTCGGTTCATCCCCGCGCGTGCGGGGCAACACAGCGTGGCGGGCGCAAATGCAGTGGGCAGCACAATGCGGTTCTCCCGCCGCGTAGCGGGGAACAGTGAGTAGCTGAAGTGCGGATCATTGCTAGTCGGTTCATCCCGCGCGTGCGGAGGAACAGGCCACCTTGCCGCATCTTCTCGCCAGATCCAGCCGGTTCACCCCGCGCAGTGCGGGGAACAGTTCGGCATTGGCAAGAACCATCTGGAACGTGCCGGTTCATCCCCCGCGCGTGCGGGGGAACAGCGTGCCGAAAGTCGCGCCGTCACATTATCACGTCGGTTCAGTCCCGCGCGAGTGCGGGGAACAGTCCTTCTGTAGACTTTGATCTACCAACTTATTCAATTGTCAAAGAAACACTACCAAAAAACGCCCCCCTGTCCCCAGGGTCAGCGCTTCCCCGAATCGCTGCGAAATGCACAAAGGTCAGGCCGTCGAAAAATCCACCGCATCCGGCGGTTTTGCCCGCAGTGCGAAGCCTGAAGCCCTGATCCCGTCGCGCGGTCCAGGCGATCACCGCCGTCGCCTCGCCGATGGCGCTTTCGACCATGCTGCCAGTCATGCTCGCGCACCCGCTGGAATTAGTCGCACCTACAATAAACCCCGGGCACGGATCTCCAGACAGCCAGACAGCAAGACGACCACCGCAGGCGTGGGGGGGCGTGCTTCAACCACGATGACCATACATCGGGCCAACCCTCCGGGGTCGTCAAGCCGGGCCGAGCGCTTCGGGCGGGGGCCCGGCGGGGCAGATCGCCCGCCTCCAGCACCTCTTCGATGCGCGGGAATCAGCCGCTGCAACAGGCCCGGCGGGCGAACAACATACCGCGCAGGCCTGCGCACGCGCGTTCAAGACCGGCATGTACCAGCTTTGCCCCTTCTGCGCCAGACCGGCGATGCGAACGCCTCGGGCACCACGGTGTCGATCTTGTACAGATCGGCGATGATCATCAGACGAAACTAAGCGGCTTGCCGGTATGCAGAAACCCGATCGGCGGGGCGTAACGCCCCGCGCCCACGGCGGCTCGGTCAAGGCCATGCAGGCAGGAGGTCGCCGCCGACAGGCAAGCGGTTGGGGATGTCGGCGGCCTCCCCAATCCCCGATCATAAGGCGCTCGAGCGCTTCCATCCACCCATGCTGTTGCGCCAAAGACCGTACCTGTGGGCGCACCCGCCAACGCCCTCAATTCCGCCGCGCTGGTCGATGGAGCGGCGCTGCGGCGCGTCCTCGCAAAGCGCAAGGCATACATCTTGCGCACCAACCCGCAAGGCCCGCGCCGCTCGTCCAGCGCTCAGACTGCTGCCAAACGGAGCTTGTCCGAACCGCGCGCTCGCCCCGGCTGACCGGCGGAGTAAAGCCGCACTCCCCCTTTCCCCACCCAAGTGTCAGGGTGCCCGCCCGTGGCCGCCAAGGCGAATCGCTTGCAATGGACTTGATTTACCGCAGCGCCCGGCTCGCAAGCTATCAGACAGCCACGCACCCGCCAAATCGCAAAATGGGTGCGCCCCGCCCCTCGACATCGACAACCACAAACCGCCCGTCCAGCACGTTCAATCTGCGCCGCTCGACAAACACCAGCGAGGCCCCGCTCTTCAGCGGGATTGGCGCGGCGCGGGCAGGCCGCATCCTACCACGGTCAGCCTCGCCGGATCAGCATCAACCCACCAGCCAAAGGCAACGGCGCGGCCAAATCCCAAGCCGAGGCGGGCGACAAAGGCCAAAGGATCATTGAACCCGCAGAGTGCCGGACAGGAATCAGAGGATACCCGAACTCGCGTGGGCTTCCTTCGGCGGCCTTTTTGGCGCGGTAAACTGACCAACAGAATAATCATTCACGAATCAGCTTCTCACTGGCAAAGCGCAATGCGCAAGCCCCCTGCCGCCGAACCAATCATTCCGCCGCCTGCTTGGCCAAGATCCCATGCCGGCTTCGCCCTGCTGCCCTTGGGACAGCGGCGCAGAAGATCCATCACCAAGATCAACGCCGGCGCGATTTTGCTCCTCCTTCGGCAGGCGGCTGATGCCGGCGCGGGGTCCTTGTGCATATGGCGCGCAGCACGAAGGTCAGGACGGTTCCCCCCACAGCCAGCGCTGGGGCAAACCTTTCACTTCCGGCGGGCGAACAGCGCATGAGCGGCTCGGCGGGCGCCTGCGACAGGGGAAGAACCGCCCCTGCCCCTCCGGCCCGCCACAGAAAATGCGGGCGCGGTCGGGCCATCGGCCGAACCAGCCGTCCACACAGGCGGTGGATCGGGCGGTTCTTCGCCTCGCCGGATCGCGCGGGGTCCAAAAGGCGCTAAAGCGCTGCGTTGCCGGACATCCGGCGCCGCACAGGCTCAGACGGGACAGATACAGGCCATCTCGGCCTCCGGCGTCAAAATGGCGTCCACGAACGTGCGCGGGAAAATGGCCAGCGGAGCACGTCGCGGGGCTGATCCCCAACGGTTTCAATGCGGCATGCGCCCGGGATACGCGGGGTCCGAGGCGATGTTTGCAGCGGCTTCGCCCCCGGCAGCCACGGCGGCCGCGGCGGCAAGGGCCAGCGCCCTGCGCCGGAGGGTCATCGCTGTGATACGGCGCGGGGCCATCGGGCCATCGACAGCGGGCAAGCAATTTGCGGCCCAGATAGGGGGTGAACACCGGGTTTCAGCGCCTGTTCTACCGCCTCCGCCGCAGCCTCCCCAACAGCGCCACGCAAAGGCGCAATCGGGTCAGGTAATCACGGGTGGTCAGGATGGGGTTATCCTCCGAGCGCGGGGCGGCCAAAGCCTCAGCGCCCGGGAATTTTGGGGCGCTTATAGCGGGCGGTCGGCAACCGCTTGGGCATGTGGAAAATCCCGACCGCGGGCGTGCCGGAAAGCAGCGTGGCCAACCCGCGATCTGCCGACTCGAGCTGCCGCCTGCCCCCGGCTCGCATTCGCCCGCCGCACCCCCAAAGCCGCGCCTATCAGCCAAGAAGGCCGACACGCCCCGGCATCAGCTGCGAGCCGCGCCTCTTCTCGTGGCCCGGCCGTACATCACCGAAGGAACCCATCGGGGCGGCAAGGTGAAGACCAAAACTCCAGCATCCGGGCAGTTCTGTTCGAATGAAGGCGATGATTTACGCAAGCCGAGCCTTTGCCGGACGCCCAGATCATCACCTCATGACCATCGAAGGCCAACGCCATAACGCATTGTCCATATCCGCGTCAACCTGTCCTCCATCGCCCTGGACCAGAGTCCGGCATCAAGATCCGTCCTCCACGGCCTTGAAGATCGCCCCGGCCAACGACCGAGTTGACTGACTGCCGACTCCGCCCGAATATGGCCCGCGCGGGGCCGATGCGCATAGCTGTTCGCTTGCACGCAGGCGAGGTTGTTGGCCAAGCCCTCCACCAAAGCCGCCGGCCGCCACCCGCGCAGCGCCTCGGTCAACCCGCAAGGTCTCTCCAGCAATCTCAGTCAACGCAGGCGTAAAGGTAATAGACGCCCCGAGCCGAACCCCGCGTCCCGACAAACCCTGCGCCTGCCATCCTCGGCGAGGTCTTCAGATCATCGACGGCGGTGTAGAAAATCATCCTCGACCAAGGCTCGGTGGGGTGGTCAGTGCATGGCTGACTCTGCCACCGGCCGCCCTCGCGGTTGTAATCGGGGTCATTCCGCCAGCATCCGCCGAACATCGCAATATCGCGCACCCCATCCGCCACGGCCCAACACGGCGGGATATTTCAGCGACCTTGTCCTCGGCAAGCTCCCGCCAGGGCCTTTGCGCGCCCACGATCCCCGCAGCGCCCGCTCATCCGGCCGAGATGAAAGCCAGCTGCGGGTACCGGACTCGCGCCCTTCTTATTTTCAGCCTCCGCGTCAATCTTGCCGAAAACCCCCAGCGATCTCCGTCACGATCTCGACCCAATTCCGGCTCCGCAGCCCCCCTCGGCCAACAAAATTCTCCCGGATCGCCCTCGCCAAACGCTGCGTCCGACCCCCCATCGCGCCCTCCAGCTTGGTGCGCCATCACCTCGGACATGGCGCACCGCGCGTTTGATCGAACTGCTAGACAGGCGCAGGCGAGGAGCCCCGCCCCAAGCTGGCAGATTTTCGGGCGGCCCCTGATCGTCGCGTTGGGGTTGGAGCGGCGTAGACGGTCAAGGAAATGCAGTTCAAGAAGCGCTCATTCTTCGGCCTCCGATGCTGAAAGGGGCAGGAATGTCAGGGGTTTGCGGGGTGGCGGGCGGCTGCGCCGTAAATAGCAAAAGCACCAGTCATTGTCGGGTCTTGTCGGACGCATAGAACACGATCACGCGCCAGCCCGCCCGACATTGGCGTGCTGTCGATCTGCACCAAGGCCCGCGTAGCGGCCGATCAGCCGGCGGTATCCGGACAGCGGATCAGCGCCCTGAAACCGTAGGGCCGAAAAGCTTTCGCCCATCCGTGCCGCCCGCAGATTCGCGGGTGGGGGTCACGGATATTGGCCAAACGCACTGCGATCAGCGCCCACCGTGTCAGCCGCGCTTTGCAAGCGTAAACCGCCCCAGCCGCCAGCTGCCAGAGCACAATGGTGGCGATCAATCGGCCAGCGCATCGCCCGCAGGTTTCCACAGCCGCCGCAGCTTGGCCCGCGCCATCCGCCCGGCCCCGTCATCGCCCAAACTGCGCGCCCCACCAGCCATAGGCGGCTTTGCAATGTCGATCGCCTACGGCTCATGCCTTGGCCTTTCGCCTTGCGGATATCGAGGTCCAGCCCCAGCGCTCGTGGATTTTGGCCAGCAAGTTCCCAGCAACTGCCCCCGCGTCACAATCGATCCGCTTGCGCGGTCGGTCCTGCGGCTGAAACCGGGAGTGTCGCGCGGGTGATGTCGCGCTCGCCAGCCATTCAGCGCCAACGGCGTCAAACTGCGCCAACACCTGACGGCGCAGGGTCACCACCAAGTGGCACTCCACGGATCGCTTCCGCCGCCTCACTCTCAAGCCCGCGCAAAGAGCTGACGGCGGCGACAACCCCGGCTTGTGTGGCCAGCAATAACCCCTCGCGTTCCCGGGTTCCAACTTGGTCCCCTCCGTCACATCCATGCCCTGCAACATCGAGCAGCGCCATTCACCATTCGCGCGCGGAGGCGAGATCGCACCTGATACAAATTGCCGCCTGAATCGTGGCCGCTGCGTCAGGTGAACAGCGGCTGCTCGGACCAAAGAAAATCGAGCGGCTCATGTTCGAATCCGCCCAGCCTGTCGACCAAGACCGAGGCCTCGGGAAATTTCGCCCGCTGCGCATAGTCGACCACGCGTCTGAGCCCTACGCCAGCTGCCCTCTGCCCGCCGGGGCCTCCATCCAAGATCCCAACCAGTTGCGTAGCACAAGGCTCCCGCGCTATGGGGTCGCTTTCGGCCAGAATATCCGCACCCACTTTCCAGCCCCGGAGTAAAGGGGTAGCGGGTGCCACGCCACAGGCCGTAATTCGTCGCCCACAGGCTCTGGATCACCCCGGTGACGCATCCACAGTCCCTCCACAGCCGCAAGCGGCGCGGCATCCCCGAAAAAGACCTCCGGAGGGGTAATCGTCGCATTTTCGGCTGCTCACCACCGCCCCGGGTTTCCGAGGTCCCGCGTCGCACCGCATCCACGGCAGCTTGCTGCCAAACTGTCCGGCCCCTGCGGCAACTCCCTTGCCGGCAACATTCGCCCCAGATCAAGCGTCCAGCAGCGGGCAACCCCAGTTTCCGCTGGGCGCACCCAGCGTCACCATGTCCGCCCCGCGCATCCGAGGTGCGGTTTGCCCGCCCGCACCAGAAGGCGCATGGCCATGCAATGTGTAAGTGCCATCGCCCGCCAAGCGGCAGATCAAGGCTGGAATAAATCGGTCGCGCTTGGACCATCAGCTCAGGCATTCTTGCCCGCGGTCGAGGCCCCGCCCGAGTCGATGAAACCAGCAATGTCCGGGCGCTGGGCGTCGCCCTGCAACGCGGCTCCCAAATCCTGCAAGAACAGACGGGCCGTCGCCGTTCAGCGTTTGAAAGCCGGGGCCAGCGGTTAGCATCGCCGCGCGCAGCGCCGCCGATCCGGCCTGCGCGCCCGCCAGTCCCCGGTGGTGTCTCGGGCGGCGTCGCCAGATAAACGAGGCGATCAGCAGTTCCATGCAGGCAAGGTTCAGATCAGGCCGCCGGCCAGTTCAGCGCCATCACGCCGGGCTCGGCAATCCTGATCGGCGGCGGATGTGTCCTTCGCCGTGTCGCGGAAGACACGGAAATCCACGGGTCGGTTGAGCAGGTTCAGGGCATGAAAACTATCTCACTACCGCGTCACCGTAATGAAAAAGCAAAGAAAAGCAACGCACTTTCTAACCCTGGTCTGTGCAAACCTTACGACAGTTTGAAGACGCTTTACTGGTTCCCATACCCGCAAAGCCCCTCGCAAATCCTGCCAGCCCCTCCCCCACACGCCACGGCACGGTGGCGCCGGTTCCCCAGTCTTTCCAGCCTTTTTTTTTTTTGAGTGAACGCCGCGATCTCGGCGGCCCCTGCGCCTGCTCCAAGCCGTCCTTTTATTATCTTCACGAAGGACATCTGCACCTCTGAACACGCCTGCGCCCCGCACCGGCCAGGGGATCCTCGCCCAAAGCACCAACCCCGATGGGCCCCGCGGTCAGGATCAAGGGCTCATCTGTTTCTTCTCGCCCAACCGGTCCGGATAAGCTTTCACAATCGCGAAAAAAGATATTCTCGACCGTCACCAAAGCCTGCGGCAAAGCCTTTCCAGGATATGGTGGCGCGCCCTGCCCCGGCCTCGGCCATGGCAACGGCCAATAAGTTTCTCATCCTCGGCCCGCGCGAGCGCCTCGGCACCGGGCGGGAATCTGGCACCCCCTGTAACCTCCTCGAATCAGATCACGCAGGCCCTCAGGGGGCGATCAATCGCTCCCACCTCGACCAAGGATCGCGCCGTGCGCCACTGCAGAATCGACGCGGATAGACCCAAGCCCCGCGCTCCAGCACATGATTGCAGCCACCGCGCCTCTGTCACCTCGGCCTGGGTCGGGCATAACCACAATGCAAGGATGGCCGGACACCGGACGCGCTCCGCCGGGCGCAGGTCCATATGGCGCCAGAGCCTACCCGCCCGCCTGGATCAGCCGCGCCTAATCGGGGCCAAGATCGGAATCATCATGATCGACAGTGCCAGATCCAGCGAGGAGTTCCCCACCTGCCGTGGCGACCAACACGCGGCCCTCCGCCCCGCCCCCTGTTTTGCAAACGCCCCAGCAACCCGGACTCGATATCCATCCCGGTCGCCACATGGCAAAGCGGGCGTGCACGCAGTTCCCGCCTCGATCCTTCGGCCCGAGCGCTCGTCACGGCGGCAAAATGCATTCATCGACGCATTGGCGCTGCTGAAGACCGCGAAGCGGGGCAGGGCGCCGCATGCCTTTGGGTGCGCAATGCGTCGATGATGCGATTGCGCCGTGACGCGCCTGCGGGCCGAAGGATCGAGGCGAACTGCTTGCAACGCCCGCTTGCCATGTGCGACCGGATGGATATCGAGTCCCCGGGTGCTGGGGCGTTTGGCAAACAGGGGGCGGGGCGGGAGGGCCGCGTTTGGTCGCCACGCAGGTGGGTGGAATCCTCGCTGGATCTGGACTTCATCTGAGATTTCCGTCTGCCCCGATTGGGCGCGCTGATCCAGCGGGCGGTTAAGGCTCTGGCGCCATAATGGACCTTGCGCCCGGCGGAGCGCGTCCGGTGTCCGGCCATCCTTGCATGTGGGTTATGCCGACCCAGGCGAGGTGACGAGGCGCGGTGGTCATCATGTGCTGGAGGCGGGGCTTGGTCTATCCGCTCGATCTGCAGTGGCGCCGCGCGTCCTTGTCGAGGTGGGAGGATTGGTCGCCCCGAGGGCCTGCGTGATCTGATCGAGGAGGTACATGGTGCCGATCCCGCCGGTGCCGAAGGCGCTCGCGCGGGCCGAGGATGAGAACTTTGGCCGTGCCATGGCCGAGGCCGGGCAAGGCGCGCAACATATCACTGAGCTGCCGCAGGCTTTGGTGCGGTCGAGAACTATCTTTTCGGATGAAAGCTTTCCGACCGTTGGGCGAGAAAACAGATGCGCCTGATCCGACCCGCGCGGCCCATCGGGTGGGTGCTTTGGGCCGAGGATCCGGCCGTTGCGGGCGCAGGCGCTGTCAGAGTGCAGATGTCCTTCGTGAAGTATAAAGAAACCCGGGCTGGAGGCCCAGCGGCAGGGGGGCCGCCGAGAATCGCGGCGTTCACTCAAGGCTGGAAAGACTTGGGAACGCGCACCCGTGCCGTGGCGGTGGTGGGGGAGGGCGGCAGGATGCGAGGGCTGCGGTAATGACCAGGAAACGTCTTCAAACTGCGTAAGGTTGCACCAACAAGGGTATGAAGTGCGTTGCTTTTTCTTGCTTTTCATCTACGGTGCGCGAGTAGGAAGATAGTTTTTCCATGCCCCTGAACCCTGCTCACCGACCCGTGGATTCCGTTCTCCGCGAACACGGCAAGGACACCATCCGCCCCGATCAGATTGCCGAAGCCCGCGTGCTGGCGCTGAACTGGCCGCGGCTGATCTGAACCTTGCTGCATTGGATGCTAGATACGGCCTCGTTATCTGGCACGCCGCCCGAAGACACCACCGACCTGGCGGCGCGCAGGCCGTGCATCCGGGGGGGGGGGGGGGGGGGGGGGGGCGGGGGGGGGGGGGGGGGGGGGGTGGGGGGGGGGGGGGGGGGGGGGGGGGGGGGGGGGGGGGGGGGGGGGGGGGGGGGGGGGGGCGGGGGGGGGGGGGGGCGGCGCTGCGGCGCGGCGATGGCACCGCTGGCCCCGGCTTTCAACCTGACCGGCGACGGCCCGCGTTCTTGCAGGATCTGGAGCCGCTGCAGGGCGACCCAGCGCCCCGGATCATGCCTGTTCATTCGACTTCGGCGGGGGCCTCGACCGGCGGGCAAGAAGCCGATCTGATGTTCAAGCGCGACCATTATCCCAGCCTTGATCTGCCGCTGGCGCGATGGCAAGAACTTTACACATTGCAGGCCCATGCGCCTTCTGGTGGGGCGCGGCAAACCGCACCTCGATGCGCGGCGGCGGACGATGGTGACGCCTTGGTGCGCCAGCGGAAACTGGGGCTTTTTGCCCGCTCTGGACGGCTGATCTGGGGGAAAATGTTTTCCGGAAGGGGTGCCGGCAGGGGCCGGATCAGTTGCCAAGCTGCGTGGATGCGTGCGACGCGGACTCGAAACCGGGGCGGTGGGTGGAGCAGCCGCAAAGCGACCATCCCCTCCGGGAGGTTCTTTTTTCGGGATGCCGCGCCGCTTGCGGCGGTGGAGACTGAATGGATGCGTCACCGGGTGATCCAGAAGCCCTTGGGGCACAATTACGTCCTGGGGCGGCACCCGCTGACCCCCTATTCCTCGCCTGAAAGTGGTGGGAATATTCTGCCGAAGCACCCCAAGCCCGGGGACCTTTGCCTATCGCAAATGGTTGGGATTTTCTTGATGGAGGCCCCGGAGGCAAGGGCAGCCTGCGTTTAGGGCTCAGACGGTGGTCGACTATGCGCAGCGGGCGAAATTTTCCTGAGGCCTCGGTTCTGGTCGCAGGCGTGGGCGAGTCGAACAGAGCCCGCTCGATTTTCCTTTGTCCGAAGCAGCCGCTGTTCACCTTGCGCCAGCGGCCAACGATCAGCGGCAATGTTTTGGTATCCAGGTGCCGATCTCGCCTCCGCGCGATGGTGATGGCCGCTGCGCGATTGGTGCAGGGCGATGGATGTTTGACGGAGGGAAACAAGGTTGGGACCCCGGAACGCGAGGGGGTTTTATCTGGCCACACAAGCCGTGTTTGTCGCCGCCGTCAGCTCTTTGGCCGCGGGTGGAGGCGGCGGAAGCGATCCGTGGCCGCTTGGCTGGTGACCCTGGCGCGTCAGGTGTGGCGCAGTTTGACGCGTGGCGCTTGAATGGCTTGGCCGAGCCAGCGACATCCACCCCGCGCGACACTCACCGGTTTTCAGCCGCAGACCGGACCGCGCAAGCGGATATTGCGACGCGGGGGCAGTTGCTGGGCAACTTGCATGGCCAACAAATTCCACGAGGCGCTGGGGCTGACCCACGCCCGAATCCGCAAAAGCGAAAGGCCAAGGACTGGCGAGGCGAATCGACCATGGCAAAGCCGCCTATGGCTGGTGGGCGCGCAGTTTGGCGATGACGGGCCGGCGGGATGGCGCGGGCCAAGCTGCGGCGCTGTGAACGCGGCGGATGCGCTGGCGATTTGACGCCCCATGTGGTGCATCTGGCGCTGGGCGTACGCTGCAAGGCCCGGCTGACACGTTGGCGCTGATCGCAGTGGTTTGGCCAATATCCGTGACCCCACCCGCAATCTGCGCGGCACGGATGGGCAAAGCTTTTCGGCCTACGGTTTTTCAGGCGCTGATCCGTCCGATACCGCCGGGCTGATCCGCCCGCTAGCGGGCCTTGTGGCAGATCGACCAGCACCGCCAATGTCGGCGGCTTGGCGCGTGATCTGTTCTATTGGTCCGACCAAGACCCGCAATGACTGGTGCTTGCCTTATTTACGGCGCAGCCGCCCCCACCCGCGGCAAACCCTGACATCCTGCCTTTCCAGGCCATCGGAGGCCGAAGAATGAGCGTTTCTGCAAACTGCATTTCTGACCGTCCTACTCCGCCCTCCAACCCCAACCGCGGACGAATCAGGGCCGCCCGAATCTGCAGCTTTGGGGGGGGCTCCTCGCCTGCGCCTGTCTAGCCAGTCGATCAAACGCGCGTGCGCCAGTCCGAGGTGATGGCGCACAAGCTGGAAGGGCGCGATGGGGTCGGACCGCAGCGGTTTGGCGAGGCGATCCGGAGATTTTTTTGTTGGCCGAGGGGCTGCGGAGCCGGAATTGTCGAGATCGTGACGGAGATCGCGGGGTTTTTCGCAAGATTGCCACGCGGAAGGCTGAAAAAGAAGGGCGCGATCCGTACCCGGCAGCTGGCCTTCATCTCGCGCGGGAATGACGGCGCTGGCGATGGATTGGCGCGCAAGGCCCTGGCGGGGGAGGCTTTGCCGAAGGCACAGCGCTGTGATTATATTCCGCCGTGCTGCGCCTTGTTCGGATGGGGCTTGCCGGATATTGCGATGTTCGGGCGGATGCTGGCGGATGACCCGATTACAAACCGCGAACGGCGGTGCAGTCACCATGCACTGACCACCGCACCGAGCCTTGGTCGTAGGATGATTTCTACACCGCCGTCGATGATCTGAAGAAACCTCGGCCAGGATGCAGGCGCAGGGTTTGTCGGTGACGGCGGTTTCGTGGCCTCGGCGGTCTATTACCTTTACGCCTGGCCGTTGACTGCGATCTGCTGGAGGAGAACCTTGCGGGTGACAAGGGCGCTGGCGCGGGTGGCGGCGGCGGCTTTGGTGGAGGCTCATTTTTTTTTTTTTTATGTTTGGCCACAACCTCGCCTGCGGGCAAGCAAACGCTATGCGCATCGGCCCCGCCCGCGGGCCAAATCCGGGCGGAGTTGCGGCCCAGTCACAACCTCGAGGTTCGTTGGCCGGGGCGTTCTTCAGGCCGTGGAGGGGACGGATCTGATGGTCGGACTCGGTCTCAAGGCGATGCACGCACACTCGCGCACCGCCGATGACCAATGCGTATGGGCGTGGCTTCCGATGGTCATGAGGTTGATGGAATCTGGCCGTGCCGCAAAAGCTCGCTTGCCGTAGATCATCGCCTCATCGAACAGAACCTGGCCGATGCTGAGTTTTTGGTCTTCACCCTTGCCGCCCCGATGGTTCCTTTCGGTGATGTCGCCGGGCACAGAGGCGCGGCTCGCAGCTGATGCCGGGGCGGTCGGCCATTCTTGGGCTGATAGGCGCGGCTTTGGGGGTGGGCGGCGGATGCAGGCGGCAGGCGGCGCTCGATGTCTGGCAGATCGCGGTGGCCCGCTGGCTCCCGGCACGCCGCTGCGGGATTTCCACACTGCCAAGCGGTGCGACCGCCCGTATAAAGCGCCCCAATTCCCGGCGCGAGGCTTTGCCGCCTGCGCCCGAGGATAACCCAATCCTGACCAACCCGTGATTACCTGACCGATTGCGCCTTTGCCGTGGCGCTGTGGGGAGGCTGCGCGGAGGGCGGTAGAACAGGCGCTGAAAACCCCGGTGTTTCACCCCCTATCTGGGCCGCAAATCTTGCCGCTGTCGAATTGCGATGGGCCCCGCGCCGTATCACAGACCCGAAGACCCCGGCGCAGCCGCTGGCCCTTGCCGCCGCGCCCGCCGTGCTGCCGGGGCGAAGCGCCTGCAACATCGCCTCGACGCCCTATCCCGGGCAGCATGCCGCATTGAAACTCGCGGTTTCGGGATCAGCCCGCGACCGTGCCGCATGGCATTTTGCCCCGCGCGTCCGTGACGCTTTGAGCCGGAGGCCGAGGCATTGAGCCCTGTATCTGTCCCGTCTGAGCGCTGGCGCGCCCGATGCCGGCAACGCAGCGCTTTAGCGGCCTTTTTGGACCCCGCCGATCCCGGGCCGAGGCGAAGAACGCCCCATCACCGCCTGTTGTGGACAGCTGTTCGCCGATGGCCGACCCGCGCCCGCGATTTCTGTGGGCGGCCGAGGGGCAGGGGCGTTCTTCACCCTGTCGCAGCGCCCGCCGCAGCGCGCATGCGCTGTTCGCACGCCGGAAGTGAAAGGAGTTTTTGCCCCAGCGCTGGCTGTGGGGGACCGCCTGACCTTCGTGCTGCGGCGCCAATGCCACCAAGGACCCGCGCCGCCCATCAGGCCGCCTGCCGAAGGAGGAGCAAAAATCGCGCCGGGTTTGATCTGGTGATGGATTCTTCTGCGCGCTGTCCCCAAGGGCAGCAGGGCCCGAAGTCCGGCAGGATCTGGCAAAGCAGGCGGCGGAAGATTGGTTTCGGGCGCAGGGGGCTGCGCATGGCTTGCCAGTGAGGAAAGCCTGATCTGAATGATTATTCTGTGGTCAGTTTTACCGCGCAAAAAAAGGCCGCCGAGAAGCCCACGCGAAGTTCCGGTATCCTCGATTCGTCCGGCACTCTGCGGTCAATGAATCCTTTGGCCTTTTGTCCGCCGCCTCGCTTGGATTTTGGCCGCGCCGTGCTTTGGCTGTGGGTTGATGCTGATCCGGCGACCTGACCCTGAGATGCGGGCCCTGCCGCCGCCGCGCCCAATCCCGCTGAAGGAGCGGGCTCGCTGGTGTTTGTCGAGCGGGCGCAGATTGACGTGCTGGACGGGGCGGTTTGTGGTGGTCGATGTCGAGGGCGGGCGCACCCATGTTGGCCGATTGGGGCTGGCCTGTCTGATGCTGGAGCCGGGCGCGCGGATCAGCCATGGCAGCGATCGCCTTGGCGGCACGGGCGGGCACCTGATCACTTGGGTGGGAAGGGGGGAGTGCGGCTTTACTCCGCGGTCAGCAGGGCGGCGCGCCGTCGCAAGCTCCTTTGGCAGGCCAGTCTGCGCTGACGAGACGGCCGCGGCTGCGGGTGGTGCGCAAGATGTATGCTGCGCTTTGCCGAGGACGCGCCGCCAGCGCCGCTCCATCGACCAGCTTGCGCGGGATTGAAGGGCGGGGCGGGTGCGCCACAGCTTACGGTCTTCTGGCGCACCAGCAAATGGGTGGACTGGAGCAGCCGCGCCTATGATCCGGGCGATTGGAGGCCGCCGACATCCACAACCGCTGCCTGTCCGGCGGCGACCTCCTGCTGCATGGGCCTGACCGAGGGCCCGCCGTTTTTTGGCCGGCGGGTACCCCCCGCCATCGGGTTTCTGCAGTACCGGCAAAGCCCTAAGTTTCGTCTATGACATCGGCCGATCTGTACAGACGACACCGTGTGCCCGAGGCGTTTTCGCATCGCCGTCTGGCGCAGAAGGCAAGCTGGGACATGCCGGTTGAACGGCCGTGCGGCAAGGCCCTGCCGCGATCGTGTTTCCCCCTCGGGCCTGCTTTTGCAGCGGCTATCCGCGGGCATCGAAGAGGTGCTGGAGGCGGCGATCTGCCCGCCCGGTGCCCCCGCCCGAAGCGCTCGCCCGCCCTTTGACGCCCGGAGGTTTTGGCGATGATGGTCATCGTGTTGAAGGCGCCCCCCCACGCCTGCGGGGTCGTCTTGCTGTCTGCTGCTGAGAATCCGTGCCGGGGGTTTATGTGGGCGACTAAATTCAAGCGGGTGCGCGAGATGATCTGGCAGCAGTCGAAAGCGCCTCGGCGAGGGCGACGCGGTGATCGCCTGGACCGCGCCGACGGATCAGGGCTTCAGCTCGCCACCTGCGCAAAAACCCGCCCGGATGCCGGTGGATTTCGACGGCCTGACCTGTGCATTTCGCTAGCGATTCCGGGGAAAGCGCTGAACCCTGGGGACAGGGGCGGTTTTTGGTTAGGTTTTCTTTGACATTGAATAGTTTGGTAGAATCAAGAGGTCTACAAGAAAGACTGTTCCCCGCAGCGCGGGATAAACCGACGTGATAATGTGACGCGCGACTTTCGGCAGCGCTGTTCCCCGCACGCTCCTGTGCGGGATGAACCGGCACGTTCCAGCAATGTTTCTTGCGCAAATTGCCGAACTGTTACCCCGCACGCGCGGATGAAACCGGCTGGATCTGGCGAGAAGATGCGGCAAGTTAGGCTGTTCCTCCGCACGCGCGGGGATGAACCGACTAGCAATGATCCCGCACCTTCAGCTACTCCACGTTCCCCGCCGCGCGGGGATGAACCGCAATTTGCTGCCAACTGCATTTGCGCCCGCCACGCTTGTTCCCCGCCGCGCGGGGATGAACCGAGTTTGGGTCAGGGCATGACGTTGGACGCACAGCTGTTCCCCGCACGTGCGCGGGATGAACCGAGAGGGCAGGCTGCAAACAACGCATCGCAACTGTTCCCCGCACGCCGCGGGATGAAACCGCATAATCCGGCGGCCAACGCTTGAGAACGCATACTTTCCCCCGCACGCGGCGGGTGAACCGGTAGGCCTCCGCAACGGTTGGCTCCGAAGGTCTGTTCCCCGCACGCGCGGGGGGATGAACGTCCAACACACGTGATAGCTATGTTGACCAAACTGTTCCCGCACGCGGCGGGATGACCGGGAATCAACGGTCATGCCAGAGCAAGAGCGGGCCTGTTCCCGCACCGACCGCGGGATGAACCGGTCTGGATGACGCGCTACGGCGTTGCACCCCCTGTTCCCCGCACGCGGCGGGATGAACGCCGAGCCTGCCGAGCATCCGGCGCATCTGTTACCTCGCACGCGCGGGGATGAACCGAATTGCTGCAACTAATTGCCGTCTGGCGATGATCTGTTCCCCGCACGCGCGGGGATGACCGGATGTCTCACTCTTGTTGGCACGGAGGGAGTGAATCCGGAGGTACACGTTCAGCGAAACTTACCCAAGCGCCTCGCGCAGCGACGAACGCTACGGCGTCAGCGCACACCTGACGGGTCTGCCGCTAGATCGGCGCATATCGGCGCCGCTGGTCTTGCACCTGCGTAGCCCAGCAGCTTTCCCACGATCATTGGCACGCCCTTGGCCTGATGCCACGGCAGTCGATGCAAAAGTGTGACCAAGGTTCGTGGATTCCCCAAGGACATCCCTTGACCCCGGCTCGGCGCGGACGCGTTGCCAAAGGCTGAAGTCGCTGAGCGGCTTGCCGTCAGGGTGCCCGGAATAACCCAAGGGTTGCCATCATGCGCTGGGCATCCAGCAAGGTAATTCGACGGCTGGCGCGCCCAAGATGGACGATTTTCTTGCCGGTTTTGAATCCGGCAGGCGCAGGCGCGCTCCTGGAAAGTCGATAATAGTCCCACTTCAGGGTCTGATTTCGCCCAGACGCAGCCAGTCAGGATCAGAGCCGGCTGCAGAATGGCGATGCAACTCCACACGCTTCGCCTTTCCATCTCCGCAGTTACTTCGCCGATCCTGCGGCAAACTCGGCGGCGCTGAGGAACCTCTCACGTTTCTCTTCGGGGTACTCCGGATGTGCTTGCCGCGGTTTCGAGCCGTCGGTCGCAGCCCCCCACATCTCGGCCAAACACGAACATCTTCGGAATCAACTCTTTCTAAGGCGGCGGTTGGCCTGATAGGGGATGTGGCCTGAGATCGTGGTGACTTCGCCACGTCCGCGCGGGTTGATTTTCTGGCAGCGGCACATTCGGCCGAGTGGCGGCAAGAAAGACAGCGCCTCAGGTTGCCGCGATATTCTTTCGCAGTGCTGGCTTTCAGGCGCACCGCGATGTGTTTCCTTGTCAAAGCGCTCCGCCAGATCGCTGACCTGTAGCGGCGTTGCGCTTGGGCGGCACGATAGCTGCAGATCCTCGCCGTTCTTGACGGGCGGCGATGGATCGTGATCGCCCGGGTGCGCGCCTGAATCGCAGTCAAACACCGTGCTGGGCCCGAGGCTCATGCGCCGGGGGCGTCGCCCAGCACGGTACTGCACCACGAAGCCTTTTACGCCCGCTCGGCATACGCGCACCACCAGCCGGGAATGTTCTCGTCAGATGAAGAATCAGTCGCCTGCGGTTCATAGCATCGACAGTGCGTTTTGGTCAGTTTTTGGCACGAGTGGTTCCTTCGCAATGAATGATGGCTGGCCCTTACAGTGGTCATCTTTGGCCGCAGGCGTTGTCAACGAACACATTGACAAATTGCGTAA
>Ga0163217_1087711_pt1 | contig 17704 bp, 16 predicted proteins | sample SynspAceP_FD_185933 | JGI IMG/M metagenome (GOLD analysis project Ga0163217, IMG submission 185933) | Saline lake microbial communities from Ace Lake in Antarctica - Synechococcus sp. Ace-P (PacBio error correction) | ecosystem: Environmental > Aquatic > Non-marine Saline and Alkaline > Saline ...
GGAAGGAGAGGAATGCCTCCAATGAAAAAAAAAAAAAACGCCAAAACAATAAAAATTTTTTTGAAAAAAAAAATTAAATTTGAAAGGGGAATTGGGGACTGTAAGCGCTCACTTTTTCCCCCCTTAAAAGACCAGTCCATTAAAGCCCACCAGAAAACTCCATAATTTTTGTTAGCCTTTTATTGAAACCGGTATTTTTAAAGAAAAGTAAATTTGAATCAAGGCGAAAAATCCAAACGTGTTCCATTCAGGCACTCTGGCAAAGCCCAGCGTTTATGGGAAAAAAAATACATCTCGGAGTAAACCATCCAAGAACCTCTATGAGCTGAGGGAAAGAATTATTTTGCTTCAGCCCTACAAAAAAGATAACATCAATGAACGTGCCCGGGCTATATGGGCTTTTCAAGCTTCAACTATTGCCACCTCTTCCACTTATTGATCTTTCCTGCTAAATCATATTCCTTACATGCAGGACTTTCCTTTCCTTACAGTGCACTACGCAGAATATCTGAAAATTTTGTGGCGGAAGATTTTTTACCTGGGGCTGAAAGTTTACGCTCAAGGACGAGGGAACTATAATGGATATTGTATGCCAAACTCGACAAAGATTTACTCTCCTTTGGATTTCTTTTTTGCAACTATTTGCCTCGATCAGGGAAGAACTGCTTCGATGGATAGAGTTCTTAAACTCAGTTTAATCAACAAGAAATGATAGTGTTGTACAGAGTGCGAGGATCGCTGTTAAGTAATCGGTGAATTATTTTGGCCATTAGGAACGGTTTCGGCCGCCAGTTAGCAGTTTATGTTATTGGGAAATATTTTCATCCAGAGATGTAGATGGACGATGACGCTTTTCATTCAGTTGGGTTTAGTGTACTTTTTCTTTTCGAGTTAAAAGTATTCCTGATCTTTTACTGATGTTTTTCTATCATCGCTACTCTGCTTTTCATCTTTTACGCTTTGCGCATGCAAGGTCGATGACAATTGGCGATATTTCTCCATAGGAGGCGAGACTCGCGGGAGTTTCTTGGATTCACACTTGGTTTTTATGGCTTTACTTTGTACCTCAATAACTTTGCGAGCTTAATCAACAAGCCCTATGGATCCATTTGAACTCTAATTCGCTTATTTGATGCTTTGGCTCTATATCAACCTGTCGATGATTGTTTGGTTTTGCTTTGAAGGTCAATGTAAGTCTGGATCTGATTGATGAGAAGAAAAAAAGAAAAAGAGGAAACATATGAAAAATTATTGGCTTCCTAAAAAAGACTCCCAAAGACAGGGAAGTTATAATCCCACAACCCCTATCTTGAGGGATTAAAAAAATGTCCATGAAGTCTATAATACTTTTGAAAACTTTTTTCGGCTTTTTTAAGTCACCTGATGATACTTAACTTCAACATTAGGTTTTGAATGGCATCATTGGTCGCACGATTCCCTCAAAAAAGGCGCAATCATTTCTTGAAGTTTTTCCGGAATTAGATTGTGCTAGATTTTGGTCTGATTGATATTTCTTCAAATTGTTTAAAAGTTTGGTATTGAGCGACTTTACCGTAATTCCGATATTACGATTTTTTCTCAACTCCGGACCTTGATATTGGTGGAATCATTATCCAGTCTCCAGCACGTAAGGGCAGTTCTAGAAGGTAAGCTCCATTACAAATGCAAATCACGCCTTTGCTTTTTTCCTAAAGATCCAACAAATTCTCATGTCATGGAGTGCCTTTTTGTCGCTTTCCTTGCCACGGCGCTAAAGAAACATAAGTCAATTTGAGTACCAAGCAATCCGAAACTACTGGCGTTGATTGTTGCTTTCCAATACGTTACGAAAGGCACTCTCGACCAGCCTCAAAAGCGATATTTCCCACCTTTCAAAGGGCCTGCAGGCGTGGTGCTCACCTAATTTTTTTCTACCGCTAAATAGTAAACATCATTGAGTACCGGGACCATTATCGCTTGAAACACAATCATCGGTAATTCTCATAAAGTCATTGAGCCTTCGAGTGTTTTAATAAATATGCGATTGACCCAATCAGCTCAATAGTAACATACCCTAGGTTTTTCCATTCCATGAATTTGCTGTTCAAATCTTGGGTGAGGTGTCTCGGTACGTGGAGGTCGCTCTGCAGTGCATAAATTAAAAGAATGGCTACTTCGGATTTTTGCACGCTACTGCCACATAGGATTTTGCCGTGATCCAAGAAAATGTATTCAGCCTATACCACGTCACTGCCACTTGGGCCGCTCTCGACCCTTTCATTACAAGCCAATTCTCGGGATTTCCGTTGACGATAACTGTATTAATGGGCATTCGGTGCGATTTCAGTGGTCACTGCAGTTCTGATTAGAAATAGCTGTCTGCTCTCTTCAAAATTAGTATCATAATCGACTTGAATCGGATCATTGGGGTTCTAAAATTGACTCAGTTTTGCCAATCTTGAATATTAGACCGGTAAGCACTTCGGTCTTGTGTCGCAGCCAAAATATGAGATTAAACTAAAACCTTTACACTGATTGGGTCTGGTGAAATCTTCTTCATTCAGTCCCATTCCAGACCTAAGCATGTGCGACGTTCCAATTACGCGGTATTGGTAGCCTTGTTTTTATTTTTGGTAAAGTCAGTTTGAAGTAGTACGGACTCAACTAGTGGAGCTGTATTCCCGAAGAAATTTTTGCGTCAGCATCTCCACGGATACGTCCCTGGTAATAATGCATAGCGAACTTGGCGGAGCATAGTAGCTGAAGAGAGTGCATAACCGTTGGTAATCGAAATCCTCCATTGGCGGAGCGATGTCCATATTAGGAGTCTTGAAAGGGTCCTGCTCATAGGCCATAGACATCTCATAACCGAGATCAATCTAAGTAGATAAGATAATATTATGGTCGACTTGGTTGGCCAAAACTACTCCTTGGATTCCTGTTGGAGCCTGAAACAGGCTGATTCAAGAACTCCATGGAAAGTCAATAGGCTGATTTTCTTCATTTAATTTAAAATTTTTAGGCTTTTGGGATTAAAAAGATCTATTCTATGAATACACTAGTTTTCTTCTTGCTTGGATTCAATTGAAATCAAATTGGATATTCTTACCCTCAGTTGCAAATAAGACAAGAAGTATTAATCCAAAGAAGACGAATGAGTGATGCATATGGGTCTAGGGTATTCCAAGTATAGATGTTTTTATCCTAGTGCCAAAAAAGACTACTGACTTTATGAGCTATCATTAGTCAGGAGATTTGCAAGTTCAATTTTTTGCTGAACACCTCAAAAAAAATTAGGGTCAATAAATCATTCAATCCAAGGGCAAATCGACCAGAGAATGCGCTAATTAGCCTCTTGAGGGGATGATGAGCCAAAACTGATTTGCTCTATACGTAAGATGATCCCTTGAATTTGACAGACAGAAAAAACTAAAAACAATAAATCGAGATATTCTCAGCCTCCGAATAAACCAGGGGTTTTTTTTGGGCCGAAGGATTTTCTTTTTTAACCTTTTTGGGAAAAACAAAGAAAAGTTTGCCATATTATATGGGATGCAATACTAGAATCACATGTTATTTTTTAATTTCAACGCTAGAGCAAATCCAATATCTCATGAAAAAAGGCTGCCTTTCGCTACTCAATTCTGCTTAATCTGGTACAGGCTAGTAGCAGTCAGAGCTTAAAAAGATCCCGAGTTCTGCAATCAACACTTGGTTTGATGCAGATATGAGACTCCTCCATGAGCCTTCAGCTGACGGCTCAAGGCGAAAGGATCGCTATGGAGAATATCGATGATATGAGCGAGGCTGGTAAGATAAAAAGCTTGCGTGGATGGAGGCAAGTGTGTAGGAACTACATAGAAAATTTCTTTAGAGTCACTTAGCCGAGGACGGACTAAAGTTAATCCTATGATACTCTGGGTATATAAATATGAAAGATGGAGAAAAGCCTGATAATGAATTTTAGAGAAATGAAAATTACGTTTTTAATAGATGAGGGTCCGCATACTATGTTTGCCCACATGATCATCACTTCCCAATAGTGGATGATGCTCAGATTATGGAAGCTTTGATTCAAGATATAATATGAGGCTGGCCGGGCAATGAACACTGCTCGAGCGTGCAAAATTTGCAAACGCCAATCTGGAGTGAGAAAACGCCCAAGTTCGCATATGGAATTTGTTGATTCTGAGAGGTCTAAGAGGCTTTCTTTTAGGGCAGCCTTTTGTGGATGGTTGGCGAATTCTGAATTCCTCTGTTTTTTGGAATGAAGCCTTAGGGAAAATCGCAGCCTTAGGAAAAATCTAGCAAAATCAACGCGGAGCAGGCAGAACAATAAGAACCAAGCAAGAGCAAGATTTTTTAAACCAAGCTTTCACCTGCAAATTACCGATCTGATCGCATGGTTGGAATCGAACTTCCGAGTATTGGAAGAAAAGCCAACAGGAGTCAGCGTCATGAGATGGGCAATGCCTTTTTTATGTCAACACAAACTCAAAGTCTCCACGCTACAAGTCTTCCACTGCGGATGAAATCCATCAAAATGGGTTAAAATGAGAGTCGAAGCGAATCCAGAAGAGTGCTAGCGATTAAGAGCAGGTTGGGTTTGAGGCGAATTTGATGAGTTTTCAAAGTTTGTGAATAGCGATGCACAGTTCGTTTTTCCCGAATACCGGATGAAGGCGACCAACCTATCTGGATAGAAGCATTGCTTTTTTGGATTGAGATAAAAAGAAACTCCTGACTATTTTGGAATCCTAACCCAAAGCTGATTTGGTGTAATAGCGCGTGCGGGCATTTCTGAGCAGGATGGTGAACCGAGGCATTACAACAAGGAACACCAAGATGGAAGCCGACCGGGGACTTATTATGGTCCACCTCAGACATGAAATCGCGATGCCCAAAACCCTCATAGGAAGGCGTTGCTTATCAATAGAAGGAAATCAGGTATCACGAATGGCAGGTCTCGTATGCACGGAAACTCGAGTCCGTGCCAATTTCGTACGTTCAGATGGGGTTCAATGCGTACGTAAGGGCTGGGCACTCTATCCAAGGCCTTTGGCCAAAGAAATGGGGGCAGTATCAAAATCATATTTGATTTTGGCGATTGGTCATGAAATCTGGAGAGGACGATTCGACTCAGTCCGTAGTACGGGATTCACTCAAAGGTGGAGGAGCTGATGCAGTTACTATTCTTCAGAAATTTCGATCGCGACCTGGCGCAATTGAAGGCAGAAGTATCGGCGCTTACATTGGTTTTCCAGGGCATAAGCACTGGCATAAATCGGGTATGATCAAAAATTCAGGAACTTCTCAAAATGGACCCCCCCCCCTTTTTGAAACCCCAGAGCTCGGCGATAAGTTTGATGTTGAAAGGATTCCATGATATGCTGTGCTGGTGGTGGAGCATTGGCAATTTAGGATTCTGGGAAAAGGTCGTGAAGCGTGGAGTGGAAAGGAAAGGAGCTAGTAACAGTCCTTCAGTGGGAAATCTAGATAACTTAATCGGAATCGTAGGAAGTCTTCAGTAGGATTTTGAGCAAAAAGCTAAAATTTGGTACCAAGGTTGGCTCGTATCATGACAACAACCCGATTGAAACTAGGGAGAGAAATTCTGATTAAACTTTCCCTAGGTAAGTTAGTAGTGCTTTCACAAAAGCAAAACATGATTTTTTATTTAGTTTTGGACAAAATTTCAAAGCAGCGCGGAAAAAATAATAGCTTGTAAAATTAAGGGGTTAGCAACAGAAATTGACAAAAAGGAGTTTGCATCAATAAAAATGCTTACTTTTGCAGACCTAAAAAGCGAATCACGCAGTTTTTAATTTTAGAGAGTGGCAGAGTGGTCGAGTTCGCGGCGGTCTTGAAACCGTTGTAACCAGTGAAAAAAAAAGTGGTAAAAAAAAAACCTCGGGGGGTTCGATGCCCTCAGTCCTTCTGCAAACCAGGCGCCTTCCATAGCCTTTCAAAGGGCGTTTTTTATACGAATCGTCCTTTTTTTTTGTGGATTTTATAGCCTTGATTTTAACTCCATTCCTAATTTTTTATATACCTATTGTTTATAATTTTTTTTAAAAACTCTGGTTCGCTTAGCGTCATTAAATGGCTGGGAAATTGACCGATGGATAATTTGACAATTGGTGACATTTAAACAAAGTTGTCAAACAAGTCGAAATCTGACATGCGTCTATAATGCACTCTTGTCACGGATTCCACAAGCACTCATCTCCATAGTAGGATCATACATCATCGCTTCCGTATAGTAGTAGCTGCAATCCAGAATCCTCGATAAGTTCTGTGCATTTATATAGAGTGTACTTTGTTCGCTTGAATCCCCCCATTACTGAAATCCGATTAAACCGTCAGCTCAGTCGCCAGGAGTAGTGGGTGTTCTTTGGGCTTATAGGGAGGAATCGTCATCACCATCATGTTGTCAAACCAAATCGTTGCCGGGGAGTATCGTTTGACTCACGAGGTCTCCATACCTGTGCGCGTGGCGTAAATCGTCCTGAGAAATATAGAGACTCCTAAAACTTATGTTGTTGGCGGCAACTTTTTGGATATCTTCTTTTCCTACTTCGAATAGCGTTGCTGTCCTGATGTATGTGCATAGATCGGTAAGGCTCGGATTCTCTTTCCTGCTGAAAGTCTTTCGCAGTATGTCCCCAATTTGAACAGGGCATCGAATGCCCCCCCTGCACGCTGGTGCTCCACAGCAAATTCATTTCAGTGTCATTTGAGCAACTGCTTTGGCTCCGTGGCTTTGCAGCTGCCCGATTGGTCTTCGTCACTTTTATCCGCTATGTTTCCATAAGATTGGGAGAATCAGTGTCACCGCCCAGTTCCTGATCTGCAGGAATACCTCTCTCGCCGCATTCCGCAGTGCCAACCCTCCTAAAGGCTGGCTCTTCGCTAAAAATGTCCACTTGGACATTTTCTTAACGCTCAGCCCTCAGTTTGTCTTGTTGTGTCCCTGGTGCCAGCTGCGGGAGGCGTTGTACCTGTTGTAACTCCTGGCCTTTCGATACTCGCTTTGCAATTCCATTGTCGACCATAATAGACTTGAGGAGACGGAGCGGAGCACTGGCGGATGTTGCCTAAATGTCTTTGATAAATTCGGTACTGATAAGATCCACCAGTTAATCACCCGTCCTTCTTCATGAATCAGGTAGTCCAGGGCTCATTTGATCAGACAATTCACATTTCGGCATTTCGATCAAGAAGCCTTAGTTTTGATAGAAAAAATTGAATTCTTGGACTAAAAAATATATTTTGTATGTTTTTCAATAAAATTCTATGATAAAGCATCTTGTTTTGATAGATTTTATAATATGCACAAAATCAAGATAATAAATGCATAGTATAAAAAGGAAAAGAGACATCGTATCGTCCAACAATACGCTCAAAATGATAACTCAAATTATGGTGGAGAACTTGGAATTCTAGAATATTGGGGATAGCAGCCAGGTAGTTTTAACAACCTAGAAGTGGGGAGGAAAGAATCCTAAGATGCCACCGATAACGTCTTCTATTCTAAATAAAGGAATCCGTGTTGAAAAGAGTTTTAAATCTTAAAATAATTTCTCATTCCCTGAAATTTTCAGAATTCCGATTGAATTTCTCGCTAATAAAAAGGAGAGGTTAGAGTCAATCTTTTTAGTGACTGTCTTTTTTTTCAACTTTGGCTCCAATTCTTGAGAACTTCACATCACTCTACCTTAGAGATATTTTCAGGTTATAGAGCTCGAATCGACTGTTTAGATTCGCAGCAAAGGTTAAGTACTCCTGAAAAATGTAAAAAAAGAGTGATAATTCAATTAATTTATGGTCAGAATCCTGACCGAAATCCTGATTTTCTAAGTTCAAAATTTATTTTCTGCCCTAGTTGTCTTAGAAATTCATTTTGAAATAAAGATTAGCGTAGAAGGACTTCTTTATATAAGAGCCACTATTTAAGTGGATTTTTGCCAATTTTATTCCCAGTTAGAAGCTTATTGACGCCTTTTTAAAAAAGTCTGCCATTCGAATATGAATCTCTCTGCTCTGAATTTGGCTGATCAGTCGCTACAACGAACTCAAACAGGACTGATGTTTGAACTCACTTACACTATTAACAAATTGATGTGGCTAGGTTTTCACTATGCTCGGACTAGCCAAGGTCTATTATGCTTTGATCGGATTCGCATTTACTACAAGCGGACCAAAGACTCAGCATATTCATTTAAAAAAACTGCTCCGGTTTAGGCCAATAGCAGCTCATTATTGTGCTAGTGTTGCCGCTGTTTGATCAAGTCGGGAATGTTTGAAGCTTCGCTAAAAACTCTAAAGGCCTTAAAATAGAGAAGCTTTCTGAGTCGATTTCTGGGAAGTTAATGAGTCCATCATATTTTGGGTAATTATTTAATAAAAGTGAGAGTCCGACAGAAAGGTGGCGCCACTATAAAACTGCTCTCAGCGTAGCAGAAAGATAAATATGAGCGAGGCATGAGCCCTTTCTGTTCAATAAATCGGGAGTATCTTAGACCGAGTTGAAGCAGGCAAGCACAGGAAATTTGAAGAGGCTCAACTATTGGAAATTTAAGGTAGCCTCAAGAAGAAGCTAAGGATTAGTAGCCTGATTCCACTTCAATTTATTGGAATCTGTAATCTAGAAAGGAAATGAAAGGCGAAGAACTATTATAAGCACTCGCATCAGTGAGACCACAAGACCTAATTAAGGAATCGCCCTTTGGATGAATTCAACTATAAGACCGAAAGGATTATTGAGAGCGATGGATATGCAAATGAAGTCGTATCCGTACCCGATAAATGGATCGCTTTCAAATCAAAATAATAGCAAGAATAAGCCTTATCAAAGCGAAGAAATTTAAGCAGGCCTATGAATTTTAGAGATTCATGTGCATTCGGACTCAAACTCTTCAATGAAGCAGGCAGAAATACGGATGAATTATTCATGGAGTTTGAGACTGAGAAAAAGGACTTGAAACCGAGAACTACTTGAAACCTACTACAGAACTTTCCATCCAGCGTTAAAAATGGAAAATACTATTAGTGTTGGTCATTTACGCTTTACCCTTATGCTATTTGTCATTACGCTGGCAGAGCAATATCAAACTAAAATTACTACAGGGATTCGGGACGCACTCTGAGCTCGAGCACAAATCTCAGATTCCAATGCAAGCGAGACGTTGACTTTGAGAGAATCTCGAATTGGAATAAGGCGAAATAAATTTCGCGATAAACTCTTCCATTATTTCGCACGATTCCGTCTCCGTCAACTCATTCAAGGCTCCTTGGCATCTCTGGGTGAGGGCGACTTATCAAAAAAATTGATCCTATCCGTATCCTATCAAGAAGAACGCTAATGCTTTACCCATGCTCAATCTCTTAAGCTGGGCTAGATGCAAATTGGGTCTGACATTGATCATTTTCATATTGCACTCAAGAATTAGTTCAGGAAAATATGTCTTTTTGAGTTTGAAGCTAATGAGAAAAGTTGGTTCGGAAACCGACGTCAAGGAAGATGTTTTCTTGACCCGATTCGAGATCGATTGAACTTCATCATAAAGAAAATATTCTCAAAATGCAATTTATTCACTCAAAAGGTGGTAGATAAATAAATTAGCCCGGTTGCGATTGTCTGAAATAGAAGATACTGGATAGAATGACTTGAAACAAATTGAAAACTCTATGTGAAAAATCATATCTACTTTGGGTACGGGGGAGAAAGCGGACTGGAAATCGGATTTATGCTTTCCTCGTGAATTGGCCCATAAGTATAGTCCAAAAAAAGTCCACTAGTGAGTAGGTAAAAATAGAATTCACCCGTCTTTTCGAGTAATAAGCTGTAAACATCGTGGGGTTTTCTTAAGGTCTAACTGATTTATTTTTCTTGAGGGAGTGCCGCCATGGCGGAGACCTTAAAAAAGAGGTTTTACCTGAATTTTAATGAGTCGCAGTTTGCTTTAGAATTATCTTATACAGAAAATGTAGGAGTATCTATTTTAACTAAAGTTTATTAATACGGCGAAGATTCAACGTTTTGGGCACTTCATCCGTTTTTCAATAGGTTTGGTAGTCTTGTCACTTTTGCGGCCAAAAGTAACCCGCACACATGGCGGGCCAGCAAAACCTGTGCTGGTCCTTTCTTGCCTGGAGGCTTTTTTTATTGAATTTGAGATGAGGAGCAGCGGATTTTGGCCTGCCTGCCCCCTAAAATGACTCGCCAAACCTGGCCCAATTCTAAAAATGCCTAAGGGCTTTTCTTTACGACTGTATCTCGTATCGAGCTTAAGTATTTCCCTAGCGTGCATAACAGTCAAAACCGAAATCCCGCAAGTCTCAGCCATCCGGACGATTCCTCCAGAGAGATTCTTGCCATCAAGATAATCAAGTATCGTCTTAATTCGTTGGTAGACAAAAAGATATCCATGAGTAGAAAATACTGAAAAGAAGGAATTTGATTCATTCTGAGTTATGATAAATTTGTTTTAATTTGAGGGCCAAGTCGGAAGACTTTAGTCGTAAGTAAGATTCCCTGACTAAATCAGCTTGACCTGTTATTTTTAATTTGTCAGTTTTCGTAAGACATTTGCTGAGAAAAGCATGGATAAATTCTATTTGAAAATCAACCATCATTATAGCGAAATGAGCTTCGATTCTCCTTGTATTTTTTTTCCTTTTCGCATTTTCAATAATTGCAACGGTTATGCTCAGGATGCAAAGCTACCAGGACCAAAATTTGATTTTTGATTGGAGTAATCCTACTTCCATCAGACTGGTATTCTGAATATTAGCGAAGGACCCAGCAAGAAGTTGCAAATTTTTACGTGGAGAATTCCAAAAAAAAACCTGAGTGATAGAGTACGCAGAAGCCAATGCAGACCTAGTTACCATGAAGAACTTTAGGCTGGCTGTAGTCAACCTCTTTTGATAGCCCAATATCGAGCAAAAAAGTGGAAAGCTACTTACCATTGCGATTCATTGCAAATATAAAGCTGCTACCACTATGCTATCGGGTTTGGAGAATGTGAGCGCTGAGGAATGGCTTCGTTGACCACAGCTTCCGTTGGATCGAGAGAAGAATGTGTCATTTGTAATGTAGGAGATGCGCAAAACTATATTCTGGAACTATGGTCAGCTTGATTCGACAAGCTTCAAACCCGCGCCGGATGCTAAGTTTCATCATTCAATGCAGGCGATTTGGTCAATAATGCTCATCGGATTAGCGTGGCAGACGATGGTTAGCTGCGGGAGATTTATCCATAGTATGCTCCGCTTCATCCTCCCTGGAAAATGATACATAACAAAATTTCCATCGAGGACTTGAAAAATCCCGAAGTTTTCAGCGCAGGGAACCGCAATTAATCTCCGGAAAAGGCAAAAGGACTAGAAGAGACACCTATTTTGTAGACTATCAGACCTCGATATTTCTCTACTCCAAATTGGAGGTTGGAATTCAAACAGAATGGTTGATTGTCTTCCTTCCAAAACTGCCAAAAGTGGATTATAATCCGTTATCACAACCTGTGTATTCAGCATCCTCAGGAAGAGACAACCGAAATTTAGTAAAATTGGAACCGTTCTTGATAAAACAAGTAGATTGGTGCTTCAAGTGATCACAGCTAACCCGTAGGTCGAGTATCTCCTGGAAGAAATATCTGGAGGTGTAATCTTCGAAGGATCAACGGGAAGTCTAGTAGTCTCAGTGAGCGGATGGAAAACAAGTATAGGTGGGGACATGAGGAAGATTGGTGCAACAAATCGCACGGTGCAATTCAGAACTTTTCCCAAGTCATTAATATCCGAAGCAGATCAATTGGATTTTGAATCCTACACCGCCATAGGAGAGCTTTATGATTGCCTTCGGAATTAATCAAAACTTCCAATGGGGGGCCAAACATATTTATTGAGTTAAGAGGACGGCAATTCGCGGAAAAATAAGAGCGTAGCATAGAACATTGATTACGAATTAGGAAGTTCTGCATGCTGAAAAATATCAATAGAGATAGGCGATAAAAGTGATTTTGGTGTTATTTACATTTCCGTTTTCGCTGGAGTCATTTTGCGAGCTTAGCCCAAAGATCTTTTCATCTCCTGCGCGCTACTTCATTAATGATCATTCGTCTTAGGGTATTCACTCGTCTGATTCATCTATCAGGCATCAAAAAATAAGGAGAACATTTTCTACTTTTAGAGAAATTAAACCACATCAATTTTTACAACTTACAGTTATGCTAAGAAAATCGATTGATTCGGAGTCATATTTTTGGCTATCACTTGTTCTGTTGGTGAGGAATTATTTTCGTCAGCCTCCTATCTGAAGAAAATTTCTCTGCTCGGATAGATGTTCGGTGACATCTATTCAAACTCCCAAAAGAAGACTGATCCTTGGAAGATGAGGTTCAGGTGTTGCCAGCCACGGTAACTACTGGAGGATTGCGAAATGCTGCACGGAGATCCTATTAGGAAAGGATATTAATTTTGCAGGGCAGGCAGTAGCGAGTAACGTTACGGAGTATGCAGTACAGGTGCGTCTGTATATTCGAATTACCTCAATTTCAGAGTTAGGAGTTATCCGGGAGTTCAGAGCCCTGACTACACGACAGACGGGTAGTAAAAGTAAATGGTGCAAGTGTTTCGCTTCCGTCTGAATTTGGAATATTTACGAATCAGCTTTTGGAGAAATCTGGTCCGAAATCTTAATGAATATCGATTGGGGACCCACTTGGTGGCAGTTCAAATTAGCGTAAACTAATTTAAATATGGCCTTTAGCTTAAAAAATGGGTACTCTACCAATAGCAGTACTTATTCTGGAATCACCTACTGGTTGGTCGGATTGATTCAATATCGACTCAATGTCATGATGTGAAGAGTAGATCAGGGTCTGACTCTGGTATACCTTGAGCATATCCTACCAAATAGAAATACGCTTTTATCGATGTTAATATCCACAATGGATTAAGCTGTGCAGATTTGATGATTTGGTTGAAGAAATGGTATTCACTGAATATGGGCGTATGTGATTTAAGTGGCTTTTCGGTGGAAAATTTTGGATTGGTCATGGATAAATGTAGCGAGAATTCAATCGGTTTGTTAGTATTCCGTCATCTGAATTTTGAAATCTCGATGATCCAGGTTGGCCCAGAAGAGCATCGCTATGTTGACGAAGGCGTAAAACAGGAGTCAAGGAGCTAAAGTGGTAACAAATTTGAGCTGGTTGAGATCGTGACAGATGGGAAATGGAATCCCTGCAACGTTATCAAAGCTTGACCGATTTGGGCCAAAGTGGGAATTATGGAATTCGGTATTTGATCCATCAGGGAGCCGGATTCGTTTTTGGTGCCAAAAGAACAAAAAATGAGCGTTGGTTGGTAGCTGAAACAATATCAAGCCGGATATTGAATCCGAAAAGCTTCCCATTCGACTCAATCATGGCGGAACAACATGTCCTTTTCAGAAGCATCCAACCCAATTCATTAATGCAATTTGGGTTGTGTATGGAAATGACCTACCTAAACTTGGAAGCTATGGAAACCAATTCCAAATTGTACTTCTGAAATGTGCTGTATTGGCAGAATTGGTCGCATGCAAGCCGCTCGTGGTTTTTCATCCACTTTCAGGCTCGGATTCTCTTTGGCAAGGACACCTAAAAATGGGAGAGTATTAACTATTCGCGGTTGAACGATATGATTCGATTACTAGCAAGCGCATGCAATTGAAATGTAGGAATGATCTCCCAGATTCCCGTGCTTGCAAGTGGATTATTGAAAAAAAAAACATTGGGGCCGGTTTGTTAGTTTTAATATATGGAATTGGATGCGGTCGATTTTTCTGGGCGTGAATTAGTATTTAGAAATTCTTCTTCTGCATCCTATGGAAACCTTTTGCGAACTTTGTGTTTAAATAAAATGCACTCAAAGACATTGTTAATTTTCCTTGCGAATTCTATCAAAAGGGATATTTTTGTTTCAGGTAATTACCTAATTAGCGTAACCAAAAACGTATAATTCTTAATGAGAATCAATTCATTGTTGCTGCTATATCTGGCAAGTGCAACTTTTTGACTGCAACGAGCCAACCAAAACTTACGGATGGGAGTATGCTGAGCTTCAGATTAGCAAAAGCGGTCGTGAATGTGCCGTGGATGGCTATCGAAGTGAAGAGATGAGCCGGACTAGAACTGACCTTTTTAAGCCTCCGACCCATGATGACCATTCCCTACAAAATGGTATGGATGATGCGGATGGGTTGGATGCTGAGCGGAAGTGAATAACTACCGAACCTAAACTCTCCAAAAACCTACAAACGCGAGGCGAATCGACATCTAATTGATGGAGACACGACGGTGATGGTGTGGCGATACTCATTAGTTTTCTACCAAGGGAACGATTTTAATGCGCGTTGAGAACGGCTGTTTGGGTGATAAGTCCTATGTTCTGTCAGTCTATTCCCTATGTATTTACGGTGCATGATGGTGATATGGTTCCGGAAGAAAAAAGGAAATACTTTTCTCGTGGAAGTGGGCGGAGAGCTAGCAGATTCATTGAATGCATGCGGTGTCTTTTGGACTGATTGGCAAATTGTTTTCAACTATGCAATGCCGAGTGAGGGAGTTGAGTATGCCTCAGTTGGAAACTCCATAATAGACCCGATCGGCAGAACCAGATCACAATGAAGATCACTATCAGGAGGAATGGTATTCCGAATGGATCCAGAATGGAAGTAATTGTTAGAGGATCTTAGGTGGAACTTCCGAAACAACTATGAAGTCGCAGTGATTCAGCTACGGGCGGATGTGGCAACGATGAAGAGATGATTGGCAATCGAGGCACTCGATATTGACGTGATGGATTATGGACTCTATGGTTCTAAAGTACGAAATGGAACTAGACGGATTGGCGAACTCGTCGCATCAATATGAAGATTCGATCACGTTCGACATTGGCATTGATGGATTCTGGCGTGTTTCATATTTATTGCAGAACTATGCTGGATGCAACAGGGGATCTTGTTAATGAAGGACATTTTACCCAAGTATCAAAATAAGTGATCCTGCGGATGGGGTCCGAACATTTATTTCGAGCTACCGTGAGAAGAACCGCTGCGGTTAGTGCTGGATGTCAATTTTTGATGGATGGAAATAGCGGGACAACTGGTTTTAGACCTTCCGGATGTACGTAGCTCCTGATGGGCAGATCTTTATTTCGGACTGGTTATCTCCGGGAGTTGGTGGATCACGCGATGGGTGATCTGGACAAAGTCGGGTCTAAATCGACTGGCCAAGGAGTCGATATAAAGGAAAAACTGATATTCAGTGTTGAGATCCTAATAGAATACTTCATAAATCCAAATGTGCGACTCATTAAAAGCGTATAGGCATTGAAGGAAATGGGGTTACAAAGCAGAGTCCAGCATTAAAAGAGCTTTGATGCAGGAGATGATGCGAGACGAAAGCTCGGGCATTTTGTCTGTTGACTAATGCTTAAATGGTCAAGAGTATAATTCTGCAGAACTGCAAAAGATTGACAATCAAGATTGAGTGGCGCAGTTTCGCGCTTCCCGGATCAATACTTATCAATTCGAAAACGTCTATTGCTTTTGGTGCAGGTATGGCAAGTCCGCAGTCGAAGAGAAGTGGCCGTTGGCTATTCGTTACAGAAAGTGCTGCAGTTGGGAAACGCCTGCCGAAACTATCAGTCAGGAGAGATGGTATTTGGAACTTTGGGGATCGCTGTCTGAACGGTTTTTGGGATTGAATATTTGCCAGCTTATTTGGGAAAACAGGCAGTTTGGACGAAAGTCAAGGGAAGAACTGACCTTGTTGCGATCTAGAAGGTAAAATACACTAACGCTTTTAGTCGAATGGATCAAGAGAAAAAAGCTCCTGCAACCTCCGTTTCACGAGCCTTGATTTTCAAACCGCAGAAGATAAAAACTGTATTCAAAATCACTAGTAAACACCTCATCCGCCAGAGAAAAATAATTGCCTTCGCAATTGCATCACCCGACAAGCAGATGAGCCATTTCTTTATTGGCTTCGAAAATTCGGTGCATAAGCGATGATCAGAATTTCTGAGAATCGTCAGTAATATGGTTGAAAGAACAAAAGATCGGTTCATCCTTGCGATGGACGTCCGGAGTCAGGGTAATTTCTCAACTGCGCCAAACTTAGTGAGTCTTTAGCGGATGGCCTCAATGGCAAAAATTCTTTGATATTCAGAGAAATGAAGCAATTAAAGCAATTGAAAATTGCGTTTTTTAAGACAATGTGGAGATGGCTAAATTTGGGCGACCGTGTTTTACAAATACATAAGGAGCTCAGTGGGAACGCGCAATGGCAGGTCGATGAAAGCTACAGATAGCGAGAGCTATCTTCTGGGAGATGGAAACAAAAAATCAGGTTGCCTGCGATATATGGCAATGCCCAGAAGTATCCCTTGTCCCACTTTGGACTGCAGATATTCGATTCAGCGGCAACTGCCAAAATTGAAATGACAAGGCCTGAAGTAATGATGCTTTCCTCTAGGTCAAATCAGAGTTCGCGTGAGAATGGAAATAAATCCTTGCCTCAGGCAGCTGTTTTCTTGCCATGTGGTCGGAAATGAAGGAGTAGATTTCGCTATTCCAGGCTTACTCAATCGGAGACAAACTTTCAAGCGCTTTACATTCTATCTGAACCCTTTCTGAGGGATGGGCTTTGCATGAAACTCAATTGGTCATATCAAGCGGAAAGAAATCAAGCATTTCGTCAACTACAACAGAAATTGACTTTGACGTTGGAAATAAGTAGCGAGCGGTGACAGACCATTTCAAACTAGCCAAGATATCAAGTCATCAACTGATGAATCTTGAGCCCGAAATCCCGCTTCAGAACTGGATTGGTGGAGTCTTGTAAAGGGCGCGGTCTGGGACCTGAGGGAAGTAGAGAGGGTTGGAGGCAGGATAGTTGAAGTGTGGAGGCAGGAAGTTGGAAGTGGAAGCGGGAAGTTTGGAGGTAGAGGTGGGAGGTGAAAATTTGAATTAATACCGGTTGATAAAAACTTATAGCTTAAAATCTAAATTCTATAATCTTCGGTCATTCTCCATTTCCCTTTCGGTCAAAGACCTGAGTTCAGACTTTCCTAATGAAAACTTAGGATTCAGCAAAATTCGCTGGGGTGAAGAATGAACTATTTGATTCATGAAAGATAATGGGAATGCCTGTAAGGTCTTTTACAAGCGGATGTTTTGACGGAAAATATTGAGTTCATCCAGAGTTGGGGATGAAAGTGCACACCTGTTGAAAATCGATGATGTAAGAGCATTCAAAAATTGTATTCCAAAGGCCTCAATACTGAAAGTGAGGCAGATAAACGCTCAAGGACCTGCATCTTTTGTAGTGCAAGATCAGGATGGGATATTGGTGCTGATGTGATCAGCATGTTTGGAGGTTTGTTGAACTTAATGCGAGTAAAGCTTACTCAAACCACAAAAAAAAAGCCTCTCAGGTTGATGTTTCCTATCAACACCACAGGTAATATCTTTTTGAGAATTTGAGCAGATTTTGTTATTTAATTCCCAAAGCCAGCTTTGATAGTACTCCGCACCGCTTTTGGATGAGGGGGAGTCTTTACGGATGATCCCCAAGTTGTCTCATCATGTCTCACACCATTCATACAATAAAGATTTCATAGTCCTCCGGTTCCTTTCGTTTCTCTCGGTTGTTGTTAGTTTGAGAGAGAT
>Ga0163217_1001003_pt1 | contig 17693 bp, 25 predicted proteins | sample SynspAceP_FD_185933 | JGI IMG/M metagenome (GOLD analysis project Ga0163217, IMG submission 185933) | Saline lake microbial communities from Ace Lake in Antarctica - Synechococcus sp. Ace-P (PacBio error correction) | ecosystem: Environmental > Aquatic > Non-marine Saline and Alkaline > Saline ...
TTTTTGTTTTTTTTCAACCTCCGCACACTACTCAAAGAAAGAGGGAGAAATGAATAAAATTCCATATAATAATTCCGGCTGGGTGGGTCTAAGATGGGTCCGTGGCTTTCGCGCCTAAACAATAGGGTGTGGGCATACAAAATCAATATCCCGAACAGAAGCGTAATCGCTATATTTTTCCGAAAACTTTAAAATTGATATCAAAGGTCCCCGTGCCTGCGCAACAGTTGATATAAGATATTCGAATTTTCAACCTGAGTTCCCAGAACGTAGCTCCGAGTGTGGAAGCCCGAAATTGGGAGGTTCTGGGTGTCCGGGGCCCGGCATAACGCGTTTTTGGGTAACTTGTTCGATTCGGTGGGGCTTATCTCTAGTCTGTTTACTATTCGGCGGTTTGACCCGTCTGATTGAAGAATGGCCTCTCTATGTGATAGAAGAAATAAGCAGTGGCCGGAATAAACTGTATGTCCGTATCTAAGACCGTAACCAGCCTTGGTTTAGGGCCTGGACTCAGCCAAATGATGGGGCCCATGTTTGTTCCAATTTTCTGCCTCTTGCGCAGGCCAAATATTGTGTTTTCCCGACGGCGAGGGATGTCGCTTCCAAACGGATCAACAAGCGCGAGCGATCCATTCATCCGGAACGCTCTTTCCGGCGACAACGGCCGCATCAGTAAAGCACCTAGCAGTCCGACGGGCGCTGACATAGACGTAGCGCGGGATTGCGCGTGAAATCACGGCGATCGCGGTGTAAAATCCCCAGAAGACGAAAGCGCGTTTGACAACGATAAAGAGGAAGGAACGGCTGAATATAGTGTAATGCTATTGAAACTTTTGAAGGTCTTCGGCGTCCTCCCCCCACGTGCATGAACGCCCCCCACGGCGTGCACAAACCAGTCCCTGACAGCTGAGAACCGTGACGGCCCAGACGCCCGAGCAAATCGCGCGATAGGCAACATGTCGCTCGCTTGCCCGGGTGTGGGAGTGAACTACCCTCGACGCAGGCTATGCGCTATCGTCCGCATAACGCCTGTGAACAACTAAAGACGGAAGGCGAAAGAAAATTGAAACAGGCTAAAAGGCCGACTACAGTAAATGGCGAATGGGATCGCCCATTCAACTTTGACCGTTCGCCGCCGGCAACGCCGATGGCAAAATCTTCTGGGCAACCGAGAATAGATCCGAAGGCAGCATCAACGATTGAGCGGCAATCCAGAATCACGCGATCTGGCGTGTGTGTATTTAATCGAAGGCGAATAGCTTATCGCAAGCGATCAACCGGATCTTCCGCGTTCTCAAGCCGTTTCAAATGCGCCAGAAATAGGCGTCTTCGAGGCCAGTGTTTCACCCCGCTTCGTCCGCTTTGCCCGGCTGACGTTCCTGAGAAACTGAAACGACCGTCTGCCTCGTAAGCGCGGGTCGAAACGACGGGCATTTGTTGTCTTCATCTTAATCGACGTCATACGTCATTATCCGAACGCGTTGGGTCCAGACCTACCATCGATTTTCGCGCGACCCAAGACCTCCGGTGCGCCACGGATAATCAGTCGCCATTGCCATCACGCCCATATCATTGCAGAGGTCGCGCACATCTTCGATAATATGCGGTCGACGAATGATGATTTTTTCGTCGCCAGCCCGTGACAGAATGGTCGAGAAAGCGCTGACGTTTTTCAAGTGGTCCAAACCGGCTGTCGGCTAAATCGACAACTGCATCAGTTGCGGTCACACAGAAAGAGCTTGGCAATCACCGAAACGGCTTGTCGATACCGCCCTGAATAGGTCGCCACAAGGCCGTGCGTGGTCCACAGATTGGACCATTTGCCAGCACCGATCTCGCTTGAAATCTTTGCGAGCGCTTTATTCGTGATGCCCTTAAGGATCGCAATAGTGATGCGAGCAATTTGAATCGCGCTCATACGCGGATAGACGCCATAATCCTGCGGCAGATAGCCCGAGCACGGACCGGACGTGTCTGGGCGCTCTGTGATGTCGACGCCGTTGAAATGGACGGTGCCACTGGTGGGTTTTCTTGCAAAGGTTTGCAGGTTTGTGCGCATACAGAGTCGAATTTTGCACGCCATTCGGACCGAGAAGACCGAACAGACCGGGCGTTAACGTCAAACCGATACTTACGAGTGCCTCAGATCGCGAACGTCTTGGTCAGATTTATTGATTTCAAGCAATGCAATGCCTCCATTTAGGGGCAGAAAGCAACAGCTCTTATCGAAAACAACAAAAACCGTCAGAGAGATTGTCCGCGGGTTCAAGTTACTCCCGATATGTAAGAACCGCCATGCAATTCGGCTCAAATCAGGGCCTAGAACCGAACCTTTGAACCCGACAATTCCACGGCGTGCCGCCTGAGTCTGGATCATTGGATGACTTGCTGCGGCGCACGAAGGGGGAGAAGCCCTTATGTAGACATGATTCCGCGCCGAATCGAGAAATCGCTGATCGGAATATTCCACGCTGGCCGAATGTTTGCTGGTTCTTCTCAAAGCTGGTGGCTTGAACCCATCAATGACGAACAAATGCCGGTATCATCGCTGATATGGGCCCCAAGGATCCTGAACGCAGCAATCGCATGCGGCGACATTGACCCATCGGCTTGATGCGAATTTGCGCGACCAAGTCGAACAGATTTTCATCGAAATTGAAATTGTCGATGGACGTCGTTGAAGCGAGCGGAATCGTTTGAGGCATTGCGGCGAAGGGAGTGCCGTTCCGTGTCCTGCGGAATGGCCGCGCCCCAAGGCTCTAACGTCGTTGTATACTCGACCATGCGCGTCCAAGGAAATGGGCCTATTTTCGCAAATCCGTTTAACCGCGCTGTTGGCGATGAATTGAATGAAATTGGCGGGCGGTGTTCCGGGGCACGCGCTGGAAAGGTGTGAGCCGTGAATTTGTCGCGATAAATCGTATCGTGCAGTAAGCCGCCCACCCAAAGTGAACGCGCCTTGAAACGTCCGACTAGGACACTCTTTTTCTCGGCGCTGAACCGCATAAGTTGCCCGATATTATTTGTCTTCATCGGCAAAAGCGACGCGCACTGACGTCCACCCGAAGAAGGGCCGAAGCCGTCAGTTTCCAGCCATTTTTTGTAGAAGCCCAACTCGGCGACCGGCGGTCGGAAAAGCCCAGAAGAAGTGATGGCCTTCATTCTGCGTGAGACCGTTGTAGCTGTCGATTAATTTTAACCGCAAATCGATCGTCCTTTGCGCCAAGGCGGCATAAGAAAGGGCGAACGCTCCCAGATTACCGAAGACGGACGAAGGCTTTTGCGGAGCTGGAATTTCGTCCTGATCGCGCGCAAATTCCGTCTCAGAATATTGGGCTGCATATACAGTCGTGGTCCAATCACCAAATGTGCTGGTGAAAGACAGGGCCGCATTTTTATTGATCGCGAAAAATACCCGCTTCATCATCCTGTTTTCTGTTTGAAAAGTCCAGGGTGAAGCGCCGACAACAGAGGGAACTGGGCCGTCCCACATCGGCGCTGATGTACATGAAGGCGCCTGTAAAATTCCGCCGAGATTAGAGCGAATTAGGGCTCAAACACGCCGGTTTGCGCGATTTTGCGAGCAGGGTCAGCGTTTTACCCGGTCCGTGTTTCTTTTGAAATCTATACATTTCTCGGCTGTTCGCGACGGATGTGCGGACGCTCACGCGCCGACATTAAAATCTCGGTGCGCGATAAGAAAGGCGTTTGCGGCCTCAGGCGAGTACGGAAACTGTGCGCGGAATCGCTATAACCGCGCAGACAGAAGTTGATGAGGTTGCAATATTGGTTGGACTGCATACTGAACGGTTTGCGGGCGTAGGTTGCGGCGTAAGTGTGCATATTGCCTGGTCCAAGCGTAAGTCGCATATTGCGGGTTCGTATAGGCTGCCGGTAAGCATCCTCCGCGATGACGTAGGTGCCGGGTGCCCGCGTAACGGAAGCTGTTCTTGGCAGGCCGTTGTCCTGCCCAGCTTTGCGGGCCCAAAATATTGGGCCTTGGCTCGCCCCCAGAACGATTGGAACTGCCGCGCAAACCCGTGCCGTAGCCTTGATTTGGCCGGAGCACATGGGCGCGCCGTGACGGCACCAATGGCTGCGCAAGCAAGTAGAGCTGCTTGGAATTCTCTAGTCAATCGTTTTCCCCACCGAAAACTAGCCGAAGAATTATTTGAAAAAAGGCTTAAGCAGACCTGACTTGTTCGACATCGACGCGTGCTCACGCACTTACTTGCGGTAAAGCGTTGAGCGTCCGATCCCGAGACGTCGCGCGGACTACGGACATGTGACCAGTGGGACTAGGTTCTCGATGGCGAAGGCGATGCAGGTTCGCGTTCAATGTCTTCCAAGGTGCGGAGGTGACCTTCGCGGTCCAAGACTGAGACAGACCCTTCTTCGTCACTCTCCATTGGCTGGGACGAGGCGGTCGAGCGGGCTAGCCGGTCCGTTGCTTCCACGTTTGCGCCAATGGCTGGCGTAAGACCGGAAATCTGCGGGAAGTCTGACGGACTGCAAGCTGAATTGCTCTGACAGGATCAATCCGCGCGGAAATCGCATTTCCGAGTTGGCGGGACATTTGCCCTCCCATTTTCCCGCTGGCCGAGCTAATGGTCCAGCGTCCTCAAGATGTGAGGCCGGACACACCTCATCTTTTGCCTGCGGCGTTAAACGCGGGGCGATGAAATGTTTCAAGCGAGCGCTGAAATGTCCTCTGTCGTATCCGCAAAAGGCGGCACAGCAATTGGAAAAACGTTCAAGCGATAGAATAAGTCTTCCGCGGAATGTCCCCTTCACGACGCATTCTGCCAAAAATCGCGATGGTCGCAGAAACAATTGCGAACATCAGGAAACAGGGCGTTTTGGATCCAATACGGATCGACTTCGAAGACCTTCTTGCAGCACGCAGCTACTGCATATCGAGCGGCAATTCACCGATTCCGTCTATGTACCGTTATGGCTTCTGGAATTTGCCGAGGTGACGGCCCATTGGCGCCCGTGGAACGAGCCCCTTTTTCGTGACCGAACAGAATGGCTTTTCGACAAGGTTCGGGATTGCGGCCGCAGTTGACCGAAATGAACGGCTTATCTTGCACGCTCCTACGCGCCTTGAATAGCGCCGGGGGCCGATGATTTCCTTTTGCCAACACCCTCTCAGACCACTGATGAGGATAGGGAATCGAGGCTTTTAGCGCCGCGCTCGCCATCGCCACAACAGGACGCATAGCGGCAGATTTTGCGATAAGGTCATCGAATGTGAGACCGCCTGACTGTTTTTTCAACCGCGTCAACTTCGCGGATAGTGTTTTCATTTTCCAGCAGCGTTGCGAAATGGATACGAACAATGCGCTCCCGGGGCCGCTGGCTGACCCACAAAGGTCCACGCGCGCCGCCCTTCATAGCGGAGGACAACGCTTCGATGGAGCCTTTAGCGGTTTTAGAACGAATGACGGGAAGTTTCGGGGCGGGGTTTTTGGGCCAACTCAAGTCATTGAACATCCATTGCGTCAGGCCAGCATGAATCAGATCACAGCAACAATGCATCGCGCTGGCCGCACCGGCCCGGTCCCGCCATGCGGTGGGCGTATCACCGTCGCCAGCCTGCAGAACGGAAAAACCACTCTTCTCCACAACCGCCCTGCAACAGGCGACGCTGGGTTGGATCGTCATCGACATGAGTTACGGTCTTGGACATGGCTCCACTTTTCACCTGTTGGGCGCGCTCTGAGGCGCGTCTCGATTTCGACCATCTGTGCCAAAAAAGGGATGAAGGCGAGCCAAGAAAATAGGGTAAAGGGGATGGAAAAGACGATGCCGTGTTCCGGCAAATGGTTGCAATAGGTGCGGGTCGTTTTGATAGGCGGCGTAAGAAATTCTAAGGCATTGGAGCCCGCTCCGATGCCCCCGCTTTATCAGAAGGCCGGCGATCAATGGCGGACACAAACTACACCCGCGGCGAAATGAGCAATCGAGGACCATTCCGGGACATTCGTGGCTTCATGAAGGTTCCAAATAAATGGCGGGCTGCGATCATCGTGACGGCTTGTTGTTCCCGTCCTGACATTCGGCGTGGCGATGCTAGCGAGACAAGCGCTGATAATCTCGGTCGTGATCGGGATCGTGATCGGCAATGGGCCCCTCAATTTAAAAGCACAGATGGTTTCCGTGTGATCGGCATGTCTGTGGTTTCTTGGCGTCGTCATTCGCGCTCCTACTGATGCTATTTTTAAGGCATCGTAAGCTTCGTGCTTTCGAAAGCCCGCACGCACACGGCTTTCGTGTTCGCGCATTTGCGCGAAAAAGATTTTTTCCGTATGCGTCGCTTCAATTGCGGCTGAACGGGAATAATTTGGCCTTTATCGGAATCGATGAGTCGCTGAGGGATCTGCGTGAAAATTGCTGTCCTTGAAGACGTCGCTGGGCGCTGAGGCGCACGCGGCGGTGCGGGCAACGCCGGACACGGTGAAAAACCTATGTTGCGGCGGCCATGACGTCGTGGGTGGTCAAGGGGGCGGGGGGACAAGCAACTTTCGCGAACGCGCTGTATAAAAAGACGCTGGCGCGACAATCGCGAACAACGCAATGCGACCGCCGGTCAGACGCCGACATTGTTCTGTCGGTCACGGGGGTGATCAAACTCCTCGCCGCTAGAAAAAAAGCCGCGGCGGATTAACGGGTCTGCTAACCCCACAGACAATCTAAATATGTGGCCGCCGCCGCCAAAGCGGGCGTGACCGGCGTTTTGGCGCTGGAATGGATTCCCGCAATCAGTCGCGCGCAATCCATGGATGTGCTGTCGTCGCAGTCCAACCTGTCGGCTACCGAATCTGTTTGTTGAAGGGGCCGGCATTTATGGCCGCGCGTTGGCCGATGATGATGACCCGGCGGCGGGCAAACCAATAGCGCCTGCGAAAATCTTCATTTATGGTGTCGGTGTGGCGGGGTCTGCAGGCCATTGCGACGGCGCGCCGCCCTCGGTGCTGTCACCAGGCGACCGAGTGCGCCCCGCCACGAAAGAACAGGTCGCCTCTTGGCGCGAAGTTCATTGCGGTTGAAAATGATGAAATTCAAAAGCGGCGGAAACGCTGCGGCTACGCCAAGCAGATGAGCCCGGAAGTATCAAAAACTTCAGGCTGAAACTCACCGCCACCCCACATAGCAAAAGCAAGGACATTGTCGTCAACGAACGGGCTGATTCCCGGCTCGCGATGCGCCGATCCTTGTGACCAAAAAAAATGATCGATACGATGCGGCCCTCCGGATCCAAGTCCTTGTTGACTTGGCGGTTGAGCGCGCGGCAATGTTCGAAGGCGCTAAGCCCGGCGAAATCGTCCACGACGAAAAACGGTGTTCAGGATCGTTGGCCATCTCAATTGGCCGTCTCGCATGGCGTCGGATGCGTCCAACATGTTTCGCGCGCCAACCTCCAAAGCGTTCTTGCTCTGGTGACGGCAGAGGATGGTAGCTTTCGCCCCGGATTGGGAGCGAATGAAGTTCATTCAAGGGCCGCTCTGACGCGCGACGGGGCCATCGTGAACGCACGGCCTGAAGGGTGTAGGATATGACTGCAATGCTCAAATCATGGCAGGTGGAGCCGGCGGTTAGCCCGCTCGTTTTTCCGAACTCGCAAATTTTCGTGCTGGCGATTTCGTCGGCTATTATGGTGGCTGTCGGTGACCCCGGCTTTGCACACGCCGCTCAATCGGCTTTGTGACCAATGCCATCTCCCTTCCGTCATCATCGTCGGAGCGCTCGTTGCTGTTGCGGCAAAGGGACGCCAAAGGCGGCTCGCAAATCTCGACTTGGACCCGGCGTTTCGCGTCGCGCTCTGCGCCGTGAACATCTTTGGTGCTTCCTCGTCACTCACGTATGCTCGCTATGTTAAGAAAGAAGAGAGCTAGAATCCCTTCTTATCTTTTGGGCTCTCCGCCAACACAAGCCGCCGTTCTCTATTACGGTCCAGCTTGTTCTCTTCATTCTCTGCTTGCGGGGGCGGCTTAGCTCGCCAGAGACCTCCCGGCGCGGCAACATTTACGGCATGGTCGGTATCGCGATTGCTATCGTCACGAACGGTTTTAGTCGCAGGTCCTCGGCGGTAAAAGGTCTCTTGCTCGGGGCGGCGGTCTCGCGGTTTGGCGGCACTATCGGCGCAATTATCGCGCGGAAAATCCCGATGACGATATGCGCAGCTGGTCGCAAGCCTTTCACAGTTCTGTCGGTCTGGCGCGGTGCTGGTCGCGCTCGCGGCCTTCTTTTCTTCTCGCCCGGAGAGTTTCGGCATTCTAAAAAGGTTCTCCTACTCTGAAGAGAATGCACGTAACATTGTCGGCGTCAATTGCTTTACAGCGTGACGCAGAGTTGCCGAAACTCATCAGCCGGCTCCCTGCTGGAGCTCTCGCTTCGGCGCGGGCATTGGGGCGATTACGCTTTACCGCTCCGCTGACGCGTTTTTGCCAAGCTCAACGGCATATGTCCCGGCTCGCCGATCCATGGCTGCCCGCGCGGCCACTTGATTAATATCGCGCTAGGCGTTGGTTTCTTTCTTCCTTGTCGGCCTGTTGATGAGCAACGGGCGCTCTGAGCCGTAGATGTGGGCGTGATCGGCGATACGCCTCTGATCCTCGGCTTTTACCCTGGATCATCCCGATTGGTCGGCGCACAGATATGCCCGTCGTCGTGGTCGATGCTAAAACAGCTATTCGGGTTGGGCCGCCGCCGCTCTTGGTTTTCACGCTCGGTAATCTGGCGCTGATCATCACCGGCCACTGGTCGGTTCCTTCCGGCGCGATCCTGAGTCCTATCAATCATGTGTAGAGGCTATTGAACCGGATGGCTTCATCTCGGTCCATCCTAGGCGGCTTTGTGGTGATGCAGGGCATTACAGCAGCGGCGACCATGCCGGAACGTCCGGTAAGCGCCGTTCTGTCCGAAGACGTCCCGCCTTCACATGAAGAAACGCCTCCAAAGTCATCATCGTGCCCGGTTAACGGCTTGCCGGTGCGCAATGGCGCAAGCACGCCATTCGCGAAAATGGTCGCAAGCTCAAGGGAAGAGGGCGTCGAGGTCCTACGCCATCCAACCCCGTCGCGGGCCCGGATGCCCGGGGCACATAATGTCCTGCTGGCCGAAGCCAGTCCACCTATGATGAAGTGTTTTGACTCCGAAAGACATCAACAGTGAATTCGCCAATACGGATTGTTGCCTTCGTCAATCGGTGCGAAACGATGGTCACCAACCCAGCCGCCAAGACGGATCCGAACCCTCGCCCCATCGCCAGGGATGCCCGATCCTCGACGTCGAATAAAGCCGCAAACGGTGCTCTTCCGTACAACGGTCTCTTTCACCCGGGCTTGCGGGCATCGACAATGATCTTTCTACCGGGAACCAACACGAGTGATGCTGCTCGGCCGACCGCGAAGAAGATGGTCGACGGAGACATCAAGTGCCTTTAGAAAAAAGCCCCTCACGTTCTGGTGAGGGGCTTGCATTTGGATTTGGGGGTTGGTCTTTAACGGTAGTCGCGCTCCGCCTGCCGAGCGTCATAGACTTCGCCGTCAACGGCATATTGGGCCCAACCCACTTGAAATTCAAGTTCGAAACCGTATAACGCGTCCCTCTCAGCGATCAATGCGAAGTCGAGCGTCGAACGCTGGTTCTTTCTCGTTCCGAATATTCGGATTCGCAGGTTCAGCAGGCCGCAGGAAGCGATAGGGAACACGCTCATAGCCGCCTCCAAACGCCGGTCATTTTCGAGTTCCCATCCTCTGTCACGCCTCAATGTCACTCTCGATGACCATCGAACCCAGTTCATAATCTTCTTCGAGGTTCTTGCGGGCGTGCCTTATAGAGCGCTCGTCATAGACTTCGCTTGCGCGAGGCATTCCGGTTCGCCACGGACATGACGTCCATAATGTCCGGTCAGAATATCCGGGTTCCGATGACGTATTTGATCGACGCTCCTTGCCTCGATGGCGACATCCGTCGCGAAAGCAGTCGCGGGAGTGTTTGTTCCGCAAGCGCCAAACGGTCGCTAGTTAAGTAAATCGTAATTTTCGCATGATCATAAACCTCCTATGCAATGATGAAACGTCTTCTTGCCGAAAGTTCCACGCGAAACGAGGCCATTTTGGGGCATTGTGACAGATCATTTACCGGAGTTTTGTTTTGCATTGGATTTTGCAGGCTTCATCCTTTTCGCCGTGGATTTGCCGTGAGCGAATGCGTGACCAAGTCAGTTGCTGGCTGCAAACGCTGATCAATCTGTAAACGGTTTGAACTCTTCTCGAGATAAACCACTGTCGCCCCGCGAATACTCGGCATGGAGCCGATGATCACCCTTCATGATCGACCCCAAAGCCTGTTGGATATCAAATTTCCATATGGCCGACATTGCCAAAGGTTTTGAGGGTTCTCCCGCCGACCATTTGAAAAGAGAGATTGCGATTTGTTTTCGGTCAACACGTCGAGCCTCAACATGGGTAAAGCCGTGGCTCTCGGGCTCAGAAAACAAACATTGAATGATCGCGCGAGCATAACGCCCTTGATGAATGATAGTCGTCGAGCACGGCCGACGAAAAATCAACCGCGCTGTCCTGGCCAGGGTTCCGGTCGAATATATCGCGGCGGCGATGGCGGGTTTTCATCCAGACTCGCATCGACCGCCCCCACAGGCGAGAATGGTCATCGTCATCATCAAAATCGGTCAGGAGATCGAGAACCGCTTTGGGGCGCTTGTTTAAAGCCGGAGAAAGAAACCGCAAAATACCGAGATCGGTCGACAGGGCGATTATTCCGGCTTCAATCAGGGGGGTGTCCCCAACATTCAGAGGGCGCAACACAGGGCGCGCCATCCGTCATGGCGCTATGAACAGCTGTCACCTAGGCGCCCGCCTGGTTCATCCCTGCCGTCTCCAACGCCAGCAAACACCGTCAATCTTTCCAATTTCCTGCTGAATGTGGTCAGCAGGTTTGCGATAAATCCGCTATGCTGTAGCGGGGGTCCGTTCGACCAGCGCATGACGATAATAGAGATAGGCGCGGCGTAGCTTCTGGCCTCGAGCAAGTCCAGGACCGTCCGTCTCCTCGACTGAGCATCAAGCCTTGTTTGAATATTCATCCAACCGGGCGTAGGTCTTATGCCGCACGACCTTTCCTCTGTCTGCCGGCGTGTCAGCGAAAGTGCTGGGGCCGCGAAATGGCCTTTGAGCGGCGTGGACTTCGGCAGACAATAGCTCAGCCTCGGCTCTTTGCGGCACCAATGGTTTTGTCGCGCGCGAACTCTGAAATGACCGCCATAAACGGCCGCCGAATATGGCAAGGATCTGCCGTCCGCTCGGTCAGCACATACACGTACATCAAACACCAAAGCGGGAACCTGACTTTAGGATTGATTTGCCAAGATAGGCCTCTCCTTTAATGCGCGCGCGTTCCAGCAGGACGAACATCAACGGGGGCATGTGCAGGCGAGGGCGAATATTCCGGTGCCAGCGCGCAATGTGCCAGCGAGCGTGTAAAAGTTTCATGAGAGAAACTCCTATAGAGAAAGGCCGCCCAGACAAGCGGACCGACCGACGTCAGTTTTGTTACGCAAAATTCGAAAGTAGACATTTGGCACTTCGCCCGCGGCTCATCTCCAACCTCGCTTTCCGCGAATGCCAGACCGTCACCGCCGCCTAAAATCCTCACCATTAATGGTAATCGACCGCGGCGAGTTGAACCCAACCGCGCGTTGCTCCCATCTCGTGAGACATGGTTCTGATCGCGTTCAGTTGTGGCTGGCATAGATATCGGCGTCTGAACGGGAATCGTCATCGAACCATCCGACCGTCGGGCCCGACAAAAAAACAAAGCCATTTCCCGTCCTTTGTCCTCTTGGGCGGATATCCAAGCGTGTCAAGCGCGGGGTCGCCGCGGACACGTTCGGGATCAGCCAGACCTGAGCGAACCGCATGGGTCGGTTTCGCTCGGTTGCTTCACTATTGGGTCACACGATCCGGCGCTCCATATATTGAATGCCGCCAGCCCCCCACGGTCGAGCCATTAACCCCTACCTGTCGCGGAATGTTGCAGGCGAATCCCTCAGAATATAGGAGAAAATCCCGCATCCTTATTGCGGGTGCATGGGAAGCCACCCGCCGCCCGCGATGATGTCCATCATGATGCGCCGCAGACTTCTCAAATCCCATATGCCCGGTCGAAATAGTTGGCGAAAGAAAAGCTAAAGGCTGAGCGCAGCCAGCCATGATTAGCTTGGCGCGCGCCTCCTCAGGGCGCAGCACTAAGTCCGGACGCCAACTTTGACGGTGTCCCGTTCTAGCGATCGCGGGTGTCGTCCGTTGCGGCGACAGCGTTCGCGAGTGTTGTTCGTCCCTGGTCATAGTGAAGTCCTTCTCAATTCGTGGATTGACGTCTTTTTCAAGGCGCAAGAGCGCGAACATTGATCTTTGGGTGTGTTCATTTGTCGGGGGCCGCTGGCCACAACTGGTCGGCAGGCGATAATCTCCACATGGTAATGCGATGAGCCGAAGACTGGCGGAGGTAGGGCGTGGCGAAGTCGATATCGCTACCCACTTGGCCACCTGACGCCGAGCAGAATAACGCGCGTTTGCCCTCAGCAGTCCGACCGGGAACCGTTTTCCGGTGTAGCGGGAAGTTAGTCCGCCCGTGCACTGATCCACCCAAAGACTTGAGCCGCGGCCCGGAACACCGAAATTATAGATCCCGGCGGTGCTGATCACCAGAAGCTCAATTACGCTGAGCTCATCGACCAAGCGTCTGACATAGCTAAGGCGGCGCGGGTCGTCCGGCGGTACGATCCTCTTTCGGGCGTGAAATGGCGTAATCCAATCTTGGGTGACGAGGGGAGGCCATCCGCTCGTGTCACGGTCTCAACGCGCACAGCGCGCTGTTCCGCGAATCTGGTCAATATAGAGGTCTGCGAGTTTCGCGACTGATCGAGCCGTGCTTTGCGGCAGAGGCGTCGAATGCGAAGAATGTTGAGGGGCTGAGCCATGTGTGTCTCCTAGTGTCGGGTCCTATTTGGTGATGCCTATCTATGTTGTTTTGTGGTTGCGGCGCCAAAAGCCTGCTTGATCGCCAAGTCCATTGTTGCTGAAACATAACTGCAACAATGGATCGTTTACTGAAGCCGAGATGTTCGTGCAAAAACAATTGAGCGGCAACATCACGGGGGCGGCTGAGGCGCTATCGGTTGGATAAGTCCGTGCGTCTCACGCCGCCCTCAAATCCCCTCGAACAGCGTTTAGGGATCAAGTTGGCTCAACGGTCGACGCGATGTTGTTCGCATACGGATGCTGGGCGCAGCTATTTAATACACCGGGGCGCAGGGTTGCCTCAGGGCGTGGCGCGAATGGAAGAACGAAGCGATCGGGCGCTGATTGCGCGCCTGGCGGGCCCTAATTCGGATGCGGCTCCGCTGTCTTTCGGGCTGTCCCAGCTCGCCCGCTTGATTGAGTTCCAACTGGATCACCGGATATCGTCCCTTGAATGTCGAGTTTTTCTGACCTGAAAAGTGGACCTGATCGCCGAGGGATCGACTTTGGCGGTGCGGATCGGTCGCTTGGAATGAATACGCTCTGGTCGCGCGAAAATTTGGCGAATGTTGAGGATGCTCTGCGCGCGTTCTCCAGACTGGTTTGCACAGCATGGTCCGGTGCAGTCCCCATTGAGGATCTAACGGTGCGCCTGAGTTGAGTTACCGATTACGCACGGCTCGGAGTGGCCCTACCGAGCTGCAGACGGACAGCGCGGCACACTATCCAACAGACCTCTGTCCATGCAAGCAGCAATGGCGATTTTCCTCAGGACCGGGCGATTGCGGCTTGGGGGTCGTGATCCACCCGATTTCATTTTGCGACGCTGTGCGGGCCGGCACTTCTACCGATCCTGCCAGACTACCATAATCGATGCGCCGACGTCTACGCGTTTGGTCCCCAACCCGGCATATGCCGCGCCGAGGTTCGACGGCCTGGTCGACAACTTGCAGATCGGTTTGGCGCATTGCGCCATGGGTCCTTTAGAGGCCGGATTAAACGCGTCCATCCAGAGCGGATGTGACAATTTTGCTACAGTCCGCGGTGCAAATTATGCGAGTGAATGTTACCTGACATGACCTAGGTCAAATTGGCGCGGTTCCACGCCGGACATAGCGGAGTACTATCTGATGGCAAAGGGGACCTCCAGTGACAAGAAACCAATATCCGAGCCGGCCTACGGGCTCCGCTTCCGCCGTAGCGCTTTGCGCTGCTCATCATGTCACCGGCAGCCGCGCAGATTCGTCCCGAAGACGAAATCGTTGTGAACGGCCCGCCGCGTACAAGAGACCAACTCATGAACCCCGGTCGCGGACGGCAATATCCAGCAGCAAATCGAAAATTTGGCTATTCGAGTATTGATGATGTCGCGCGCCATAACGGCTGGCTTCTCTTTCTCCAATTGCCTTCGGTCGTCACCGACGGAACCGACCCGTTTTCGCGGCGCCGCCAACATCCTTGCTGGTGTGCAAGTTGCGTCGAAAGCCGGGCGCGCTACTTCAATCGATGGCGTCAATTATTCCGGTGACCTTCAGGCCGTGGACATTCGCATGTTGACGCGTGTCGAAGTCGGTCAAAGGCCGCAGTCTGCGCTTACGGACGGAACACCTATTCAGGCGCGATCAACTTCATCACCAACCGCGCAGCAAGAGGGTTTGGGAAGGCTCGGTCGAGCACAGCGGCTGAGGATGACGAATATCAGTTTATGGCCTGGGGTCTCAGGGCCACTGGTTGAAGTGTGAATGGGTTTCTCCTCTCAGGTCGTTATTATGAAATGGCGGCGACGGTGAATGGGACTAACGCGGCTGCGGCGGCGCACAAATGGCGCAGAGGAATCGATCATCGAACGCACGCTTCGACGTCAATTTCAATGATAAACGAGCGCTATTTCCGCATGGGCTACGCCAATGATACGGACCCGCCCCGCGACCATTCGGCCTGATTGGGCGAGCAGAAACAACTGCTTTCCCGGGTTATCGTTCTGGGTGCTTATTACGACCACAAGGCGGATTGCGGCCCCTTCCTACTCCCTTTGCACCATTCTCAGATATTTATCGCGAATCACCGTACAACCCGACATAACTTCCAGTATTTCTGCGGCAGCCTCGATTCCAATACGAGATCTCGAACCCGACCAAGAATCTGGACGGTTGGCACACCGTTTGTCGGGCGTTGGAAAGACGCCGATCTTTCTCGGGCAACAGGCTCTGTTTGATGACAGAGTTTGAATAACGGGATGGGCCTTCGCTCTCGGCGGGATATCGCAACCAGGAGCTTCCTGACGGGATCTGATTCAGATCATCAGGCAGGGTCGATCTTCTTCATTGGGATCGTCCGTTTTTCTCCATCCGCAGGCAGATGCTTCTCCTCAACACAACAGGAATCAGTTGAAGTGAGGACATTTCATTGGAAGCGCGTCCTCAGTACGGATGTGACGAAAGTCTGGTGCGCTTCTCCGTCGGGGCTTATTAATTGATAATCAATACTGATGAGGCTTTAAACGGGTCTCTCGCCGGGTTTTCTGCAAAGATGATTGAGCTTGGCCTCAAAGTGCAAACGACGCTCAGCATTGAAAACAAAGGCGGGTTTTGCGACAGTCGATTTCTAACATTTCGATCAACTGACAGCCTCCTTTAAGGACGCTATCAGGAAGAAACGAAGGGTCGCGAATGAATTGGGACGGCGCGACGCTCCCGGGCTTATAGCAATGAGTCATCCTTGACGATTTCGTCTACAAGGCGATCTCTGTCCCTAGCGACATCAATGATAGTCTTTCGACATACGGGCTCATTTGCCATGGTGTGAGCCTGGCGGGTCAATGGCCAATCGGCGTCGCGTCGGGTGGTGAGTTCTCGCTCACGAAGAAGTCGAAGCTTTTGAAGTCGGTCTTCAAGGGACGTAAATTGCGAACAATGCCGTTTCCACAGTCCTCTTGGCTATTTTAACAGATATCGCTCAAGTATCAGCTGACCCACACCGGTCGCGAGTATCACAGGCGGCAATGTTAACTCCGTTGCGACCAAATCAGGGGTAATTGCCGAAAATCATGGGCTCGATTCGAAGGCAGCTTCGACATTAAAGAACTTTTTAATTAGGGTCGGTGGTCCCTAGCCGCTGGACCGACGTGAATTTACCTCGGGGTGTGACGATTTCCCAGTTTACGCTGAATTCGGGCGGGTACTTGATCCGCGGCTTTTGTAATCGGAACCAACCCGCCGACAAACCGGCACGAATCCGAGACTCAGCCATCCAACATCGCCAACAATATCCGATGCGATGACTGTTCACGTAATCTGTCCTGCGAATTTCGGGCAACAAATACCGCTCACATCTGAAAACATCAGGCATCGTTCTGTTTTTGTGCGATGAGTTCCGATCAAGCGACACCGGTCAACAGGCTTCGTCAATGCGGAATTTCACACATGAAAGCTCCAAATTCATTCAGGTTTCATAATTTGATGGAGAAGCAGGCGTACCCAACATCCTTGTCGGGTCAGATTGGGAATCAAATATAAATAATGTCGCTTGAATATTTGGCCGCAATCTGACGGACGAGCCGGACAACCCCCCGCCGCTACCACGCTGTTCGATTCTGATGGAAGGCTTCATACGATTGGTTCGTTCGACGCCGGGGGCGGCTCGGTTGACCGTACAGTTGTCGGCCCACGCCTCCACTTGCATGTCCTATCGCCGGGGGCGTCAGATTGGTGTGCGAGCGGAAACTCGACTTCTAGGGTCGACGATTTCAGGATATTCCCTGACACAACAAATGAAATAAGGCCCGGCGTCTATACCCGGGCCTTATTATTGGAGGAAAGATGATGATCAGACGACATTAAATGTAGCGATGTGCAGCGCGGCACTGGCCAGTTTGGTGCCTGTGCCAAGACGCCACGGATGGCCCAGAAGACCTCAAATGTCGCCCCGACGCCTGATGCAGCGTCACAGAAAATTTGCGACCGATCTGCGCCGAACCTCGCCATCGTGTCAGATATTGAATGAAAGCTTGAAACTCTATCGCGACGTGCTCGGCCCTTCGAAGTTAATTACGACGCCGAATCACGATGAGCGGGCAAGCTATTGCACAGCGGGCCAACCCGGCGCGAAAGCGCGGCTTGTGCTCCATTTCAAGCAATGATAGCTGGGTCGGCTTGGATCGGGTCCTTCCTGGAATGGCGGGATCCAAAACTGATGCCCCGCGCCGCGTCGCACGATGGCATTGGGCGACCGCGCTGCTGGTTTCAATACGGAGAAAGTGGACGGAGCTATTGCGAGGCGGCGGCAGGCTTGACGGTGTCTTCATGACAAGCCCCGCGGAATACGGACTAATCCCAGCGCGCGCAGGCGGTGATCCGATTGTGTGCGGACCGTTAAATTTGTTTGAATTCGGATGCTATTTCAATGGAGCTCAACAAAGTGCTGCGACCGCGAAAAATCTAATAAAGGCTAGGCCGGTTTTAGTCGAGAGCGTCTGTACAATTCCTTAACAATCCGCTCAACCTGAACTGGTTTTGGAGCCGGATCAAGGTCGTGATCGCCCATACATTCGCGCACATCATCGGCGTTCCCGGTCACAAACCATGAAAAGGGACGCCCTGTTTACAAGCTCGGCGCGCAACAAAATTCGGAGGTTCCCGACACCTT
>Ga0163217_1009387_pt1 | contig 17693 bp, 14 predicted proteins | sample SynspAceP_FD_185933 | JGI IMG/M metagenome (GOLD analysis project Ga0163217, IMG submission 185933) | Saline lake microbial communities from Ace Lake in Antarctica - Synechococcus sp. Ace-P (PacBio error correction) | ecosystem: Environmental > Aquatic > Non-marine Saline and Alkaline > Saline ...
GAGGTGCCCCGAAAACTTGTTGAAAGTCTTACACCTTTATTACCAACCAATACCTTTACAGTTTAATTATCCTATCATGAGTTGCAATTAATGAGAGGTTGTACATGTAAAGATCAAGCCACGTAACTGGCAAAAGCGGTCTACGGATAGAGTAATGTTAATTGATTCAAACACAAAAAAAGCGAGGATGTTCTATAGGCATCCTGCTTTTTTTTTGGACATATTCAAATAAATAAGTAGCGGTCAAGTGCCCCCCCCCCCCCAAAAAAAAAAAAATTTTTGTACTATGTCATGCATAATTTTTTTCATTTTCAATATGCTGGTACTTAAAAATTTCTGTATCTTCGGACTTAACTAATTACTTGTGAACATAAAACCCTCGGAGAGGAAATGAAAATTCTAATACTTCTCTCCTTTCTGATGATAGGAAGTTTTTGGTTTCCTCATACCAAGCAGTAAAGGGTACTGTTTGTGGACCAAAATAGCCAGCCAATCCCAGGCTCGAATGTAAATTATAACAAGGCAAAATCAGTAGGTACAGTCACTGACTTTGAAAGAAATTTTGTCCTTGCAAGCCTTCTGAAGTCTCCATTTAAAACTTAATCAATAACAAGTAATGGATATGCAAAAGTCATCGTAGACGTGACGACTAACAATCAAGTAGTTTTCGGTATCTAAATGAGTCCCTCAAACACTTTTAGTGAAATTGTCATTCTCAGCCATCTAGAACTCCAGAAAGCGTATTTTGAATCACCGTGTCTGTAGACGCGTTTGGACTCAAAGAAATTAAAAATACCAGTTCTGAATGCGTATTTATTCAGGAATCAAAATTTAAAAAGGGGTAGAACTGTAAAGACGAACAGTTAAACTTTTGCAATCGGTGAACCCTGAGTTTGCCACTTTTGCCAATACTAGATTTTTTGCCAATTGTAGATGGAATGGAATACTCGCACTGGACTTAACTTCCGTTAGGTAAACTTAAGTGGGGATGTCAGAGCTGGAAGTTCGAAAGTGTTTGAAATTCTGCAGGCGCTTCTTCGGCCTTGTATGGTGCAGGAGCTTTTAAATGGGGTTTTATTTATGACCACACGTAAAAATCCTTTTGACTAATACGAGGGAAACTCAGTGCTTATTAGTAAAACAGGAATTATACATCCCAAGAAGCTGCCCTGGAAAATAAGCGCTTTATTACGATTTGGTAAAATTCCGTGCAGCACACGCATTTCAGTGATAAATTTGCGAAAAAGCGAACTTCTCTTATTACAAGGAGAAGATTTGCACGCGAATAGTATTGTTGATTGGGGCAAGACCAGGGCAAAACCAGAGAAAAACCAGCGTACGATGGTAAATGTATAAGGAGTGAAGTTTCAACGAACCCAAATTTGATGATTTAGCGGTGCCTGATTGGGCCAATGGACAAGTAATTCTTTACCTCAGGTACTTTAAGGATCAGCCTTAGTTTCTAGACTGGGTATGAGAGTTAGATTGCTAATTATGGAGCACAAAGTGGTAAAAACAGACTTTTCCAGTACCAGTTACAGAACCTTTCTTGCTGACGAATTTTGAAATTTATATAATGGTAGAAAGGAAGAGGTAATACCAATAATACCAAGGACCAATAGATTATTCTATCAAGAATTTTATCATGCAACAAGCATAAATTTGAGATCAGAAAATAAGAACTTTATCCTTAAGAGGCTATTTAACCGTTGAAAATTCTGGAGATTCTTACGATACTTAGATTCCGCGCTATTAATGTAAACAGATCTTGGAAGCAAGATGCTCGGATTCCTAAATAACGCTGACGACCTCTTCTTGGTTTGGCGATTATGTCAGAACATTTATCGGAGCTAGATTAGGCGTAGGTACCTGGTGTTTCATAGAACAAACACGGCGCAAATGCTTTGGCGGAGATGCGGCCTGATCGTGGTGATTAAACCGGGTAACTCCAGAGTTTGAGAACGCTTTTAATAAGTGTATTACCAATGGAAATTTAAAGGATCAAGGTGTGCAGCGTTATTGTGGATAAATTAACCAAATTGCGTCATGCCCCGATGGTAATTAATAACTTTTCACACTTAACCTAAAGATTTTGCCGGATATTCAAGTAGTGTTCTTTAGAGAATGACGAGTTTAAAATCTCTACGGTATATTTATACCGGATAAAGAATGGCCCCTATCTCCGTACAAGTGAAGATTTGTGCGTACTATGCAAGCTCAGAAAAAAACTAATCGATGATCGTTAAAAATAACAGCATCAAAAATCCCGTTAGTGATAAGAATGAATTTTTGACGGATTTGTAATCGCCTAGATTATCATGGTGTGATACTTTGGGTGAAAAGAAGAACGCATAAATGTTAGGGTAATCGGTCAACAAGGTTTAGAAACCCAACCACTCAAGATTTATTTATTGGCTAAATGCGGGTAGAGCTTATTTTAGGGGATCTGCACCATCAAATTTGGACGAGATGTCGCGTACTGCCCTAAACAATCCCAAGGTAATGCTCAAGCGATAGGGCAAGGAAGCCATTCCAAACCTTAACCGGTTAGAAATGACTAGAAAATGCTTGGACCTTAAGGTCTGTAATAGCGTATTAAGAGCGTGCAGCAGCCCTGCCACTTTCAAGGAGCATAGAATTGGCATTATTAAGAATCGGTAAAGAACAAATTTTGTGCAAGCAAGAAGAAATTAACGCGCTTATGAAGTTGGGATAGAGCTCATATTAGGTAAAGTGGAGTATTGATTTAATGGGTATTATAATAGTTAGTAACCTTTTATCTCAATTACAACGGTAGTAGCACCTTTTTATCGGTATGCATTACAAGAAGTTATTCCTGTACTTTCAACGCCTGTAGGCCTTAAGCAGCCCCCTTTTTTTTAAGTAACAGTGGATGTTCAAGGGTACCAAACCTATACCAATGCAGAAGCAGACAATAAATTCCTTATGGACCACTATTGGTGTTGATGCTAAAGTTTTTAAGGAAATTTTGATTTTAGGCCGCTAGTTATACCATGCAGAATTGATTTTGACAAAGCTGCTTTTCCAGATTTTTTAGACCTAGTTTTTAACACACCGAAACATAAAGTGAGAGCCCTTTTTGGTAATACAGAAGTTTTTTAAAAAATGTGGGCTTTAATATCTAATTAACAGATGGACAGATACTTATTTCTGGCAAGTCTAGACTTTTTGCTGATTGGTGATTGGTCCTGGCATCACGGTGCTAGATCTCAGGTGAACTTTTCAAGTAAACAAGTATTGAAGTCCTTTATTTAAAATAGGGAGGTTCTAAATATTCTTAATCAAGAGGTATGTACCGGCTATCGGAAACAGGTAACATTGTTTTTATATACTATATCTTTGGGGTATTAATTTATAAGAAAATAAAAGAATTGTTTAGTAACAAAACGTCATTTTATGACGCTTTTTTTATGCGTTTTAATCCAGTAAAAAAAGGTGAATAAAATGTAAAAAAACAATTGTTTTTAATGAAATGTAAAAAACCATAATTCTTTTGCACACTGAAAAAGAACTGTTAAACTATTCAGTACAGTCAATTAAATTCTTGTTCGACGCTTTAATTCTAAACATAATTAGGTAAGTAATTCTAAGTTTACAGGTAAAGTTTCCTCAAATTATAGGACCCGTGTTGATGTTGAATTTCCCATCAGGTTCAGATCTTCCAAAAATATACGAAATTCTCTTGAGAATCAAGAGAAGACGGTTCACTTTTAAGTACAGAATACAATCTCATATTGGTGAGAATTCTGTAAGAACAATTAGGTATGGATTCCTACCGATTGGTTTTAAGTAGAGGTACCTGATGAAGTGGCACAGGAGGCAGCAATACAAAATGCCTATTAGGTGATGGAACGTTTAGCGGTCGTTTATTTAATGTTATCGGTGATTGCTATTGACGGTCTTTGGTGATTTGCCTAAGGCTGGTAAGAAACGGAGCTTCCAATTCCACAGGAGAAGCACCTAAAATTTGAAGATTTATCTACCCTCGTCAAGAAGTTTTATTTTACAGGGATAAAGGTGATCGATTAATTGAACCTTACTCAAAGGAGGTAAATTGTTATTTGGCTGGTGCAAGGTGGTTGGTAAAACCAGTATGATTTCAAGAATTAATCACCAATATAGCCAAAGGTCACGGTGGTCTTTCTGTATTTGCTGTGTAGGTGAGCGTACTCGTGAAAGGGGAACGATTTACTTCGTGAAATGTTTAGAATCAGGAACTTTATAAAATACGTGATGATTTTTATGCACTCTATGGATAGACAAGGTGGATGGATTAACCAAGGTAGATAAAAATGATAATGAAAGAATCAAAGCGACTTCGTTTTTTGGTCAAATGAAGAACCTCCTGGAGCTTCGTGCTTCGTGTAGCAATTATCTGGCTTATCAATTGCGCGAATATTTGCCGTGATGGAAGCAGGTGTGAGGGACAAGGTAAAGATGTATTATTTTTGTGGGAAATAGACATTTTCCCGTTTTACACAAGCCGATCAGAAGTATCCTGCCACTTTTAGGGTCGTATGCTTCTGCGGTAGGGTACCAACCTAGCCATTGGCCACAAGAAATGGGTGCCAATGCAAGAGCGTATTACATCAAACAAAAAGAGGGTCAATACATCAGTACAGGCGGTTTAACGTTCCTGGCGGATGTTTTAACGGATCCAGCACCCAGCAAACAACATTTGCGCATTTAGAGCAAAACAACAGTAACTTTCTCGTAAAAATTTGCGGAGTTAGGTATTTACCCAGGAGCGTGTTTGATCCCATTAGATTCTACGTCAAGAATTTTAAACGCAAGATATTTTAGGAAAGAACATTACGGTTGTGACAAAGAGTAAAAGAGTTGCTACACGCTATACCAGAATTACAAAGATTATTATTGCCATCGTAGGAATGGAAGAATTATCTGAAGAAGATAATTAGCGGTGGGTAGTAGCCAGTAGAGTACAACGTTTCTTCTCACAACCTTTCACGTAGCTGAGCAGTTTAGCAGGTTTAAAAAGGAGTAATAGTAGATATAAGGATACCAATTAATGGCTTTAATAGAATTATGGACGGGGAATTAGATCACTTAACCAGAATCTGCTTTCAACCTTAAAGGAACGATCGAACAAGTTTATCCGAAGGCTGGAGATAAAAATGTTAAGCCGAGGCTTAAAACTAGTAAACAGTTTTTAGTCACAGTTAGCAATTTTGCTTACTGATTACTGAACACTGAATACGGAATACTGAAAAACTATGTATTTAAGAAATTGTATCACCCAGAAGCTACCTTATTTTAGGAGAAGTTACTCGGTAACTGTTCAGGTATTAACGGAGAATTTCAAATGTTTATCGAATCACGCGCCTATGTAAATCTTTTTGCCAAAAAGGAGGAGGTTAAAATTTCAAGGAAATGCTATAAAAATAGCTGAGGCTAATAAGCATAATTTTCTAAAGACAACGGCTAGTGCTACAAGCTTAACTTATTTCAAGTGGTAACTGTGGAAAATGAAAAATAATAGATAATTCGGTTTTACGCGATTGAAGAAACGTTACTATAAATATATGAAAAGCCATACCAGCGATGTATGGTTTTTTTTTTATGGTTGTACTCCAGTAAATCGCCTGGTTACATCCAAACAACGGTAACAACTAGCTCTAGGGTAGAAAAACCGCACCGCTTTTAGCTTTTGCCTGATTTAAAATAGATAAGTTCGCTCTCGGTGATGCCAATAGCCTTCGGCAAGTTCTTTGCTTTTCATTTGACGGTCTTGCTAATACAGTTATCTAGATGAACAACTATCGGCATATTAATATGGTTAGGTCGTTTTTTCCTTCCTTATCAGGAAGCTGCTTTACAGGACTATCAGACTTTGCCATAATAAAGAAAGAGCCTACAATGGTTATAAAAAGTGTAGCAGTCCGTTATTATCTAAAATAACTTCAAATTAGCATCTAAGAAATAGTCTTTTCAAAAAATGATTGCAATAAAACATGAACTGCAACAGAACTAGTAAATTAAGTAATTGTCCAGATTTTGAGTAAAGATCCTGTTTTGGGGTGAATTTTGTTTTTGGTTTAGCATAAACCGAGCAGCACTTTCTTAAAATGCTTTATGCCCCAAGTAATAAAGCGAATGTAGATAGGACAGAAAAAAAAGGAAGAACCACGAAAAGACATCCCAGTGTTTCTAACCTCCTTATTTTCCATGCTTTGGTAGCAAACCTGTAGTGCTAAAAAGTAGGGCGCCAGTAATCCAAAACATAAAAGGAAAATAAAATATCAATAAGTGTTTTTAAAATATCGATTTTTCCATATAATTATTGTTTAACAATAACAAATATAATAAAAATTATCGAAAAAACAATATAAAAGCAAAAAATAAATCTCTTTTTACTCTATTTTAAGCCACTGATCCCTTTTCTCTAGTAAAATCTTTTTTGACACTTTTCTCCTTTTTTATCAGCTAATTCAATGGTGTATTCCTGGATTTGGAGATTAAGGTGAAACCGTCTCGTTTTTTTAGGTGTTCCAAAACGAATAAAATCTATGTTTTCAGACATCATTTGTTTAAAAAAGTCTTAAAAATCATCAAATCGTTTGTCCGTTAGGGAAAGGCCATAAATTGTTCACTGCAGTTATGATATCACCTTTAGCTAAACCTGCAAGTATAAGCAGGACTTCCAATGAATTGAATTTGTTTTACATCATCTCCATTCAAATCTTTAATCTATAGCCACGGAAGCACCGAAATAAGGTGCTTTCTAGGTTTTTGGTTTAAGCAACGGCCTACAGAATTATAATAAAGAGGGTGATAAGTCGGGCATTTCTCCCTTTTGTAGAATGTATCTTAATTGAAAAAGAAGGTTAAATCACCAAAGTCATACCTGCATAGGTTTTAGACTGTCATGTAAGTTTTTGAATCGTATACGGAATTTCATTTTACCATACGGTTTCCCATATCATTTAAAATAATCATGCTTAAATTCAATCCTTTTGCACGTAAGGACAAGTCTAAGGCCAGCCCCCTAAAACACGCCAAACGAGTAATATGAAATAAAGTGTTTTCTCATTTAACTGGGTCAACCGGATGTCCGCCGCATCTACAAAAGGAGCTTGGTAACTTACATCTCAATCGGATTAAAAAGAATTGCCGGTGCTGGGGAATTCCATACATAATTTAAAAGTACCTGTTAATCCTTCTACGGATTCGTTTCTGAACATCAGTTTTTTGGCTCTGCATAGAATAAGGTTACGTATAATAACTGGTAATCCTTCGCAAACATAAGGCGCCGCTCAATATTGGTTCTGCAAATTAAAGGCTCTAAATCATTGGGCGAAATCCTGCTCCACGTTCCAACCATTGAAAAAACTCGTGTGAAACCGTTCAAATAATTTTCCCCATCCATACACGCATTGCTAAACTTCTGGTGCTATTTAAACATTGTAAGAATTTCGGTGTTCCATGCCCATCGCCCAGAGGCATTCGGAAATGTAGCAGGCTAACAAAGTATAGGTTTATAATCGTAGTCTGGTAATTCACCAAAGACACTTTGCTGTTCTAAACACAACTTTTTTACTTTTTTTTTCGAAAAATAGGTATCTAGCTCGCTTCAGTGCCCGTTATGATGCAATGCCAATGGTATGTTTTTTATCGCCATTATTTTCCGTTACTGACAAATTTCTTCTAGTCCAAATTCACTTATTCAGTAGGGCTATCCATAAAGTTAACTGCACACATTTGGGGCGCGCCTAAATACGTTGTGCAGAACTTTTGGTAATTGGGCGGTAGCAACCTTCCAATTCAAATCCTGTACGCATTATAATAATCAAACTTTATGTCTCGATCAGCACGAGCTCTGGAAGCATAGATAAAGGTAGCCGGAATATTAAATGGGCATGAAAGTTTCAATCAACTTGTGAAGTAGGTACCATCACCTACGAATTGGGCAAATAAAATATAGTTTAACTGTTGTACAGCACCGTCCATGACCCGAAATATTTCCATTGTTGGGTTAAGTTCGGCGATAACTTGTAAAGCTTAACCCTTGCTGTCCGTAGCCTGAAAACCAACACATTTAGCAAATTCGTGCAGATGGCTAACGGCAGGAGAGCTTCGGCCCATGTTAAAGTCAAACATCAGAAGTTAAATCTGGAAAAAGTAGCGGTTACAAAAGCTTCATGATGTACCGGCATTTTCGAAGAAGCTATAGGTGTTGGTTTGGGCGCTTAATAAAAAATTAAAAGCTAAGGAATAGGATAAGTGTAAAAAATGGAGTTTTCATATCATATAGTTTTCAAGCTCTAAAATACTATTTTAAAGGAAAAAGCCAAAGTAGATTAAAAATTAAAAAAAAAAAAAAAATACTTGAAGGTTTTTTTCTATCTGCACAATTAATTTTCGCAGTGGTTGATCCAAATGGAGTTCCATCCAATACACAGCATATAACATCCTGCAGGCAATGTTTGCCGATAGTTTAAGGAATCGACATGAAGATTCTCCTCTCGCGTTTTCACGGCATAAGCATATTGTTTGTAAAACTGAATACTTTAATGCTGATATTACGTCTATCCGTAAAGGTCTACTGTGCTAGTAAATTCTCCACTGGTGGGGTTCGATAAATAATAAAATCTTCCACTAACTTTTTTTCCACCTGGGTATCTTCTTCTGTCACTGTGGCGATCCTTACAGAACAAATATTTTCTTGGTTTGAATTCGGTACATGAACCGCGTTGGTAATAAATAACCGACCTCGTACTCACCAGGCGTCCGCAAAGACTATTCTGCTTCTCTTTAATCTTTGCTTTAAAATTTGTGCTGAGTCGGGGATAATCCATTCATATATCAGGTATAGGAAACTAATATCTACTAAAATTAAGGTTTCCTCACTGCAATATACCTGAGAAGAAACAGCGAATTCTAGACTAATTCTTGATCGCTTACATCCAGCAAAATAGTGCTCGTTTGGGTACAGTTTGCCATTGCTCTCACGGAATACGGTATAGATTTCCTTTTCTGACAGCGTGACTATTGGCTTGAAACTAGAAAAACCTAGTATCGGATATCCATGTATATATGGCATGCCTATTTTCTATAGTGGCGTCTAGTTCTAGACTCTGCCCTTTGAGACAAAAGAACTCTATCCGAGCACCTAAATCTAACAAAATGGGTAGAGGTTTCTTCAATGGTATAGGACGCGTTTTTCAGGAGTATCAAAACCGTAATGGTTACTCGTATAAGTTTCCGGCAAATATAATTAGTGATCGGCATTTGGTTGGTTGCTCCCGTAGACCAACTATAGGTAAAATTTGGCCATTACGTTAATTATTCACTAGTAGCCTAATACTACCATCCAAGCTAAACCAGCGCAAGTGGGTTGGTAATGGGTTTTCTTCTATAATTATCAGGTTGAGTAATTTCGATAGTTTATGAGATAGCCAATTTATTAGCATCGGTATATCTGAATACTTATAAAAACCTGCAGCTAAATTGCTAATACCAGATTGATTTGTCTGATGACCGTATTATCCAGAGACACGCCTCCATTCAAAAACTATACTCAGGAACGCCAGCCAGCGACGCTATAACTTAGGCTGCATCGGTACTTGTAAAGTCAGAAGCATTAATAACTGGTGGCATCTTGAATACGTAAAGGAATCGGTTGTGAGGCTAACAGAGTGGACTACTAAGATCATCAGAACAGCCCACATTAGCATCCTATAACTTCTAAAAATAATCTCCTGCCGCTTAAAACTTGCTTCAGGTTGGTGTGCCATTAGTCTCCATTCCAATAAAAGGTATACCCGGGTGAAGTACCCCCAGAAAATGCAATTTTTGATACTTCCGGTAAGATTTTTCTTCACTACAAAGTACATCAACTTTAGTAAGTACTGATATGTTTTAAACTATCGGGTTCTGTAACTGATACTGTAAATTTGACGTTTTAGAAACGTTATTTCGCACAGTGACCATCACAAAATAGCTACCGACCACTTAAAATTGGCTAAAATATTGTGAAGTTTCATTCAGTTGATTATTAGAAATCCCATCCTCAATTTTGAAACCATTGGTAGCTATAATTGGAATTCCTCCAGTAACCGTTGCCACAATTTCGGCATAATCATCACCGTTACAAATCCTAAAATAAAACTTTGAGTAGCAAGTAACAGTTAGCTCAGCTAGGTTCGGTAATACTTTAAATTCTTGAGAAGAAAAGAACAGTTATTGGCATCCGTAAACGTTAGATATGAATGCCCTTCGGCGAGATTAGTGGATATCTTTGGTGGTGGCCGTAAATCCGTTTGGCCAGACCAACTAAAATTATATGGTAAGGCCCGCACTAATCGAGGTGCCTAATATGCACCATCGATTGGCCAGATTTTCTGAAACGTTTTTTAGTACTACTTCTGTGGTAAATGGCGATAGCAATGGCACTATTTACAGGTATAGTATCGAAACAAAAATTCAACATTATTGCATCAAAAACCGTGACGGGTGTTAGAACTCCAGCAAGTTAGCCCACTAAAAGGTAGTACTGTTTTTTGTGTTGCAGGAAACATTTAGGCTAATAGCGTAAAAGGAGCTTTGCCCCCAGTAGTGCTAATGTTAATTTCGCCAATCATTTAAGCGAAGCACAGGACGTAGCAGTACTGTTGCTGTCGCTCCTAAAAAATTCTAACGGTTCATTAATTTCAACGCGAACTCCGTTTCGGGCGGGGTCTCCCAGAAAGCATCCGTTAACTTAAGGTAATATGTGCCTGCTGTTAATCTGTTATGCTTGCTGGTTGGGGGCTGTCAAAACTAGCATTCGCCGTCTTTGGTCCAACACAAATTGTAGGGTGGTGTTTCCATCACTACTCGCCGTAATACTCCCTGTAGCCAGCACCTCTACAGGTTAACTTTGTGTAGACGTTACGGCTTACAATTCCTATAAGGACCCAGGTTCTTAATAAACAAGGACCGAAAAATTTTGTGGGCAAATTTCATTAGCAATCAGTAACGTAAGACTATGAGAGTACCGGTAACTCAGCCCAGTTGGATTTGTTGGGTTGATTAAATCCACTAGGTCCCTGACCAATTAAAGGGTGGTAAGGGAGTAATACCACCCGTTACAGCTTATAAAAAATAAGCACCATCCGCCGCCGTTACAGTTACATCTTGTCTACTAATTTTGAAACCTCTTCAAATAAGAATAGCAATTGGGTATTCTGTATATATATATAATTTGTTGTGGTTTGCCGATTCGGCATTAAATTCTGAATTCCGAACGGTTATTACTATAGGTACCTGCGCTTAAACCGGATTATGGTAATTCCCTGTTATTTAGCAGCCAAGTAGTTGGGGTATTTCCCTAAAGCATAATTGCATAGGTAGTTGCCTCCAGAAAGTGTGAGTACGAAACGATACTCCGTCATTACCGCCATTACATAAGTATATTAATTGGAGTAGCATTGTCGATGGTTACTACGAAGGGGCCCGCTCATAACAAGGTTTCCAATAGCCACATTTATATCAATCCAAAATCTGCATCTGAACGCGCGCAATTGGACACAACTTCCTTAAACCTATAAGTAGCCCTAGCAGTAATATATTTATTTTCGAGATTGCGAACTGCCTGATGTTATAGCACCTAAAGCTCCCATTAATACGCATTGAATAGCGATAAACTGTAATTAACCGGAAATACGAGGTACAGAAATTACTTCCAGCAGTCCCAGTAACAGCCAATTGGTGTAATTAAAGGCGTTTCTAAAGTGGGGACAGGTCTGTGCCTACGATAATCGGGAGATGTTTGTGGCAGCCGTTGGCATCTGTTACGTACATACTATAAGGTGCCTGAGGTAAAGCCGTTATAAGTGACAACTAATATTCCCCAACTGGTAGTGTGTTATTAGAGGAGTAGGGTTTGGGATACGTTTATAACTTCTATTTAGTTCGTAAGTGTAATTAGGCGCACTCCAGATGAATTCTATACGCACACTTCGTCAACGGCCGATGCGCTGAAGTATTTATTACCGTGGGAGTTATTAGATCTATTTCTAGAGGCGGTAAGGGCCGCCAACTCTCCAAATGCGATTTATATTTACAAAGCAATCTAGATTGTCTGCAACTACAAGCTTTTACAAAACAGTTTGTAGACTGTGCAGTTTGGAGTATGACTAATGGGTTTTGCAGCATCTTCCCATCGGTTCGTTATTTATACTTAATATTGATAAGTATATCCATTCGTTGGCATAGAGCCACCTGAAGCAGAAAGAGCAATGCTGGCATTACTGCCACAAGTAGCAGGCAGTCAATAGTCGGTTGTAACTACAGAGGAGTAGGGCTTCAAGTTTTTAGGTAAAAAAAATAGGAGCTATTCTCCACTTTGTTCTTCTACCGGACTTCATTATAATTAAACTTCTTGGTATAATATAATATCCTCCTGCTCCTAACTGACGCATAAGTACCGCTGAAAGTGGTTATTTCCCATTATCATTTAAATAACCCTAAACCAATTGGGTTACTAAGGATTTTTGGTGGACCCTAAAACCCAACTTCTGCAGAGCTTGCGGCGGAAATTTTGGGTTGTCAGTAGGGGGATTGAAAACTGTTGGTTGCACTTTCCAAATGCAGCCCGTGTGTGATGCAACCTGTAGTATTTTGATAAATAAAAATACCGCATTTCATTAACCTCCAGCTTTGTTCAACATTTGTCTATTCAAAGGTTAGCGGTTACACTACCATCCACCGCCGCTCCATTAGCATGTAGCATCCGTTTTTTGTTGTGGTTTGTAGGTTAGGGGAGGCAGGATATATACATTATAATTAATCACACTATTTGTAAAATCATCACCTATTTTGTGCCTTGATGAATAGATTTCCTGAATAACTATTAGTTATTACTCTCAAGATTTTACTAGTATTGGTGCTATTCCGCATTACTTATAGATATTTAATGCAGTATAGAGACCATTTAATGAAATTAGAAATAATACCATAGTTGAAGGTCATTATCGGTACATATCATTCAATTTGCTGCCCAATGGTATAGTTGAGTGAACCACAAAAAGTATTATTTATTGGTTGTTCTACTAAGTTGAGGCAACAAACAATCCACATTTAGATTCCCGTTGTTGAAATACAAATTTACCAGTACTGTTAAAATACTTCACTGGATTGCATGAATTCCTGAAATTCGGACCTCTGCCAATATTTGACAATCAGAACTTGAATGGACTACTTGTTGGACGAACAGAAACATAATTTTTAGAATAATGTAGTTCTAATATATGTTTTGGCGGAGAATTGATTTTGGTCTAAAATATTACATTAATATCGTAACTATGAGTTCTATGATGAATTCAGAAATAACGAGCGCACCAGACAAGAAGACTGGCCATCCAAGGCTATTAAGCCGAAACTCTTGTGGGCATTAGAAAAAAAGAAAAAAGAAAATAATTAATATTTTAATAACCTTTTCAATAACCTAATACTTTAAATTAATCCCCTTTATCCCTGGAGGTTCTTCCATTTGACTAATACTAATGTAAGCCTACCAATAGTCATTATTAATCTCTAAGCGGTAATCGTAAAAACTATGAGTATCTCCGTTGAAGGTTTTAATATAAGATTTTTTTTTTTTAAGTCGTTGGCAAGCGGTAACTCGGATACAAGCGATATTCTAGCAACGCCGACATCTTTTATCCTTCCATGATAAATTAATAAAACCTAACTCGCGGTGTTACTGTGCCTGAAAAACTTAATGTCATCTTCATTTAATGTTTAATCTCGTTCCAGGTAAATACTCAGCTGGGTCCTGTTGGGGTACTTTCTAAATGCTGACCTTGTCTTTGGCAATCATCGAATAGCCATAATTTCAAGCAGCAGCTATGGCTTTATCTACGTACATACTAATCTACTAACACATTTTTTTTTTTGTTTTTTGTTTTTTTTTTGTAAAAACACTAATATTCTTCCCCATCATGTATCGGGGTGTTTTGCGTTATTTTTTTTCTGTATAACACATGGCGAATGCTTACATGCAGCGCTACTGCTATTTATCCATTGTAGCTCCACACCTTCACATAGTTACTTTAAATAATTTTTTAAAAACGGGAGGCGAGGGTGGGGTAAAACAAATCCAGGGTGGGTTTTGTCTAGTATTAAAAGTTCCGACAAGTCAGAGCGATTATAACCGATATATCTTCTGCTATTTTAGTTTAGAAATAGACTTTTTTTCATTCAGGTTTTTATAGGATAGTACCATAAAAGTTTTCACCGGTAAAAGTGGTTTAAGTCACGTCACTAAATTCTTAACTCAGGGTATTACTTTTAAATATTCTATAGCCCGCTACATCTTTCTCAGATTTTTTGTCAACTTAATTTAGATCCCCATGGTTGTCTAAAATTGCTTCTAAACCTATTGGCGGTGAAGGTGGATAGAATCTACCTGTTGCAAACTAAGGTGGCGAACGATTCACTAGAAACCTGCATTTTCCTAAGGCCACAACGGGTAAAATAGATTAACTCGTTTTTTAAGCTCTTTCACTGTGGTTTGTCCGTTGGGTTATCGAATATCAGTTTTGTACTGTTTCATAGGTTCCTTTATCCGAATTAGCGCGTCGTATTCAAAGCCATAGGGGGGGGGGGGGGGGGGGGGGGGTGATCATTCCATTTCTTTTCGTCAAATTCCAATATAAAACTGCGGTATCTCTGTCGGGATTTCTTTTGGTAGAAGCGCGGAACAAAACCCAAACTTTTTCATTGCCTTGCCATTTAGAGATGCGTTGATGGACCTGTTTCCCCAAAAGCCGTTAAAAACCCCTTTAACGCGATAATAGAGTCCGTATTATTGGGAATAGAATCGGTATAGTTAAGAGAAATCTCGCTCTGACCATCATTTTCTTTTCGTTGAAGTAGGGGCACGCATTAAAGTGGCCTCGTAGGTTTGATATCGATAGAAACGTTCTTTGTGTAACTCGTAATAGAAGCCCTTGTAGTAAATTAAAGTTCCAACTTAAGCATTACATTTTTAAATCCCCAAACCTGCAGCCAGCCTATGGGTTTGTTGGTAATGTCTTCATAATAAATCAGGTCCAGCAAGACTGTCCCTGCTAAATTCTACAGTACCTTCTAAGGGAACGGCAACCGAAATTTTATACACATATTTGGTTCTTCCTTTGATGACGTTTGGATCTTCCAAGGCCCAAGCAGCTATTTGCTGCTTCAAATTTTGCTCAGCGGCCAAAGTCCAAATGTAAAGGCGGTGTTCTAGTCAAATATCATTTACTGCACTAGATTTTCCTAGAGCATTCACTCGTAGCATCGGTTCAAAGGTTCTCCCATAGTAAACTTGGGCTAATACAGCCAGCATTGTTGATCCGAGTAGCAAGTGCTTCCCAATCTTTCCAATGGTCCTGTTTAACGGACTTGGTACAATAGTTGTTCTTTTTAATGGGGATGACGGGCGCTCCATTGCGAGAAATGGTACTTTTTTCAATAAAAACCCGTATTCATGTTGCTTTTTCCATGCCAAGGGTTTGAATTTACTGGGGCCCAATCGCAGCAAAAACCTTATCAGGCAAGAGAAACGTGCAAGAACTTGAACCGTTGCGGTTTTCTTGAGCCTTTAAAAAGCTTGTAAATATTAGGTAATAAGATGATGATACTGTTTTCAATTATAATTTTTTCTTATTCTTTGGTACTGAGTTTTATGTTGATTTTTTTAATTTTTTGCCTACCTGCCTACTGCCTACTGCCTACTGCCTACTGCCTACTGCCTATGCCTACTGCTACTGGCCTACTGCCTACTGCCTACTGCCTACTGCCTACTGCCTACTGCCTACTCCTACTGCCTACATGCTTACTGGTTATGCGTTTGTTTCAACAGCCAAAACACAATCCCCCGCCCCGCGAGCCGCCCTAAAGGGGGCTAGTCATATTCCGATACTTAAGCTCGTAGACCTTTTGATTACAATTACCTGGTGTCTATAGATTAAAATTGTGCTTAAAATTTCCTAAGAGGTAAAGGCGGAAACGAAACTTTGTAAACAGTGTATTTGTAGCTTCATTAATTTTACGACAGGATCTTTCCTTGTGTACTATTGATCGATTAACAATTCCCCTATTCCTTAATACACAATATCTGATTTTATACTGGTAAGGCATGTTATAGAACAAAGGGAATCCGTTTTACCCAAAGGGGAATTTGGGTTGTTTTCTAAATTAGCCAAATAATTCATTCCCGATATTAAAAAGATCGGTATAGGAGGGATTTCCTAATAGTTGTCTTCTTCTCGGTTTAACATCGAATATCTCCGCCTAAAGGATAATTTTCATACAGTAAAGGGATAAATCATTCCGCTTGTAATATTGGTCATCTAAAATAGCTTGTGCAAATAGACTAAAGGGGTTTGAATTCGGTAATATTTGCCACCTAGGTATTTCTAGCTTATCCAAATTATTCGAATAATCTGCCACTTTTACAGAAAGTGGAATGCACATCGCATATATAAAGTTTGGGTTTAAATTAATCGACTACCGATAGATCACGGATTTATCTTAAAAGATTCGTGCTTACCTTGTTTTAAAGGCGCGTAGCGCGTAGAGAGGAGGAGATTTCGGCGCGCCATCGGCCAGAATCACATTAATTTGCTTTCTTACTTGCAACTACGGCGGAGGCAGAGGTTTACAGTTTCTTTATTTTGTTGTTTGAAGCTAGCATCCAAACCAATTGGTAATTCGCCACTTCAGCAGCTTCGGTAAATACCATCTTCTTTTACAATATTACTTCTTGTTGTATTTCAGCCCCCGGAGGAAACGCAATTAAATTCAGGTATTAGGGAAACGTTTAAAAGGCCATATCAAGGCACCTCATAAAAATAGTGCTTTAACTACGATCATAGACAAATTAGAGCGATGGCTTGCCCCGTGTTGTTTTATTAGCATAATTCTGCCCCTGCAATTTCATATCCACTTTCAAAACAGGTAATGCGAGTGTTTTCAAATTTTCACATAGCCTTTATCAAATTCTGCAGGATAAAGCTTTGTTGCTCTAGAACAGGAATACATATAGACAATATTTTTCTAGGGGAATATGAATCAGGTTGCTTTATCGTCATGAAACACGACTTCTTTTTTCTCAATAACGGTTTGCCAGTTATCGACCATGGTTAAAGTACTACCACCGATTTTTTCATCAAATACTAAACTTTCAACGACAAGTTGTACTTCCTTTTCAGAAGGCAAATGTTTTCAGCAAAGGTTTAAAGGTACCGCATCATTGTATCATTCCATTCTAGATGCCTCCGGCGAGGGTTTTGCCTTCTTGAAAAGTGGCGGTAAATTTTTTCAATTGTAATTGAATGTGCGTTTTCCTTCATTCGAATCCTACATCAAAACCTTGGTTTGCGGCATAATTAAAATACGGCTTGTGGTGCTGCAAAAAACAGAAGTAACCATCATCACTTTTATCGGCTGGGGTCACATCAGAAGATCATAGGTACGCCGACGGCATTATTGATATTTTCTAATCACATTCTTTCGCCCATTTCTACCTTAAGCGCAATGCGACAGAAACGAGTCCCCCCTTACGATATTATAATACATCCCCACATAGCCTTGAATAGTACAAGGGATTAGGAAATTGGACCTCTCATAGCCGCCTCACCTGCTTCGCAGATTTGGAATTTTCCTTTTAATAAATAACTAAC
>Ga0163217_1082823_pt1 | contig 17693 bp, 14 predicted proteins | sample SynspAceP_FD_185933 | JGI IMG/M metagenome (GOLD analysis project Ga0163217, IMG submission 185933) | Saline lake microbial communities from Ace Lake in Antarctica - Synechococcus sp. Ace-P (PacBio error correction) | ecosystem: Environmental > Aquatic > Non-marine Saline and Alkaline > Saline ...
TCTTCAAAACCAATTTATTAATTTTCTTTAATTTCTGTTAATGGCCCATTGGAAATGTTTCTTTTTTTCTCGGCTTATGTACGGAGAGAATAGTAGCCTACAAAGTTAGTCAACCTATTGGAAATGGGTGGCTAGTCCATCTTTGGGTAGAAGGGTTCTTTGGGTTTTTGCACGGTTATTATAGCCCTTCATTTTTTCAAGAATGAAAATAATTTTCAGAAAAAACGCTGGTAGGCGTAAATCCGTAGCTTCGGCCGCCAATCTTTTTGGCTGGAGGAATAATAGGGACATTACATCATTTATATTATTCCGGTACGGCCCATACCAGGCCATAGCCTTGGAGCTACTTTTCAGTGCGCTGGAAGTGGTAACCGTTAACCCTAATGGGGTTTGAAATTAGAGAAAACTGGAATCTCTTAAAGAGCAAAGGAATGGATGCAAAATACAAATGGCCCCATACTTTTTCTTTAATAGCTTTTGGCTTTTTTGGAATTTTTATTGGTGCCCGGTGTTTTCGTTTTCTTATTAATCCTCCTATCGCCTTATATTAATATCCAAGATTCAACACCTACCGCTGTTCATGCCACCCGCCTTCGTTGGTGTATTATGGTATGTTGGCCATGGGCCTTCATTTTAATCTGTTTGCCGGATTATTATTCAAATCGGAGTGTGGGAAGTAACAAGCTTTACAGGGCAATTTTGGCTATTAAATTTGGGCTGGTAGCCAATGGTTCTTTTCAGTTTCACTTCCTATAGGAATCATCAGGCATATCACATCATGAACCAAGGTATTCTTTTGCCAGGGAATTCAGCTCTATTGTTATTCCACCGGTAGTACAAACCTTAAAAGGCTTTCGAATCTGATCGGGGAATGGTAATTTTCCCTCGATTGGGATATTTTTATTTCTGTTTGGTTTACGCATTTTCTGAAACTTTATATAATCTACAAAAGAAAACATGAAAATTAATTCATAAGCAAATGAAAACATATAGAAGATAGAGAAAGATTTAGCTTATTGGTAATACCTTTTATGAAAGGCCATCAGAAAAGAATGCACTATTGGGGCCATTTTAATAGGCTAACCGCAAGGACAATGGCCTGCATACACTTAGAGAAACTAACCGATTTTTGGGAACTGCGATATTAGTTCATGTGTTTTAAGGCAATCGCGACCAGCTAGCCCACAGAACGTAGACAAGAATTTTGAATCATTCCATTTGCCCAACATCAATTTCAGCAAATGGGTGGCCTTAATGGGCAGTATACGATAGATTCTTTAATATTGAAGGGGTGGCTTTGCCAATACGAGCAAGAAAAATCCGCAGAAGAATAATGGCCATAGGACAATTTAATGCTAATAAAATTAGTTTTAGACACTTCCTCATTAATTACAATAAACCACTATGGATTTTTTTATATCCATGTGGTTTTATATATTCCTTACTTTTTAGGGAATATAAAATTGAGCAAATATTTTTTTTTGATTAGTAATTTTATCCTTTTTTTGGAAGCTACAAGCCAATTACAAGGAATTACAGTAAAAGAAAGGAAATGAATTTGAAATTTAATAGATTACCGGCTCCATACAACCAAGTTAAAATTGTTTTGTACCCGTCTATTAGAAGAAATGGGGAATTTGAATTGTCTTGTAAATTAAAACATATCAACACCTATAATTATTTTTTAGTGCTTATTTTTTATGTATTGAGTCTTAATTTTATCAAATGATAGTGGTAAATTAATTATAATGTTTAAAGAATAAATTAGACAAAAGTCGTAAGAATTTACAGTAAAACAAGAACTTAAAATTTATACCATGTAAAAATGGACCTATTATTTTTCTAATACTCCCCATTGTATCCGCCAATTTTCGGGTTCGTGGAATTTCGGTGCTCGGGCAAACTATAGGCCAAAAATTCTTATTCTTTGTCCCTCTCCTTAGTATTGGTAATAATATCTCTAAACCGGAGAACCACATAAGGTTTAACAAGCTGTCAAAAAGTATCTAAACGGTTAATTCCGGTAAAGCAATTAGTGGTTTAACTCAACCTAAAACCAGTAAATATGGAATCGGATTCATTTAGAACAAGAACGTTTTATTGAGTCATATAGAATGATGCGATACCAAGAAAGACGCGCGCGCATATTTACCGCTTTCGATAAAAAGCGATACGGAAAAGTTCGCGCAAACTGCCACAATGGAAAATAGTTTTGGTATTACCTCAATCCAAAAACCACTTTCCTTACAGTTTACGCCACTTGAAAGCATATACCCCATTTTCGATCGTAATACTAGAAACCAGAATGATAGCTCGATTCTGAGTGCACACCCGTAAGTTTTAAAGTTAAATTCCTGGTTGTACCGTAATAAATTATACCCTCCTGCAAACAGTACTGTTTGCCTAATCACTTGAAACCTTATACGCATTAAAGCCTGCCCGCCCAGTAGAATACAATTTTTGAATCGCTTCAATAGCATATATTTTCTACCGTAGGTATCAAAAATTTCCGGGTCGTACTTTAACACAACCGGCCTTTCCGCTGACCCAAGTCTTATGTGTCCGGGCTTTATAATTTTGGGTTCTAGCGCTGCCTTAAGATTAAGTTGTGTATCGGCCCACATTTTCCAAAGGATTGAACGAATCGGAAAATTTTCAAATTTTTTTTGCCCTAAGCAAAGTATAACTGCGTTCCACTACTGCTTCACTCTGGATTCTTTGGGAATATGCACCGGAGATATCGAGGGAATAGCGAAACTTTATCTTTCTCAGCGGATCAGGAAGCATTTTTGAGCCTTGTAATTCCAAACCGTCTTTTTGGTCCATTCCCGTTTATGGTCGGCAGGTTATGATAACCGGATTGCAATGGTCAAAAATAGATATCTGTCCTTTCAAAGGTTGTGGCCGTAATAGTACTACCAACATCGATCAAGGCTTGGCTTCCCATTGTAGTATAAAATAAAAGTGGCCCACATCATTGTGGTTATGAGCTTTCGGCATGTGGCCACCTTTTTGCGGCAAAATAATATAATATTATTATGTCCGCTGTTCCCAGGGCTGCCATTATCTGTGTGTTCGGCCGAATAATCCCCCAATAGCGGTTCCTTGGCCACAGCATTTTTAAATTTCATCCAAATTAAACAGGTCAATCCATATGCTAATTCTATTTTACCCTCTCGAAAGTACTTCCCCAAAATGCTGTTTTTTGTGGCCAAAAGCCCCAAAACTCCTCATGATGGAATCGTTTAAGCGTTTCCCATAAACGGTAACTGGGTACCCGGCGGTGATTTTAAGTTTGGGCCGAATAGCCATTCTGCAAAATTTACAAAATACTCCCCGTTTATATAGGCCTTATAATATACTTGCCCTATATTCTGTAACAGAGTTTTCATTGGTAGATATCTATTTACCTTTGCTTCCTTTAAATACAACAGTTTAAATAATCGAACAGCTTACCGCCGCATGGCTCCAGTTAAGATTGACCCTTCTTCACAGCCCCCGTCATCTTTGTAATTAATTCATAAACTATCAACCGAGAGCATACTCCTTTTGCACATTTATATACTTCGGGTTATGGAATCATTCTCCAATAGTAGAATACAGTTTAGGGCATTTATAGTTGCACCCAAGGGTTCCCAATTGTTTACACTCCTCATTGGTATAGACCCCCAATTTTCCCACAAATCATTTCTGGTGGTACTAAGGTTTAATAATTTCTTATCAATTTTTAAATCTTAACCTGCTTTTTAATATCAAAGGATTCAACCTTTATTCTATTTCCCTCTTCTAGAAAAATGGTGTGTCCATGCCAAGGTTTAGCCGCCACTTGCCTACTCCCAGGTCAATCGTAGGGTTCAAGCAACATCTGGTAATCCTGCACCAGCACGCCCTGAGAGTCCTAATGGGCGAATCTGCCCAAATAAGTTTGCTCAGCTGTAGTAGAATCATACGTAATGATGTTCCTTTAAAAAATCGACCCTTTCCTTCTAAACCAATTCACTCCAAGACCAAGCGCTTCAATTGCCTGAATGTTTCCCTATACGGTTTCTCCATAATTGGTTTCTTCTACTTCCGCTCTGTAAATTCCAAATTTAGTGTGAAACGGGAAATATATTTCCAGTTTGTACCTCCAAATAACTTTCCTCCTTCTTTATGAAGCCTCTCTCAGTTTTGGGGAATCTTTTCCCATTGCTCACGATTCTTATATTTTCTGGATAAGGGTCCAGGATTGGTTCCTTTACCAACATAAATTTTTTAATGTGTTCGTAGGAATAGTTACGGCTCCAATAAGTTTCTATAAGCTGGGCATTGGCAACTGGTACGTTGATAGAAGAATGAAAAGAAATAGTACTGTTCTCATAGTTAGGTTTTTCGGTTGTTTTTAAGTTTTAGAAGAACAAATTCCCATTGCCAACTTCTTAATCTCTTCTGGAAAGATGGGGAATCAATTAAATTTCAATTGTCATTAAAAAATTTATGATTTTCGATTTTCCAACGTCGCTTAGAAATCTGTATGTGGCGTTGACAATAAAGTACTTCGAACTTAAGAACTAACATATGTGAGTTGATCTATTGGCTAAATGCAAACCAATTAAAAAAGAGGATATACTATAACATAATTACCCTCCTTTTCACTAATCAACCCAATTCTAACTATCGCTTATTCCATATCCTATAATGCCCACCAACTTGGTAGGCCCGGGTGCCATCCACTTGTATTTTTTCGTAGATATGTTTCGCAATAATTTCGTAATGGCCAATCCATCTATGGCGATTTTTTCATATCTTCCGGAATTCATAACACTGTTCCTATTTCTGGCTCAACAACCTCACATATTCATTTAATTTTACTTTGAATATAATATCCGCTTGAGCATTAAAATAATTATAACTATGAACCTAACCCGTTTAAATTTTGGCGGTAAGCTGTTCAATCTAAATCCTAATTTTGGAAGCAAATTTACAATATATTGGCCATCTAGAAATTTGCGTATCAATATTATGTTGTTGGCATAGTAGTAGTTCTGACCGCTATACTTAATGAACTTTTCTATTTGGTACCGAACGCACATGAAAACTACTTTCCGCGTTGGAGTTTTATAGAGCTAACCTGTTTATTGACTAGCACCCTTTTAGCTTACCGTCTTTTTGACTGTGGCTGGTCTTGGTAACACTTGTGGGTTCTTTGATTTGAGTTTTACCACGCGATTGCCATGACAGCTCTGGTGTAACAACAGCTATTATATACTATGAAATGATAAGGCGTATCCTTTACATAAATGTTTTCATGATTTCTAAAGATTTAAGAATTCAACTTTGTTTCTAATACATTTGACTCTTACTAGTCTATTGTATTAATAGTTTAAAGGTACTAGTCTTGTTTGCCCCTACAGATAAATAAAACAAATAAGTACCATTTGCCGGTTTTTCTATCTATGAATAATTGGATTTACAGATTTAAAGGGGAAATGCTGTTTCCCCCCCAAAGACGAACTTTATGCGTCACTGGCCTTGCTTTTGCTGATTTAAAGTATTCAAAAACAAAAAAAATATCTTCCAAAAAGGTAGCTGAATTCTTCGTTGGATGTGAAAATTTAATTTAAAAATGCCATCAGGTCGAATATTTGGGTCCCGTTCGACTTTTTTTAAAAACATGCTTTCATATAAATAAGTTTAATTTGATCTTTCAGAATAATTTGAAGTTACAAATCCTAACTTATATGGCCAACCATAAAACTATTGTTCCTCCATTTGCATAAGTCTATTTGGTGGTCTATCCTCTTCATATTCCCCAATGGACCCAAGACCTGCAGGAACCAGAAAGGAGGCTATACGGATGATATTGTGAAATTGAAAATACCTTTGATTTTATTCAGCTGGAGGACGGGGGGAGTCCTATAATATCAACAAGACAATGGCGCTTTCACTGGGCACCCAGTAATGAGGGGGTTACCTCTACATTCCAACAAATGTGCATCGTATTGCCCCAGCCCATGGAAATAACGTTTTATATAAGCTTAAGTCACGTGCGGCGTTTATCATATCTGTTGACAAGGGTAGCAACCTGTGTCCACAGCAAATAATGTGTGGACGCGCTTATCTTTCCCCTATCCTTGTTTACAAAATCGGTCCAGGAAATTTAATGCAGGTAGTTCCAGCTAGAAATGTTTTTTATTCGCCTGATCAGAGCTAGTTGGTTGAAAAAAAATAATCGGCTTACCAGGGAAATTCATCTCTGAATTGTAAGTTTTAATTCAAAAATGTACGGGGAAAACGGCAGGTGACTGTTTGAGAGCGGATGACAATGGGGATATATTGGATTCAGTAGACATTCCTGGTTTTTGTCCCACCAATGGCATTCGATCATTGACTGAATACAATGGTTGTGTTTTATGCTGCAAGGCTGATGGTCAATGTTTATTTTCCAATGATACTCTAGTCTCTGGACTTTTATCGCGCTTGGTGATGGTAACCACAATTCAAAGAATCTGTAAAATTATGAAAGGTAAGGTTTATGCAAACGGCTGCTCTGGAAAATCACTATTATTCACTCGATGATGATTGGGGCTAATTGGACTTTGGTCCAAAATACCCGAACATCAGAGATACCTTTTCATTTATAATGATAATCTTTTATCTAGATGTAAATTTTCTTAATGTCCACACGAGGGTTCTTGAATCTTTTTAAAACGAAGGTGTTACAGTGGGCATTAAAACAGATAATGGCATAAAAGCACAAGACATTACGGCATTAGCAGCACCGATACCTACATTTTTGCTGCGCTTCAGAAAATGGTATTTTTCGATTTCTAATGATAATGGCGAGTTTTCCCTGGACCCCAACTTATATAGACACAGCTAATTTAAATGCAAAGACCCCCCCCCCAAAAAAAAATTCCAATGAAAAAAAAATAAAAAAATTGTTTTGTTATAGTCCAATAATATAATAGTTTCCACTTCTGTGGAATTATGTGTCAGCGACCATGGAGATAAATTGGGTTAAAAAACTACGAGCCCGGTTTTAAATAAGCTACAGCGGAATGGATTACAGCAGCGGTACTTGACTGTTTAGCTCTTATCGAAGGAACGGTGTATATCTTTCTACCGGATTTGGGGAGAAACCTGGACCCTTACCCACAGTAGGGCTTTAATCCTGAAAATAGGTTTTAAAAACTTTGCTTATTCGAGAGCAGGCATAGTAGGCAGTACGGCAATAGGAGAATAATAACGCTTCCATCCATTGGACAGTACCCTGTCCCAATATTTCAATCCTGAATGATTCTTTTTATACCCAGGACCTTGAATTTATCGATAATCGCCTTATTCGGCTACATGCTCAAGGAGTCATCGGCCAGCGATGATTTTTTGGGGAAAATTGGTATCGTTGTTCCTGACTATGGATATAATTCTATTCAATATTATTGTCATTGAACTACTATTTATGCCGCAACCGATTTCGCTTATATGCTAGTGAAGCTGGGAAGGGATTGTCTGGTATCCCTTTACTGAAGGCAACTAAAAATGAGTAATTTGACTGAAATTTTATTAAAAGATGGCGATCTTTATCGCAGGGACCCTCTGTTTTTTAAGTCCTCGGTCCTCGTCCAATATCGAAATTATTGTGCCTCCCCTTGATGATGAAATGAAAGGAGTTATTAACGAGAAGGACCTTTGTCCAGGCACGCCTGGGGTTCTGGAAAGTGACTTAACAACGGCTTGCCGCTTCCAACTCGATGATGACAACGATGGGGTGACCAATGTATTGATCTCTGGGTGCGAACCCTGTGGATGCTGAAGTAGATGGCAATGGATGTGCCGTTCAACAATTGAATGACGATAAGATTGGAGTAACTAATGATTTTAGACCTCTGGTGCGACAACCCCTGTGGATGCTGAAGTAGATGGCAATGATGTGCCGCTTCACAATTGGGATGACGGATAATGAGGAGTAACTAATGATTTAGACTCTAGTGCCGAACACCCCTGTGGGAATGCTGAAAGTGATAGCAATGGCTGGTGCTGCTTCCACAATTGGAATGATGAATAATGATGGGGTGACCAATGAATTGATCTTGTGCGCGACACCCCGCGATACTGAAGTGATGGCAATGATGTTGCCGCTTCACAATGGATGATGATAACGAATGGGGTGAACCAATGATATTGATCTTTGTGCCGGCTACCCCTTGGATGCTGAAGTGATAGCAATGGCTGTGCCGCTCTCACCTTGATGACGAATAACGAATGGGGTGACCAATGATTATTGATCCTTTGTGCCGACACCCTGTGGGATGCCCTGAAGTGGATAGCAATGGCTGTGCCACTTCACAATTGGATGAACGATAACGAGGGTTGAACCAATCGACAAAGACCTTTGTGCTGAACCCTGCAAAGAATGAAGAAGTGGATCACAATGGTTGTGCGCTTCTACAACTTGATGACGACAATGATGGAGTATCCCAAAACGATTAGATCTTTGTCTCAATACGTTACCCGGCTTACCGCGCGTCGAATGCTTACGGTTGTGATTTGATTGCTTTCGATTCCATAGGGGTTTATTCCGAGACCCTACATGTCCCAACACGAACAATGGCAAGTATTCAGATTACTACTTCTAACGGGATATGCTTTGAACATATCACATGTGGGCGAAGGTAGGGATGATATTTAGACAGATTGAATTTTGAATTGCAGCCTTAAGATAGATCAACTACTCCCGGCAATTATGAAATTTAAGTTCCATACCTGCTATGTTTTCACGAACAATTGTTTCGGAGCTAACTATATACGAGATCAAACATATGCTCCGGAAAATTTGGGAAATGCGGACGCAAAAGTCCAAAGTAGCCAAATAACACTGTTTTTCAGGAAGTACAGATGTACTGTTAGATTCAATGGAATTCAAAAAACTTCCCATATTGGGGATTCATTGATGAAAAAGAGATAGTACTACACAATTTAAAATGTCCAACAGAAATAGTTATCTCTGGAAAGAGTGACTGTCAAGGAAAAGGTAACCGATACCTTTACAGTAGGGGAAGAAATTTTAATCTTCCCGACCATCCACGTCTGGGTCAGTGTCCATTTCTGAAGATTTTAAGGCTAACCGGAAATTATATTTAAATAATTCAAGCGGGCAACTTAATATACAATGAAGAGGATGAATACTAACTATGATAAACCCTTCATTTGGATTAATTACCAACTGAGCTGATTGTAATATAATTCATGTTTCTGACAGAAGGGGAAACCAAATGTTTTTTAAAATTATTAAGCAATGAAAAGATTAATTCGGAAATTATATTCTCGTGTACTACCTATGTTAAGCCTTGATCAAGCGCGTGTTCAAATCGGGTGACCGCTAAAGGCTTCAATTGCAGAAGAGCTCATTCTTACTGAGAAGCCCATAGGTATCCTTTTCCTGCCAATGCCGAAACAATGCTCGGATTATAAGGAGTAGCAGGGTTTGCTACTGAAGCGCCCGTAATTTTCTTGTTGGTCCACGCAGAAAAATCCAATAACTATCTGGTACAGGTTTTTGAATCCGGGGCCGAAGTCTATAATAGTACTGTAAGTAGCAATGAAATTTGAATTGACCTGATAAAGGACAAACATAATTCATTGAAGATAACCGCAAAAAACAATGAACGGGAAGCCCAAAGCGCACTTATCATTTACATACACCTGGGCAGCCCATAGGCAACTTCATCACACCCTATGGCTGCCCAATCTAATACCAATTATATGGCGGCCAACTTCAGAACTCGGTATTTCCTTGACTGGCAGGCGATGAAGATGGTGACACCTTGACTTATTAACATTAAAGTACCGATAGTCAGGGATAAGAAATTGGTTGTTGAGCAGGATTGAGTGAACAACCTTGGACCTGTTTTGGTAAACACGGTGAAACTTATACAATCCAAATAACAAGTAAAGATAATTTTGGATTATTCCAATTTCAACACAACATATCACCGAAAATCAATGATTAATCCAATCCCCATTTTTTAATTTGGTTTCAGATTTTTAATCTCTTAAAAAATGGTTTGGAGTTTTAATGATTGGTGTTTAGCCACAAAATCAATATCCGCTTCCACATTTCCTTCCGCTCTATTTCGCAAGTCAATAAAGTCTTAGATAAAGTGTTTCACTACTTCTAAATATTCCCATTATTGATTTTATAGAGAAACCAAAAAAACCACCACTTTGCAAGTAAGCCGGATTTCATCGGGGGAACAATAAAAAATTAATCAACCTGTGTTTAATCACTCAAAAAAATATTTATTTATAACTGCTCACTGCTGTGGCACGCCGCTAAGTGACCTATTTAATGGTTATGGCTGCCTGAAAATCCCGAACTTGAACTAAGAAAGGTATAACCAGAGACCTTCAAGGTTGGCATAGGTCTACCAATGTTCCCATAGCTGCATAATTTTTGCTTGCATGGCACTAACGTTAAAGCATTATCCACCACATCCTGCAACAAAGGGCATCACATATTTTGGGCCCCTAATAGGGTTTTGCATCTTCATATCAGATAGGCTGAATCATGGCATTCGTAGCATTTAGGTCCGAGAAATCCAAGGCTAAAGACCTTGCAAGTATTACCCACTTTGCAAATGCCGTCATTATTATCCCATGGAAATCCATGATATCTTGCCCGTAACCGGTTTGTGTATGGAAATAAGTTGTGAGTCATTCTTCCATAGGTATCCCAATTTTGAAATTACGGTATTAAAGCCAAATATTTTAAGAAGGTATCGGTATCAAAAACGGTCTCTAAATTAATTTCGCCAAGCTTCTGGAGCCGTAGTTTCTATTTGCTGCATAGACAAGGCTGTGAAGACACTTGTATATATATCTCGCTAATAATGCGCCTCTCTTCATTTGTTTTCTTTACAAACATCTTTCTTCGGAAAAGGTACCTATGCAAAACTGGCTCCGTCTCCATCAGGTTTGTACAGAATTACCATCCATTAATCGGAAATTGGGCTTATCGATCACCGTATCATCCACTTCTTCCACCATAGTGGTATACTCCAAAATAGACCGGTCCATACCATGATCCAACATAAACAGTATAAAATGCTTGCGTGCGAACTTGCCAACCAAGCATCCCCTAAAAATATCCGTAGCAAACCTTTTCCGTAAACAATGGAGTTTATCATTGTATATTTTTTAAGCTCAATTTCTTAAAAACCGTAAAATGCGCTGATTGATCACTGAATAGAGAAATTCATAAAATCCAAGGACTTAAAGGATAGCTTTAAGATGCCTCCCGACCCAGCTTCGACCTGTAAACTCGAGTTGCCTTTAAAAACGCACCCAACCCTGTACCATTCCCTTGCCATTGTTACAACAACCTCTCCTGGTACAAAAACAGCGATTCTCATCTACTTCAACCAAGCCTCCTCCACCAGGACCTCCAGATGGGGGACACCTCACCAGGACCTCCCACTACCCCCCAAACACACCGTAAAAGAAGGTCATATCATCTAGATACTCTGCCACCCAGTTCTTGGTAATTATCAATATCTATCCTATTTACAGCATGATCTTCAATACTGCATCAAAATTTGGGGCCGGCCGATTTACTATGGGTATCATCTGTCCAATTCAGAACTTCAAAATCCGTAATCTTCAATAGGTCTCAACCATAGGCTTCGCTCTCTATGATCTCTGCTTCCCTCTCCGTTGTTTCTGCAACATCATCGGAACAGAAAATATCAAGCAATAGTTGCAATTGCTAAAAAACAGTAAGGCTTACTTTTTTCCATTATAAATTTCATTTATAGGTTATTATTACCCTACAAAGATGTTGGAATTGGAAATAACATGAATTTTCAAGGAATTCAGTGAATAGCCAGTTCTTTAAGTGAAACTGGAGATAAATCCTATGAAGGAATTTTTAGAGGCCCGTCTCATTGACTGTATTTAATACTTACTAACGGCACTATTTTTGGCCAGCCAATTAACCTTCAGGATAATTAATTGTATCCAGGTTATTTGATCTTTTTGAATATGACGATAATTGATTTAAAATAAAATCAGACCTATAGCTTGCTCACATTTTTATTAGTAAACACTAATAAGTGTGGTTTTATTTTAGATTCGTTATCAGCATCTGGGTGCGCATCAGACACTAAAACCCTTTATCGTTTGTCACAAATTACTTGCCTGTCTTGCGGCCAAGTCTGTTGTTTCGCTAAATCGTCACAAAATGATCAACTCCTTTTCTGCTGGAAAGAAAAAAAAACCCCAAAATTTTTTTTTTGTTGTTGACCGTAAGCCTCTTTTGCCATTTTAGTAATCTAAAAGAGACTCCCGGATTTACTGGGTACAACAGTCAATTTGATGGCTCCTGTTTTTGCCAAATAAAAACTCCACATCGTCAACGCCAATTTACTTTGGGCGTATGCCTCTATTCAACCTCTAACCCTACATTTTTTTTCTGTAAGCAGCTAATAATAATCCGGAGCTTGTGCTGCAGAACTAAATATTTATAATTCCGGGAGCATCAGCCTTGTTTTCATTATCGGCATAATAGCAATCGTAAACTCGTAAGGGCTAAATAATTAAACCGCCAAAACGCACACATTCTACACATTCGGCAACCGTATCTAACTTTAACTTGTAAAAACACCAGCGTTGTTGATAAGAATGTCAATTTTAGGCGCTTCTTTGCAACTTTCTTCAGCCAATGGAATCACAGCATTAAAATCAGAAAAATCAGCTAAAAAACCGAAACTATTTTCGTTTTTAGATTCTGTCCTTATTCCGTTAAAGTTGAATTGCAGTTTTTTTGCATCTCTTCCATGAATGACGCAACAAATGTCCTTCTTTGGCTAAACGCAATGCAATAATTTACAATTCCTCATTACTGTCTGTAATGAGTATCGGTTTCATCTTTGTGTTTTTTTCATGTTGATGAAATATTTGTAAGAAACTTTTTTCTGCTATTTATCCTCTAAAGCTGTTCTGTTTTTACACTTGTGTTTTGAAGCGTAAAAATTAAAGTGCTATGTGGTTTACACCCGATAGATCTCAAATAATTAAAATACCGATTTAAATAATTGACAAGAACCCGTTTTTAAAACCTAAATGTATGTTTGGCAAATGAAATTATCATCCTTCCTGTAAAATCTACATACAAAGGCTTGCATGAAAAGTTTATCAAAAATCACTGGACTCCTTTAACCATTCCCGCCAATTCCGATATTCTATATTTTTGTTGCGTAACATCCCGTGGTAGTACATCATCATCTGCCCCTTTTCAGCATTCCATTCCAAACGATTGCTGACTAAAAAACCCGTAATTAACAATAGGATTTTATGGTTTTAGCTTGGGTAGGAATCTATTAGACCCCTTAAGATTTCCATAGTTTTTTTAGTTTTCTATGTGGAAAAGCATCTTGAGCTTTTCCTAATATAATTGAAAAGAGTCCTGAACAATTTCGCTTCGATTTTCCAATAGTCAATTCCATAGCTGGTATTCGTCATGCATATCTATTCTCCAGAAGCAAACACCTAACAATAACCTACCACTCAGATAATTGGTCTGTAGTTTGCGGCTGAAATTTTGCTACGTTACCCGGAATGATGTAAAGGCAAAGCTATACTAGAAACCTCCAATGCAATTTTCAGTTTTGTCCTGCTAAATATCCAAATAAGGTAAAATGGTCAAAAGTCTGAACAGGCTCACCAAAAGCGGGAACATTTAAAAGGAACATCTCGCAACCAAACCGCTTTATAAGCCTAGAGGTTTTTCAAGAAGTTTTTAACTCGTTCTATAATGGTGTGCATAGTTGGGTACGGGTCCTTGACATAAAATTTCATTAGGCCACCACTACTCCAATGCTCAATTCATCGGTTTAATAGCTTGTTTATATGCTTTATTTATGGGTTTCGAGAATTCTTTCATGTTAAATTGTCTTAGCTAAAAGCAAAAGAATATATGTTCTCATTAAATTCTTCATCTCCATTGGCTGTTTTGTAAATAATCAGGAAGCTCTTAGACAACCAATCTTGACGGTAACAGGAACGTGAACATCTAAATCCACCGTTTTCTCTGTCCAAAGCCGAATCATGAGGGTAAATGTTTTCTGAACACTTATTTAACTTCGCCACCAAAACAATTACAACTCTTCTTTTTGCCGTCTATAATCTTTTGATTTTAACCTTACATAGACATGATTAGGTTAATCTGCTCATTTGAGTTTGTGCACGGAAATATGTGCAAATTTTTCCAAACATTAGAAAATGGTCATTTGACATTTCTGTCGTGACCCCATTTAACGCTGAAGTACCGTCGCCAATAGTATGCTGATTCCCATTCCATCCAAAATTACAATGTTGCCCCAACTTTGAGGGAGCCAACAGAATCACATACGTATTTACCATGTGCATTAGCCGTAGTACAAAGTAATATATTGACCTGCAATATACCCAATAATTTTAAGTGTATTTTTACATTTCTTATAAATTAATATGATCATATAGACGCTCTAAAATATATCCTTCCAAAACAATTTACCTTCGCTTTTCTGTTTCCAAAAAGCAGGGCTTTACGCGCATATTCCTCCTGGTTAATGGTTCCAAAGTTTTCTCACCAAAGGGTTTTAAATTGATTCCGCTTGTCTATCAATTTAGAAACTCATTTAAGATGTTGTGCTGTTCGATCATATATCCGTTTGGAACATAGAGCACGGGTAAAACATAATTCGATATGGTGTAGACACAATCCTATTAGCTTTTACTTTTAAAGTGCATCACATTAAACGACTTTGGATCATCAAATAAACGATTTACCTGTGGTTTTATCACTTTCACAATCTCCTCCGCAATGTTGCTCGGTAAGCATTCAAGACTTCACCTATAATATTCAGGAGCAAGGTAGATTATATTTCTCAATTCCTCACTCAAGTTTGTTCCTGTGATTAATTACTGCATCCGCACCCAATCCTTTAACCAATCTGTAGTTTCTTCACGAGCGTTCCAATAATGTTCAATTTGGTAAGTTTCCTTCTTGGCTAGTTTGTCTAAAAGATAGAACAACACAGACTCCGTCCACCTGCTGCACAAATTACTAGAATTGAATTTACTGGCAAATCATTTTAGCTAACTTCTACCTATCAAACAACATTTCCAAGCAGTAAGTGAAGGTTCAATGGTAAGGCCACTTGCTTCTGCTCATAAGATAAGCAGCATGTTTTTGCCCGCAATACGCTCATCTACAATTTGATCTGTGCATAACTCCTTGTCTTGTGAAATCGCCCCGCATACAAACTTCGTCGCCAACCTTAAACAGCGTAACATCTTCTCCAACTTCTTTCAATCCTGTAGCAACCCACCAATAATTTTCCAATCAATCCGCCTCAACGCATTCCGCTCGTAAACTGTATAATCTGCTGGTTTACAGAAAAGTTGCTTTTTTATCTTCTACTAAATGTCTTTACATTGCTTTCGGTAATTGCTAATTCTCCGTCTTGTAAGTGATTTACATCCCATCGATGGGAAGGTTCTCTTTAATAATCTATTGCTTTTCTAATTTTTCTTTTTATTGTTTATGGGTACTACAACCAAGTAACTATAATCTTCTTTGTTCCTTCTCGAATTTGGCAAAAGACGGGTTCTTTCTTTCTGTAACCAAATGGCGCCATAAATAGATAAGTCCGTACTTTGTCCGTATCTCTCCGAATTTTCTCGCATAGGGCTGTCTGCTTTTTTTCTGATGAAACTTCAATAGGACAACTGTCTATAACCATCAAGCGCTGAGTCATCATAAAATTTCCCCAACGATATAGTCTGCTTAGAGGCCCAATCGACAACTTCTATCATTGTCCAGACTTAAAATCGCGCTCTGAATCTCTAAAAAATTTGGAAATACATTTCTATTACTCCCGCAGGCAATTGCTTTACATCTTTCATCATGACATAATATAGCCGAATCCCATTTGGTCATCGGACGCCTTCATACTCAATCCCAGTAAAATGACTCGCGGTATCAAATTTTACCGGTGCGCCCCAAGCCACAGTTTTAAAGACTTCCTTATTCCCTTATCCTGGACCACTATAAAATGCCATGGTCAAAACAAAAGGAGCTAGGGATAAATGTGCCGTTCCCAAAAATGAATTCATATCGGATCCGTACTTTTTAGTGCCTCGATCCTTGGTAGCATGTCTAAATGAAAGCGTTGAAATGTTCCTTTTTTTTGAAATATTTGGTGTCAGCATTTTTATATTTTTTGTTTCCAGATTAAATTCTGTGGCAATTAGATTGGGTGTCAACCAGCTTATTTGTGGTATAAACAATGGGTATCTTATGTATTTTTTAAAGGGTTAATGGCAAATAATGAATGTGTTAAATGGTATTTTAACCTAGTTTTTTACTTAAAAATTGCTAAATGCAAGTAATAGAGACTTATAACCTTTTTGAATGACACAACTGGAATATCAAGAATGGAAACAAGCCCCGTTAAAACCAACTTTCTTTGAATTTGGTTTTAATAAATGAAGGTAAGGTAGTCAGTTATAACTATAATGAAGCTTGCCTTTTCTAAAGGTAGCATCTTTTGTTACCTCCTTAAATTGTCATTCTTTAGCATTAAAAAACCACAGTTTGTCTTTTAAAGTTTCTGATTCATTTTTAAAGAATATGCAATGGTTTTTCATATGGAAACGAATGGTTAAAGAAAGTTCCTTATCCTTCAATTACAATCAATTGCCTGGATATAATTAAGAACGATTTTGGATATACGAGAATATGGATAGTTTATATCCTGATTTGCAGGAATCCGGGATTGACCAAGAGTCTGTTAACTTGATCACCAGTTTAATGACAGCATTTTGGAAAATACTGATAAGAACATTAAAAAAACTAGCTATTTTGATTTTCCCAAAAAAACTTGACGACAGAATTACAAGAGCTCCCTTTATAAAATGAGAATATTGATAAAACGCAGCTTTTAAAGTGAGAATCTGCCGATGTTTTTATGCTGTTCTACCTCCTACTGTAAGCGACATATTTAAAAAGCAAGTGAATATGCCCCTTGCCGAACAATCATTAAAGCAAAAATTTAAAATTGTGGAAATTCGCTTATTGAACTCCGATTTCAACCTGACCGAAATTGCGATGAATTAGGTTTTACAAGATGTTAGCCATCTATCAAAACTTTTAAAAAGTATGCAGGCACTCCATACGCGAGTTAAAAATTAATAGGGAGAATATAGGTGACTTTATTAACGCGTAATGCCTGTACTGCATAAACGTACACAGGGTTTTTGTAGCCCATTTTAGTATATAAAGGTTCTTATTGGGAATTCTTCACATCCGCTTTATAGCCCCAACAATCAAAAACAATCAAAAGCTAAGGTGATATACGTTAAAGCTGTATGGACCAGGTTAAGCGCCTAATCCTCTATTATTGAACAAAGATTTCTTGTTATTGGGATTATTAATTGACAAAACTAATAGTTAAGCTACTGGCAGCAATCCCTCCATTTTAACTATTTTTTTAGGACACACAAATGACGATTATATGGGTTCTAGAAGAGATTTTTTTGGAAAAATTTGACTCGTTCAGCTACTTTAGTTTACCAATTTTATATAGTCACACAAGCTTTTGCAGCTCTAGCGAACCCTTGAAGGACCTATTTTCAGGTTTGCATAATGGGTCTCGAAAGTTACGGTTCAA
>Ga0163217_1007543_pt1 | contig 17690 bp, 12 predicted proteins | sample SynspAceP_FD_185933 | JGI IMG/M metagenome (GOLD analysis project Ga0163217, IMG submission 185933) | Saline lake microbial communities from Ace Lake in Antarctica - Synechococcus sp. Ace-P (PacBio error correction) | ecosystem: Environmental > Aquatic > Non-marine Saline and Alkaline > Saline ...
CACCATAATTGGAGACCGACGATTCCAATTTGCGATCCGACGAGCACGAAACGGCATCTGAGCACATCTGCAAACATCCAGCCGATTGGATCCGATGAGACGCTGGGGCTGTGCAAAAGCAGTCCCGAACTGGAATGGCTGCCAGATTCCAGAAAGCCGCTGTCGCGACCATAAGCCATTGGGCCTGGAGAAGGCGGCTGATGAGCGATGACGAACGCCGATAGTAACTGGTCAGCACCAAGAGCAATCGCTTGGCATGGAAACAGAACATAAGATGCCCATCAGGCATCGGAGAAGGTCGGAAACATTCACGCTGTCCCGGCAAACCCTGCGGAATGACGACGATTAAAGATCACGGCGAACCTACTCCCTCTGAACGCCGACCAGTTCTTCTTAAGCTGGCCCGAGGGGTGGCAATGAGAAGATGAAGACGAAGACAAGTAATTCGGTTCCGCCCTCGCGGTGCGTATTCGGAACAATTCCGCCTAATCTCGTGTTGGGGCTAGGGACGTAGGGCAAACGCTCTGCGTCCCTTTTCTTGATTTAGGGGGCATGAATCGCTGGCAACGATATTACTCAGTCGCTTTTTGGCGTTGTTGCGATCATTGCCGGGGTCAGCGTTCTTCCTTTCAGCACGGGTATACCTTTACCATGGTGCCATCCGGGGCATGGCGTTCCGCGTGCGTGGAAACAGCTGTTTATCCTCACCCGAGAGTTTTGGTCTGTCGGCGACGCTTTTTTCTGCTTGCGCCCGAGCCGCGCAATATATGCCTGGCGATCCTTGCGAATAAATCGCCGCGATTCCACACCGGATACATCTGAAATTCACGCAGCATTTGGCCCGCCAAGTCGGTTGATGCTACCCCTGAAACAGGCTGCGGAATGAACGCAATCGCGTAGACGATCCTGGCGGTAAAACGTGAAGAACATCAAACCGGCACGCTCACTCCAATCGCTAGATCGATCTGATCCGTAAGGAAGACCCCGATGGTCGCCAACGACGCCTTGAGGATCGATCCGGAATGGGTTGATGCACGCTGTATGAACGGTTGCAGAGATCAGTTACCCCCATTGTGGCGTCGAAGGTGCCCAAAGACAATTCTCCTATATGGCGTGGTGATGATGAGTCCAAGAATGGTGTCATGTCCAGAGACGCAAGGTCAAGCCGACTATGCTGGGTCGATGGATGTGCCGTCCATAAAAACATTCAGGCCACGTAACGAATATGTTTCACGATGAGTTAACCGTCTGGTCGGTCTGGCGCCTGTATAGGTCGTCGGCACTTGGCCCGAAGCCACCTGTTGCCCACCAACGGATAGGCATAGGGACGCTGATTCGTGGAGATTGCACTTAGTCAGGCGATCTAGAGGCCAGAACAAGGATGACGTGCCGCCATCGAGCAACCGGCGCATCCTTTAATGCACGATCGCCTGGTCCACCTTAACCCCTCGTCGCTTTCAAGCGCTTGTCGGGCCTGCTGGACCCGGCGTGTAAGGGCGGGGTTCTAACAACACCTCCACGCCGGTATCGTCATCAAATGCGCCTGGCCACTTGCATACTGTTCCACGATGCAAGAGTTTCGCCCTGATCCGCATGTCGCCGCCTGCCGCAACATCGGGTCCGACCACTTTCGATACTGTTCTCGCTTGCGTTGACGGATGTTCCGGAGCGAAATTCCAACACACCGAGCAAAGCGATGCAGAAGAACGCGCCGAGGTGCGGGAAATGGCGGAACGAGGAGCCGAGAAGGACGCGAAGCCATCGGCCACGGAACTGGGAATAAAACCCCGGTCCGTCCCGACCTTTGGGCACACAGCGCCTTGCGTCCACCTGAAATAATCAATTGTCGTATCAAGAATTTTAACCACTTGCGCGAATCTGAAAACAGCGTAAATGCGACGTTTTACAGACGCCAACGCACGCGCCTGGCTGGCGCCGTTTCGTCTGTCTGCGATCGACCCCGCGCCTATGCAGCGGACGGTTAACGTCTCTTGAAACGACATGTTTTAGGCGTACTCTCCCGCCTTCTTCCTATAGCTCATCTTGGAGATGACCACACGTAACGCCACAGCCTCACCGGTCCACGAAATTAGCGTGTGAACACATCCCAGGCATCGAGACACCATGAACGAAGCGGCTGATTACATTCTGGAACAACAGCTCTTCGAAAGCCGCGACACTCCGTCATCAGCCGCGCCCGCGTGGGTGTCGCAATATGAACGCGCTTCAGGGGGCTTGGCGATGCCCGCATCCATTTGCGCGTGCAAGGCAAAACCCTGCGGCCGGAAGTGATCACGTAATGCCTGGGTCGAAACGGGTTCGGGATTTGATGCGGCGTCGCGTCAGGACAATCGAACTGGTGCCTGTCCCAAGGGGCGGACACCTGCAAAGATCTCTTTCGGGAATACGATTAAACGTGGCGTGGACATTGACGTTTGCACCACCCTATTCCAATCGGTGTCGGACCATGTTCGCCCGCCGACTGCGAGGCTGAAGCTCGACAAAAATGCGGCACGCCCCCGGCGCCACGGGTTTATCCGTCTGATCGGGGTCGAAACTCGATGGCTGACTGGCAGCTGACCGTAAAATTCGGCTGCGCAGCTCGTTGTTGCCAAAGACACCATGCTTGACTACAGCAGAGGCTGTTCGGCCCTCGTGCCTTATGGCCTGTACCTTCCACGTTGGTTCGCAAACCACGTCGGCGCGGAAATACCTGGGCACGCCTGTTCTGGATCCAGATTGCACCCTTATGGCACGCGAGTGCTCGAAAGAAAGCCGGGTCATACCTGCACAGTTTTGTTGAATATCGGTGGTGTTCCTGCTATCCACGGTGACCCCGTGATCGCGCCTCGCGGCTATGCCGCTGGCCGTTTGTCGGTGCTGTCAACGAACGCTTTGGCGATATTCCGGTTTCTTATGGCAAGAACCGGGCCCGGGGCAGGTGGCCGAAGCGGGCATATTGCAGCCGAAGTGCTGCTGGTTGTCCGCGCAAAATCGGCAGAAGGCCGCGCGCCGTTGGGGTCCTATCCTAGGACATCGGCGTTTTTCGGGTCATGGCCGAACCGAAGGCGAGGCGATCCGCTATGGAGTTTTCGTGACCCCGCATGACGGCAACCCACAGGGCCTCTGCGTGCTGGCCGGCCCCCCTCGTGCGACTCCGCCGATGTGCTTTTTAAATGGAAAAAGAACTCGCGGTTTGACCTTCAGCTTGACCTAAAGGGACCGGTGACAAAGTCATGATCAAGAACTGCGGCGCTACACAACTCGTACAGTTCGGCTCGGCTTTAACGGGTTTCCGCCGCTGATTACTGGTCCTGTTAAGAGGATCCATCACCGTCGCGCGGGTAAGGGCCGTCTGCTTTGGAGGAAGCAGGCGGCCGCATGCTATTTTCCGCAAGTGCGTTTTTGAAGGCTGTTTTGCCCCCGGTTTGTGGCCGTTTTCAACGGGAAACTCTTGACTTTCGCGGTCCTCAAACGGTGTACTGCCCGAACAATTCTAGCCCTCGAAAGGGACCGCCGTCATGCACGCCATATCGCGCCATACATGCGCCGATCTGAGGCAAAGGAAAACGTTTGGCGACAAGGTGGGTGCGCCTGTCCGGGTGGTGCACCGCTTGCGGCGACCACGGCGGTATCCTGTTATCGATTTGCGCGAACCAACTACGTATCACCCCAGTACTGTGGCGACCCACTCCCGGATTCCCCGTTTTGGGGATGTGAAAAGGTGCGTTCCGAATGGTGGTTATCCCGTCATTGAATGGCGAAGTGAGGCGCGGGCCGATGATCTGGTGAACGGCAAAGAAATCCCGACCGGCGAATCGAAGTGTTTCGTGCGCTGAACATCGAGTGCTTGGCCACGTCGAAAGAGCGCCTTTGCGAGGTGTTTGGCGATCAGGAACACCCCGAGGAAACGCGCCTGGCTTATCGCTAACTCGGATCTGCGTCGTGAAAAGATGCAAACAACATGGTGCTGGCGGTCCTGACCGTTGTGTCGTCGATCCGCAAACGCAAATTGTGGGACGGAAGATTCAAAGAATTCCAGACGCCGATATCCACTGCGTCGTCCCCCGAAGCGCGCGCGACTTCTTGTACCGTCGCGTCTGCACCCCGGTAATTCTAATGGCGCTGCCACAGGCCCCGCACGCAAGTTCAACAGGCTGTTGATGGTCTCGGGCTTTGACATGTATTTCCAGATCGCGCCGTGCTTTTCCCCCTCCGTGAGCGAAGACCCCCGCGTGCCGACGCAGCCCGAACCGATTCTACCCAGCTTGACCTCGAGATGTCCTTTGGTTTGTACAGCAAAGACGGTTCGACACAACCATCCAGCCCCGTGCTGACCGGCATTTTCGAAAGTTCGGTGGCGGAAAAGTCGTGGATCAGGATGGGCGCAGATCTTTATAAAGACGCGGCGCTGTTGGTATGGACTCTGACAGCGCAACCTGCGGAAACCCGATCGAAAATGCCAGATGTTTAGCTGACCATTTCGCCGGGTTCGGGCTTTGCATCTTTGCCAAGCTGCTTGAGCAAGGAAGGCAAACAGAATCCGCGCCCATCCACTTCCGCGCCAAAGGCGGCAAGCCGCAAATTCTGTGATCGCATGAAACGCGTTCGCGCAAAGAGGGTCTGCCCGGCATTGGGCTATAATCTTCTGGCGCGAGAAAAACCGCCGATAAGCGTCGCGCAAGAGCTGGGCATCATGTGAAAAGAAGGCCCCAAGCCAAGCTGAAGCCGTCGAAGTCCGAAGGCGCAATGGAAGCGGCTGGCCCCGCTGGCCAAAGAACATTGGCCCCGAACGGACCGAAAGCGATCCGCCAGCAGCTGGGTCTGACCGTCGGGCGATGCCGCGTTCTTCCTTGGCGGCAAACCCAAGTCCGTTCGAAGGGGTCGCAAGGCGCGCCCGTAACGTCAATCGTGCCGAGCTGGGTCTGACGGACGAAAACCGTTTTGCCTTTGCTGGATCGTCGATTTCCCGATCTACGAAAAAGACGAAGAAACCGCAAGATCGACTTTGAACACAACCCGTTCTCCATGCCGCAAGGCGGGGAATGGACGCGCTGAATTGGGCGACCCGCTTCGAGGTGCTTGGCTATCAGTAATGACCTTGCGTGTAAATCGGCTATGATTGGTGTCTGGTGCCAACTCCGGAACCACAAGCCAGAGATCATGTTTCAAGGCGTTCGAGATTGCGGGTTACGGCAAGGACGAAGTTTGAAAAGCGGTTTCCGGCGGCATGGTTAACGCCTTCATACGGTGCCCCGCCCCACGGTGGTTTGCGCAGCGGTATGACCGGATCGTCCATGTTGCGGCAGAAGAGGCGAACATCCGCGAGGTGATCCTGTTCCCGATGAAGCCAACGCGGCCGAAAGACCTGATGATGACGCGCCAAGGCGAGCGCACAGTCGATCAATTGGAATGGAACTGGGTCCCCTGCGGGTCATTCCACAGGACTAAGCGGCTTTTAGAATATAGTTAAAAGCCGCCCGTTGAGAGATCAACGCGGGCTTTTTCGTTTGGACATGGTCCGACTCTAGTCTTCCAGACTGTCCTTTGCGTTTTCCTCTGGGCGATCAGGCCGCGTTCTTCCCTTTTTGCGCTGTTTCAAAACGTTGGCCGAAGGCGTCGTTATGCTCTTTTGGCCCGATCACGTCTTTTGCGCGTTTTGAACACGTCTTCCTCTTCCTCGTCCAGTGGTGCTCATAGTCGTGTTTGGGGTCTTGAATTTGCTAAAGCCCAGCCGAACGAAGACAATATCCCGTGGTCGTTCAGCTCTTCCATCAGAATCGTCCCAGCTCTTTTGTGGTTCCGAGACCGAATGCCGCGCGGCCGTCTTGGCCCCATGTTTTTCGTGGAGAGCTTGAATAGAACGTCTTCTTCCTCGGCCGCGGCATGGGAATTTTACATCCTCATAAGAAGCTCTTTCCACGCGTCTGCGCTCTGTGCTGTCGCCCGATGTCCTCCAGCGATCTTGTTCAGCAGGTCCGCGGTGCGTTTCGTGGTCGCTTTTGATTGGCGTCATAGATGGATGTCATGGCTTAACCCCCTGGGTGGCGATTTGGTATCGGGGATTAACGCGTGGTGTCCGGCAGGGGTTTCCGCACGCGGCTACCGCTTGGTAGAAACCGGCGTGGGCCATTTGCACGATCGCATCTGCGCCGCCTCGCCCCGTGCTTGGGTAAACGCCAAAACAACGAATTGCCCCACCCACTACAATTCGCCGCAAAGATCGTCCAGTCAAAGCGGTCTTCTTTGAATATAGATGGCGGCCGTAGCTTGGCGAACATATCGTGCCCCCTTGGGATGGATGGCGTGGGTTGGTGCCCGTTGTGGTTAGTACCAAAGTTTGCAGCGTTTTGTGGCGAAGAAGGTAATTTTTTGCAGCGTCAAGATTGGGTAAATGTCCACTGACATTCTGGCCTTGGCGGTGGCGGTGCTTGGCCCTAACGTAAGTGTATTGAAGCAAGAAATGACCCCCCCCTGGCCGCACTCTGGATTGCCCCGTCCCGATTTCACTGGTGCCGCCAACGCCCGCTCCGGGCGGTGTGACGGCCGCTATGCCCAGCTTGAACGCGTTGAACGCAGAAGCCGCACGCTGCATTGTTGTTTTCGGCGCCTTCGAGGGGCAGGACCAGCTGTGGCAGCTCTAACATGTACGACGGGCCGTTTTCATCGTCTGCCCAGTTATTTCATCGCTGGTCCGAGAGGTCCGAAAACCAAGGACGATCCCGCTGTTCTACCGCGATCCAAAAACCTCGAGACAGGGCACAGTCGAAGGGTGGCCAACAGCTATCTGCCGCATCGCAAAACACCATGAGCAGGGTATACGGTAGAGGTCGGGTCAAATCACCCTCACGGCCGGCCGTTGCAACGTAACGCGGGCAGGGACGGATGCCGATGTATCTGATGATAGAAATGGGCGTTCGACGGCCGGATAACCGTCGCTATGAATGGAAGTGTAAACGCGTTGAATGCGTCGCGCCGCGCGCACAGCGGTTGGGGTTAGCTTAAGAGGGCCGTCACATCCGGCAAGGGCTGCCGTACGCAAAAAGGAGGCGCACGTGAACACTGCGTGAGTTGGTTGCCGCGATCGGACTGAAATGGGCGCCGGCCTGCGCGAAGACGTTACGAAGCGTGGGCTTTCACCCTTCGGCGCAATTCGACAGACAGAGTGGGGAGAGCAGACGCATAACGTTTTGGGCGAGCCGCTTGCACCCAGGCCCTCTTAGTGCTGGCGTATCAAGGCGACCCGTTGACGTTGACCCGCCGCAGCTAAGATCGCTGATCTGGCGTGTCACCGTTGGCGCAGCACCGACCGGATCACGCGTTTATTCCGTCGGTGGCGGGCAACCCCATGGCACGCCGTGCCGCCAGTGCCGTCGCGGCCTGTTCCAGCGCCGTATCCTGCGCACTGCGCGCGCCAACGCCTGCCAGAAAACTGCGCGACGCTAATCCAGCGTCCGCTGGCGTACAGGGGCCGGTGAGCAACTAGTCATCCATATGTGCCATATCATCCTGCAGCGCGATATCGTCCGGTTGAACCCGATGTCCCAACGCTCAGCGCAGCGAGGCCCGGTGGGCGGGTGATGTGGGGGCAGGGTCGGGCCAACACGAACTTGTTGAAACTTGCGACAGCGATTGCAACGGTTTTTGCTCATGAAGCGGTCCGCCCCAGCGGCAGCGCATCGCGCTGCCAAGAATGGGAGTCGCCCGAAATGGCTCAGCAGGGCATCAACGCGGGGACTGCGCGCGGCCAGTTTCGCAATTAGATTCAATGCCCGGGTTCCCGTCGGGCAGCCCCAGCACCGGCCAATCACGATAGACGGGCGATAGACCTGCAGATGCGCCGGAAAGCGTTCGTCTCCAGCGCGGTTAGGACGGATCAGCACACCGCCTAGGGAACCGTGCGCCCGGATCGCAAGCACAAGCAACGTCTCTTTAGCAGCGCTTTCGCAGGGCAAGGCAGGGCGGGCTGTCCTCTATCACCAGCGGGTAAGGCCAAAAGCGGGACGCGCTCGGGCAGTGGGTGGCCGGGCCCAGGCCTTTTAGGGCCTGATGTTTCCAAGCGTATCCATGATTCCTCCGTTTAGTGCCTTATGGGTGATCTAAGTTAGGCGCGCTTCGCTAATACGGTGTTACACGTGACGCCATTGCTCTTGCGGCTTCAGCAGCCCATAACCGGATGCAAATGTTTTGATATTGAGGGAGAAGAATGATTGATCGGTCGCTTAAACCTACGTTAGCACATCGCCCGTGCAGGAACACTTGAGGCCCGCGCGGAATACACGTAACGCGCAACGCTTGGGCGCGAAATGTCGGTCCGCGCAGTGACGAAGCCCGACATCAGGGCTCAACGGTGATATCCTTTATCGGACTGCCCCCCCCGGGAACTTACAAGATTTCGAATTGCTGTAGGGATTTCACCGCTTGGGACTGAGGACAGCCCGATCAACGGGTTTTTTGGTGAAAAGAACGCCTGCGGGTGGTAAATCCACCACATCTGCTACGAGGTGGACGAACATCAATCGCCGCGCGGGCCGTCTGACAAGAAAAGCGACGGCAGTCCGCGCGTTCTGGGCCAACGGAGAGCCCAAGATCGGTGCCCACGGCAAGCCGGTGATCTTCCCTAGCACCCAAAAGACCTTTAACGGCGCGCTGGTCGAGCTGGAGCAGGTGTAAACATGGCCGTCATGTCAGGCATCGTTTTCTGTTACCACGCTGTGATCTGGTCGATGTGCTTTATAAGATCTGCTGCCCGTCTGTCGGGTGCAAATCAAGGAAGTGGGATATCTGGGGCAGATTCGATCGAGGCACCCATGCAGGGGCCGCCCGAAAATCACCACCTCAAAGAAATTAGGCCCTGTGACCACGGTATCTCGGCTCAATTGGCTCTGGTTCGATCAATTCTGCAAGGGATCTATCCTGTCGCGGTAATATAATTGGTTTTTCCGTGGTCCCCCCACCCCCCGCCGTGTAGAACGTCTGTTTGCACGGGGCCCCGCGCCAATTGGTGGGAACAAATGGGGTAAAGAGTCGCAGCACCTAAGATCGGATCACAAGGTTCAGGGACAGCGGCACGGGACATAGGGAATCGCCATCAGGAAACCGGGCCCAGATCGTAAGCCCATGTTTGCTGCGCAGGACGTTTGCTTCGGTCCGGCCCGCCCGTACAGGATCGCGGCAAGCGTGAAATATTCGCGCCCAGACAAGAAAAGACGGTTCACGCTCCAAGTCAGAGAGCGCGAAGGGGCGGAACATCAGGTAAAGCACCAGCGCCACGAATGTTCACGACCGATCAAACACCCCATAAAGTTTACCGTAAGTCGCGCAGCGCATCCGCCAACAGGGGGCACAATGCGTTGGGCGGGCGGGTTCGCAGATGGGGGTAAATGTTTCGGGACCTCGACGGCATCGCCACATCAATCCAGAAACATTGATGTGATCGCCGAAGGCCGACAGAGGCACTATCAGGACACACCCGACAGCACCATCAGCACAGCGCAGCACCGCAGCTGAACAATCGTCCCAGCCCAGGGACACCTCGCCCCAGAACGGGCAGCCATTGTCTTCTCACTGGTCAGCCAGTCGATCAGGCCAGACAAAGCCCGCAAAGACGTGCGCCGACCAGCAACAGTAGCGCCAATCGACACCCAGCAGCAGGAACGCGCGCAAGCTTGGATGCGTGCCGCGACTTGCCCTAACCGCCAAGCCGAAGGCGCGAAAAAATCTGTGGCTTATTGCCATGGCGCTGGCGCATCGGGGGGCGGGCAAGCGGGCGACTGTTCGGGCGCGCCGGGCGTTCGGGTGGGCGAGGGTTTCGGTGCCGATATGGATGATGCGCCGCGGGGATGCGTTCAATGCCGAGGCCGAAAGCCCGGTCATGAAGCCCACGATTCATGGGCCTGGGACCAACCGCTTGTCAGCCAGTTTCGCCGCCCCAGCCCGAGCGAGCGCGGGCGTTGACCAGCGCAGACAGAGCCCCGCCGCACGGCATAAGGTCTGTTCCAGCGGCGGTGTCCTTGGGCGACGCTTTTTGGCACTCGACCACAACCACCGCCAGATTGCCCTGATCAACCTGGCCGCTACCTTTCTGGGATCTGTTTCCGCATCGAGCGCCAAGGGGCGGTGCGGCGCGCTTCGGCAATGTCGGCTAGACGCGCCATCGCGGGCTTTTCGATCACGATAAAAACGCCAAATGGTTCCAGCATCCCGTTGTCTGGCGCACGCGAGGCGACGGCCAGCAGCTCGGTCAGCGTGTCCGGGTCGGTGAACTGGTTTGTGGGTCAGGCGTCTTTGCAAGGGGTCCGCGAACGTGCGGGTTTTGGCGAAGACACATGCAGCGCCGTCGGGATCTGGTAGTCGAGCATTGGGGTCCTCTCTTATAGATGTCAGGCTCTTTGCGCCATCGCGTCAATGGACGCGCGCAGAAGCGCGGTCGAATTTGGGACTGGTTCTGGCGGATGCGAAAGTTTGCTTCGCATGGGGTCTGGCGCTGTGATGTGCATGTCTGCGAGGGCTGCGAATTTTGGCGTGGCCCACAGAAAGGGGACATAGGCCTCTGAATAGCCGCCTTCGTGGACGAGCAACCAGCTTGCCGGCACAGGAGAGTTTTTTTCGCGCCGCCCATGCTTTGATACGATTAAATTTGGGTCTATTCGGAGGCACAACGTTTTCGGCGGTGTGGCCTGCATCCGCGCTCAGAGGATCGACGGATAACGAGGGCGTCCAAAGCCTCAGGCGGACTGATGATCAAATGTCGGGCCCGTCGAAAATGCCACTCTCTCGGAGCGCGGGGGAGTCACGAACGTGGTCTAACGCCATGCAGATAGGCGGTAATGGCCCGAGGGCCCCGCATGCAGCGGAAGGTTTGATGTTGTTAACCCGTCGCGGCCCCGTCGCCACGATCCGCTAACAGCGCACCGGTATCAAAAGCGGGTAGTATGCCTTTCGCTGATGCAGGGAGCATCGTCAGCACATCGTCGCGGTCATTTAGAAAAATCGCTTCCGTGCGTTGCCTTTGTGATGTTACGTCCCAATCCAGAACGGCAACCGGCCCCATCCAGCCCATATTGGCTTTTGGCGGGCCTCAGAATCGCGATGCGATAATTCAGCTCAGCAATATCAGAACCGTTTGCGGGAGAATAAGAACGGGCAGCAGTCTTGGTGTCGGGGGTACGGCTTGAGCGCTATAGGCATTAGGGGAAGGGTGCGCCCTTCGGCGACTCGCCTCTACCGACGGCTTGCCACGAGAACAGCCCTGGCCGAGAGCGCCGCGATTCGACCACTTTACCGCGAAAGGATGTGCGCATGGCCCAGCTCTTCTCGCGCAGCCCTGCGTCGCGAATAGAACGTTTTGAAGTCGTCGGATAGGCGGCAGGATGGACACGCGCAGGGTTTCTTCGCGGGTGGTCTCTAAGTTCGCGTCGCTCTACGCACGTTCCTAGTTACATCCTGATCACAGGACCGATCACTTCCTCAGGGGTCTGCCAGCAGGCCGGCGTTTTTGGTTCTCTGGGTTTTTCGGCGGAGGCCACCCCCGCGGGGCCAGAGGCTGGCACCAAAGCGCGGCCGAGCAACCCACAGGCGATGGTAAAGGCATAGTTGCCGCCCGCGTGACACCGAAAACGCCACCGTTTGTTTATCGTTCATCTTAGGCGGAGCGGCACCTTGCCCACCTGAGTGTTTAGCAAACACCATGAAAAAAGCCGGGTCGGTTCCAATGATTGTTGTCCCGAGGTGTTCGGGTCAAAAGCTGGCCCAAACGCCAAAGGATTGGTCCCAATTCAGGGCAGCTGGCCGCTAATGCAGTGGTGGCCAGGGTGTGCGGGGGATCGCAGCTATTCTGGAAAAGGGTGAAGGGCAGGGGCGGGGTCAAGCCGGCCGTGCCCTAATCAGGGGGCGATGGCTTAGGGGGTTAGGTGTGGCCGCCCACCTGCGTTTTCAGCCTACCATGCCCACGATCTCGTAAGGTTTCTTGAGTGAAATCGGTGCAGGTGATCTTACGCGTGCTTGGGTCGTCGCGTGGGCGAGATTTGCTTGGTCCGTCTCGGCTGTGTCCGGCCATCAGGCGCGACAAATTTCTTTGGGTGATCGGCCATTTTCGATACGGCCAGTTTCGGCCCACGCGGGCTTTGAATGTGCAAATTGCTTGACCGCCCAATCGGCCAGAACGCTGTTCAACGCTCTGGTCGTTCAGGGCGGCAAAAGATGTTTCCACAGATTTGCGTGCTCCGGGCGGTCCTTGAGGCCCGTCGACTTCGGAAGGGAGTGCATCCGCATCGGTCTTGGCTTGCGGATTTTTCCTTGGCAATCGTAATCCGGGCGTCATCGGTCAGGTTGATGCGGCTGGCATCCGAGGGGTCGGATTTCGACATCTTCTTGGACCCGTCGCGCCAGGGGACTGACGCGGGGTTGGCGGCCTTCGATAACCGGTTCGGTCAGCGGGAAAGAATCGACCGTAGTCTGTTGAACTTGGCTGCAATATCGGCGCGTCAGTTCAAGGTGTTGCTCTGATTTCCTCGCCAACAGCACATGGGTCGCGTGATTAGATCAAGGATGTCGGCGGCCATCAGCGCTGATATGGCGAGCAACCCCCAGCGAGGCGGCTCGGCGTTCTTGCCGGCCTTGTCTTTCACTGGGTCATGCGCCCCCATCAGCCCATGCGCGCCACGCAGTTAAAGATCCACGCAACTGCGGCGTGCTCTGGCACCTGGCTTTTGGTTGATCAGGATGGATTTTATTGGGGGTCCGATGCCCGAACGCGGGATGAAACCGGGCAAAGCTCGCGGGTGCTCTTTTTGAGGTCCGCGCGGATTCTGCCAGACGTGATTCGCATGCATATCGACCCATGGCGGGCGCGTTGATTTGATCGACTGAACCCCTGGAGTCTCGCGTCTCATGGCGGCGAAAACGTTTAAAGCGACGGCCCAGGTGGAGTTTTCAACAGATGCATCGCCCGTTACGTGCTGGAATGCCGGAAAAGGAGCACGCGGGGTGAAAGTGGTGTGGTCATTGGATTGCCTCCGGATAAGGCTGGAAACTACGGCCAGATGGGCTTTACCCATCGGGCGCACCATGCCTTCGTCAAGGAAGGCTCTATGGTAAGACCAGATTTTTCCACCCGCCCCCCGGTGAACCCGATGCCTCCACTGCAAACCAGTGGGAACGATTTCTGCTTTTCTGGCGCTTTTTGCGCACGGGGCACTAGAGATCTGTTGATATGGGTCGTATTGGCCGAGGGCCCTGGGGATCATTGGCGTCGGGCCGGCCTGCAGCGGTGGGGCTTGGGGCGTTCTGGGCGTTTGATGCCGCGACTTTCCTTGTTTTACGGGTTTTCTCTGGGCGATGTGTTCGAGCTGCAGATAGAGTTTGCGAATGTGCCAAATTCCCCCTATGCGTGCGAACTGTCGCGCGTTGGCCAGCTTACAGTTTATCCATCTGGGGTTCACCCATGTCGATCTTTGCCTGCGGTGCTTGCTGCTGGCGCTTGGCAAGATGGTGGCCGAGGCGATGGGGCAGGTGGCGTTTCCTGGCGATTTTCCTTTTCTCGGGCATTTTGGCGCGGTGGTTTTTATGCGCTGGTGCTTGATGATCCGGTCTGGTTGGTCGGGGCCTACCCGTCGGTCTATGGGCCTGATTGGTGGCCTATTCCTTTTTGTCATGTGGCGCAAGCTGGCGGGGGCAAGGACAGCTATTATATCGGGCGTTTCACTGATGTGCCGTGGGCTGATGGGTGCCTGTCAGCTCTTTGATCCCTCGGGGCCGGTCTGGACGCGGGCCACGCAGTGGCTGGCTGGACCGGCAGATTAGCTTTTGGTGGTTTGTTCTGGGCGGCTTTGCGCGTTGCTTGTCTTTGCGCCCGGGCGAATGGCGCAAGGCTGGCGGGAACCGTATCCGGGGGCATTCCGCTTACAGGGCATGTCGAAAGGGCGGAAAGGGGGGCCAGCCCCCTGACCCCGGGTTTTCGTCCAATTTGGAATAGGCTGGGTCCAGCCGCGGTTTAGGGGCGCGTGAATATCGTCTTCGGAAGCTTGAATGCGCCGATCAGTTTGGCCTGTGCCCGAAATAGCTGATGGCGGGGGCGGGCCAGGGCGATCAGATATGCAATAGGAGCGGGGGTCGCCCGGCTTCAAAAAGATGTCAACCGCGCCAAGGGCCAGGAGTTTTTCGGACGATCATGGGCTGCAAGGCGCCAGATTGCCGATCCAACAGTGGTGCCGCCCATTAGACCAGCCGAAGCTGCCATGATCCAGCCAGATACGTCTATGGAACCGCGCGTTCGAATTTTGCGGCCAGCCCGAAGCCGCCGTGGGCGCCATAAGGCCAGCAGGCCAATACATCCGCCTCTACCCTGGCCAGTGTAGTCGCGATGGCAGGGTGGCGAATTTGGTCCAGCCGGATGAGGCGCGTGGCCTGAGAGGGACCAGAGAACCACTCGCACCGATTAGGTGGTTCCACTCAACCATACATCGCTTCTATAAACTTATGTTCAAATGTAGGTTATACGGGCGGTAGCGCGGGGTATATATCCTCTCCCGCGGGCATAATTATCAGTTGGGTTTTGTGCAATCGAATTTTTTTGAACAAGATCGAATGGTCAGGCACAGGTCCACGCGACTCATAGTATCGTCCAATCGATTGGGCTGTCAATCGCAATCCGCACGCCGACGTCGGTCTCGCTCGTGTGGTGTGTATATATGTGGGCGGGCGCGTGGGCCTTATTTTGGTTATGCCCCGGTCGATGGTCTGGAACAAGGCCAACCGCTCTAGCCCTTATATTGCAAAGCGTGAACGGCCATAAACCATACAGCGCAACGCGCAGAAGGGGCAGGTCCAACGCCGGGAGCTAGACACCTTACGGTCACGCGCGGCTGATCTGCGGGTGGTGGCGATCCTGTTCGGTCCCCGCGCCCGGGTTGAGCCGGCGCGACAAGTCGGGCAGCAATAGCCCACGCCAATTCGCAGTCCCCAACCACGCCCAGAGGGCAGCTGGTAGAGCCGGTCTGCATAGTTGGAGCCACGCCACAGCGCCTTCGTAGAAGCTGGCGACCTGAAGGCGCACCAGCAGGTTTGATCTGCATGACCCCGCCCGCCAAGGCACTGCGGGTGCGGCGATGATGGGCGAGGCCGTTTTAAGTTCGGGTGTCAGGGCGCGGGCGGCGCTGAAGCCCAGGGTGAAACCTGCGCGTTGGGTCGCACCGACTTTCGGACCAGAACCAGCGCAGCTTGGCGATCGATCGCGGGCACTGCGAGCGTCGGGACACAGAATCTCTATGCGCCTAGCCGTACTCGCCAGATTTAGCAGCCCAAGCCGCCTTGTCGATGCCATGCCGATCGCCTCTGATCCGTCGCGGCCGAGGCGGCGCCCCCAGATACAGAACGAGGCATGTTAGGAAACGACTCGCTCTCCTAGGAATACCATAACTTACGGGGCCAGACTTTGCCCCGCTGCCATATAACATCGGCCACCCAGGTTCGCAGTTCAGGGCACCGTGCCGACAAGTTTTGGCACGAGGCGCGGCAAGGGAGATCGCAGGACACAGATGTAAGTGGACAGCAGCACGCCCGTAATTCGACCCCCGGAGATCAAACGTTCGTCGCCCGCACAAGCCCCGAGGCCATCAATCAACTACCAAGCCTCCGGCATCGCGACGATCTCCGATGTGGTGAACACAGGGTCAGATGTAATCGCGATCGCCCGACAAGGCTTCGTCCTGCGCGAATTTCTGTCGGGGTCGTCACTTTCTTGCTTTTCGAGCTTTTTTCCGTAGAAACAATCGGCACAGAAGGCCGATGTTGAACGCGCCTCGAGTAAAGAAGGCGGCGGGAACTAGTATAGCGGAGGAGGTGTAAATAGCGCGACCAGAGAACGCCTTGCCGGCTGGCGGGGCCGGACCCAAGATAGCCGGTCAGATCATAACATCGCGCGCACGGATAGCCCTTGATATTAGCGGCTTGAGATTGTTTGGTGGCCGGAGATACCCGACGGTAAAGAAGCCGGACATGGTAAGGCGGATAGGTTTTCAATGGGTGATTAAGTTGCCCTGCCAGGCTTTCCGTAACTGACGGTGCAATATGGCCCTATGACTGTTTGGCGAATGCGGGCGGCGCGAGATCAGGGAATGCCGGACAGGCCACTTCGCTGTGCTGCATGAAAGCGCCGATGTCAGTCTTCGCGTGCCACGGTCCATCAATGATCGCCCGCGCAATGGCGTTTTCGCGACGCGTCTTTGGGCTTGATATCTCCGCTATAGTTTATTTCAGGCCGACCAGGCGAACATGTTTCCTTATATTAGAAGGGGTATCGACAGCACCGGCTGTTCGCCATAGGGTCGCGAATCACTGCATTGGCGGATATAGACGTTGATTCAGACAGCGATCCGGGTGAGATCATAAGCACGGCCAAGGGCACGGATCGCGGGTGTCGACCTCGATGATCCGTGTAGATTTCCACCCGTCGTTTATCAAAGGTGATATGCGTCGGCCTGAACACGCTTTTCGCGTTTTTTTTCACCTTGTCGCTTGCGATTTCTCAAGCGCATCGCGGTTGCACAGATTTATTTGCAACCCTTTGGGAGCGTCTTGGAGATAATCTACCGCAGCGCGGCAAGGCGGCAGAGACGTCATAGGGGTTTGCCCGTCGGCGTCCTGTATCTCAGCTGCAATCGGTCACCCACAGCGTCTTTTGGTGGGTGTGCTGCGGGCCATCCGACGACATTGGCGCGGACAGGTTTTGCCAGCGCAACCTGCAAAGCCGTGCAAAATGCCCCGTGGTCCCCGCACCATGACAAGCAGGCGTTGGGTTTCACGTCGCGGTCGTCATCAGTGGTTGCAGGCTCAGTATCACGGGGGAGTTTCACACCCTGAGATTTGTCGCTTGGCGCAGAACTTTACTGCTTGCGGTCGCAACACGACCTGCGAGGGTTGTCTGTTATTGATACGAAGCCACCGACCATAACCATCGGATCATGTGAGCGGAAGTAGGGTCGGCCTTCGGTCGAGCGCAATGATTTTTCAGGCACTGAAATGCTTCTACAAAATGGTGAACGATGAGTTCCAAGGTGGCCGGATCGCCGTCGGCCAAGGCGCAGCGTTTTTTACGGCTCTCCGCGCCAACGAAGTTCTACGGTGTTCGGATATACAGGGTTACTTCAGACGCACGCGGTTCAAGTTGCCCGCTTGTCTGGCGGTGACAGCAAATGCAACGGATCAAACACGGCTTGGTTTCCAGTTGTTCTGGACGTGTTCGCTGGGGCTTTTCCTCACGTCCCCGATAATTGCAGACTGGTGAACACAAGCAGATCAAGCCCGCTGACGGTTTGCACGCCTTGGCAAAGTCCGGGCCGTACGTGGTCCAGAGAATATCGCGTTTCTGCGCCATATCCCGACATCAAGCAATGATAGCGCAACCAGCCATCCCACGGACTTTGGTGGTTAAGGCCATTAAAGACGGGAGGGCAATCGCTTTGCGGGCCACATTTTTGGGCACCAGGGAATTATGGTCGCACAATGGTCCTCGGGCGGCTCCTTGGATATTATATCATTAGGAGCTATAGTCAGGGCGCTGACCGTAGATCACCATTGCCGGTTCCACCATGCTTGAGAGATCGACGAGGGCGCACGGCAAGTCTTCTTCAGCTCGCCCTTTTCAATCAGGGCCAAGGTTGGTGATCATTGGTCCTATTGGGCAACCTTAT
>Ga0163217_1022961_pt1 | contig 17690 bp, 13 predicted proteins | sample SynspAceP_FD_185933 | JGI IMG/M metagenome (GOLD analysis project Ga0163217, IMG submission 185933) | Saline lake microbial communities from Ace Lake in Antarctica - Synechococcus sp. Ace-P (PacBio error correction) | ecosystem: Environmental > Aquatic > Non-marine Saline and Alkaline > Saline ...
AGAAAAAAAACGGACCAGAGCAAGAAGGAAGGGAAATTGGTTAATCAGGGGATAAGCCCTTATCGATGGTTTAAAGGCCCCAGCTTCTATGGAACCCAAGAATGCTTTTCCTTGAAATAAGGGGTTTTTTCCTTAAAACCTGATCCATCGGCAGATGTCCACGTCTTGTAGGGTTCTCAAAAAAGCGCCCCGCTGATTTTAACCTTGATTCAAAGCGTTTTATAACGCCCGTCGTTAATTGGGATTTGCAACCGAGAGCGCTTTTGCGAGCGACTCTGCCACTGGCCGGGTTGAGATGCCAGAGTACGACGGTTGGGTTATGCCCTGCTCCATATCTGCCGCGTCACATCAAAATCGGAGAAATACAAAGACAAATAAACTCCAAGAATTGGGCGTCTCCCACCAACAATGGGTTCAATCACTATGGCCCAAGACTTAGAGCACATCCAAACCGTTCTCTTGATCCGAAAAACTCATAAAGAATACCTAAGATCCAGAGGGCGCCATGTCGTTGAAGCGCCAATACATTATCAATAGCAGGTGTTGAATCGCACGCTCTATATATCGTCTCAAATTTACCGCATGCTTTAGTCTCGCAAATCGACCCCATCAACCGTTCATCGTTTTGCGCGAGCGTTTCGAAGTGGTTATTAGCAATTGGAAAAACCATGTGCTAGGTTCATCGATATTAATGCCAATTTGAGTTTAATTTTTCGATCCAAAGAAAATGGTTTCGTAATCGACAATTTTTTCACACAGCTGACATTGGATGAGTTAAGTACAAGCATTTGTTTTGGGGAAGCTTCAAGTTTAGATAATTCAGTTGTTCGTCATCGAATTGGTTTTCCCGTTTCAGCGTTAGCCGTCTTCAGTGAATTTTTTTACCTATGCGAATTAATACCATTGGCTCACTTGAAAGAAGTCCTTCTAACCTGAAAAAAACATTGGTCCTCAAAAAAGAAAAATTTTTTTGAGACAGTAGTTTTTTCTTTGTTACTTATCTCAATTTAACTCTTGTTTGAAGATAAAGTTATGATTATGTACTTTCACCTCACTAAAGACCTTAATAGATAACCCTGTAGCTCATGCCTTTCAAGTTAGGGCTGAATGAATTGGCGTTTTGAAATATATTTTATAATTCAACAGCTGATATAAAGGGGCCGAATTTTCCAGTTGTTTGATGAGATTAAACATCGTTTTGCCTAAAGAGTTGGATTGAATAGTAGTTTTGGTCATTGAGAATTAGAGCTAAGACAAAGACATATCGCCAAGCTGTTATGACTTCATTCTTGAAATGCGCTAAGCACCTGCTACCTATGCCTTTGACTCACTACCATCCAAAAAAGCCTACAGTGAGACGGATCGAAAATACAAAAACCGCTGCATTGGATGGATGGTAACAAGATCGGTGGAGAAAAAAGCATTTAGACTATTTACTAATATGACTTATTGAAGACGAACCATCAGTAAGTCAGCTAGAAGGTGGCGGCGACCACAACTCAAGGTCGCAAAAGACATGCTTGAAAGCGGTGCGAGAAAGCCCAGAAGCAATTGATGAGAAAATGATTCTCGGCAATTTCAGAATGATAACAGCATGGGAGCAAGGAACAAAAATCTCTCGGTGATGATTTAATAGAAGAACCCAATCAGATTGGTGTGGAAGGCATCGAAGGATGAGAAGAACAAACGGGCGTGGATTCGTACGACTGATGATGTAGTGGTAGAAGAACAACAATGATGGCGAAGTGTTCACACACCGCCAAAAAGCTGAGTACTTTGAATACCCGGACTTAATCACGTTAAGTAAGTGGGTTAATGAACCTCACATCACGATCTGAAACGGCTCATTTACATTCCACTCTTTTGGTAAAGGCCATTACGCTCATTTTTTCCGATTGGCTATGAAACACCCTTTCCATGATGAAATCGGTCCGTGGTCGCCAGAGCGTTATTATTTGGTATAATGTTTTTAAAAAATGATTTTGCTAACGTGTTCGTTATTTGCGATCAGCTGTTATTGAAAGAAGCCGCCTGTGCAGTAGGGTAAACAGCTACCTTTATATCTGAAACAGATGAACTGGATTTAACCTATTTTGTTGATCATAGTGCCGAATTATCTTCGAGCCATCAACAATTTAAAGCGTCCTACAAAGAGTCAATAGAGCAAACAGAAGTTGTTTAAACAAGTGGCTGGTGGGATTCGGGTTTTGTATCGTAAGTTGACGATAAACAGCAGACGTTTTTCCAAGTGCCAAAAGTCAAAAGCGTTTCTTTTACATCAAGTAAGTAAGGATAACTTGGTGCTCTATAACAACACAGCCGCGACACGCTAAATGGCTGGTGAATTAGCGCTTTTAAGAAAGTAAAAGAGGCCGTGAGGGTGTATCAAAATTGATCGACCAGAAAAAGGTAAATCATGGAAACCGGATTAAACGCGTCTAAGGATTAAGTGACGTTTGAAAGTATTAATAAAAAAGCGAAAGTGCCAAATTGACTTTCGCTTTTTTAATGGGGTATAAACCACATAAATCAAACCGCTTCTCCAGCTTCGTCGGCATCGATCACATCGTTTCTATCAAAGCGTTCCGCTAGCCATTCTTTGCATTGCCCGGTGTGCAAGCATCGGTGCGTTTGGTAGTTCACTTGCCACTGCCTGACAATGGCGATCTAACACCATAGGTTTTAAAGACGAAACATAACTGGCGCGAAAAAAAGCATCGGCTAAGCTAATTCGCCGAATAATAGTCTCGCATGTGTGCGTTTTCTGCGCGTAATTTTGCCAAAGTACATCCAGCAGGCGACTTCTTTTGGCGACATGTAGACTATTCCTGGCGTCGTGGCTCGCAAAGTTCCATTGGCATCTCAGTGCGAAAACAAACAGTCCAGAATGCATATCCGCCACAACCGAACGTGCTACAGCGCGTTTTTCGGTCTGCTGGCCAGCCTTTCCCACAAGATAGTTTTCGTTCAGTATTCACAAATGGACAGCGAATCCCACACCTTAAGTCACCACGACTAAGCGGGAACCTTGCCCGCGGGCGGAATATTTGCGAGTTCGCGTGTGGAATGTGTCGCTGAATCAGCGCCATTTGATCTCTTCAAAATGGAAGGTTGAAGGCTTTTTAGCGCCAGCCAACCACGTAACGACCAAGAGAATAATTTTTTGTTGCCCGATGATATTGCATGTTTGCGCTCCTTTTTGTTGAAACTCATTATTAAACTGCTGTTTTGTGAAACAACGAATGTTGAGCCTCCCATTCTAAATAGTGATAAATGGTTTTCGTCATGGATATTGATGCACTTCGTAGTTTCATTGCGTTGTCGACAACGGAGTTGTACGCGTGCGCAAGCAAACTTTTCGCACGACAAAGCGCCATCAGCAGCAAAGAAACGCTGAAGAGATACACGGGTCACGCTTGTTTGTGAAGGAAGACGAAACCTGCACTGGAACGGAACAAGTCAAGCAATTGGCTGAGTTATGGCAGACCGACTTTGTTTATTGCACGATGAAGCGCCGGCATTTTCGCGCACTTGCAGCATCCCCTCCTTTAAACATGGTTGCCCAGACGACTACGCTGAATCGATTTTACCGTCTCATCGTGGATTTTCATTCGACAGGAACTTCCTCAACAAAGTCTCGCATTATTTGTGATTGCAGCACGGCAATTTGCGTTTGATGTTGGATCAAGAAGATAGATATCGCGATTTTGACTCGGCGCGCCAGAGCCGAAGAAGAATTTGGCTCAAGCAACGAATACCGGTGTTTGGGTAAAAGGTGCGGGAGTGAGTGGGCAGCATAGAGCACCTCAAACGCCGTTGTTCTTTGCTCTGTACGAACCGGGAATTGAAGTCCAAAGCAACGCCATTGATGGTTTGAAAAACAAGGTTCCGAGAATATCGATTGGTGTGCAGCCAGTTCCAGCCGACGCAATAAAAAGTTTTATTACGTCGAGGACAAGGTAGCAGCGGCGATGGCTGTTTTCCAGTGTTTCCTATGCGTTGACATATGTGAATAACTCAAACCTTGCCGCGCCTTAACCTTCTGTCGATATCGTAACCGCGTAGCTCTTCCCACCCTGTGTTTGATCGCATTGCCGCCCAAAATTGAGCCAACGGGTTTTTCAGGAATCGAGATGCTTGCCCCCTCGGTTGATTGACCAATAGAATCGTAATGCATTTATTAAGGAAGCGAATAGCGTTTGTGTTTAAGGTGATTAAACAAAGGTTTTAATTTTTCACATAAGTTTTCTGATTTAGACATGTAATCTTTAAAAGTTAGCTATTGTTTAGTTAGTCAAGAACGCAGTTAAGAAGAGGCTGAAGTCATGAAGAAAATGGACGCTGGTAATACCGCATCTGGTGAACTTGCTTAAAGAACTTAGAAAAATATCACTTCAGGACATCTCAAAATCCCACTTTCTCGCACACATACTGTTGAAAAAATAGAAACTTACAGTGACGATTGAAAAGTACTGATAGGTAAAGAAAATCATCAAACTCATTAAGCTAGATTTTCCCCCATATTGCTTAAAAAAGAGACCGGCCTAAAGCCGTCAACGTCAGAAGTGTAAGGTGAGTTATTCCAACGAATTAAATCGTCCATAGGAAACAGTCATACCTTGTGTTTTTCAGTCGCAATTTTCGGTTTTTGGTGAATCCTGGTTGAGCCAACCACTAAGCCCTTCCGCACGTGTGTATTCATTTTTTGGTCCACATAGAGGCTGCGTTAGCAGCGCGTCTAACGTTCCATACTTGTCTTGTGCCGTGCCTAGACGTTCAAGGGCTTCTTGATTGCTTCGCCACGCCGCTGAGAAATGTAACTGCCAACCAAAGCTGACTAGCTTAGGTTAATTCCGGTCGTTAATTCCTGTTGGAGACCGACTGTGTTACGAGCTGGTCCTTGTAGAATCTAACTAAGCCACAATTTAGGGGGGCAGCTTGCCATTTCCAGGTGATTGAACCGACTCACCGAATAGCTTAACCTACTTAAGTTTTTTTCAAAGAAACGTTTTTAGATCGTTTGAACTGACGCCCCAATACATCCAAGCCGCAGAGACGACGCTGGTGTGAGTTCATGAAGTCCAGCGCCACGTCTGAAGAGCCTTTCATGCCTTCTTCCCATATGGTCCAACAGGAAAGGAGCCATACGCCAGTTTTTTTCGGAGTGCCAATCTTCGTTCACAACAGGAAGGCCCTTTCGCCGTCATGTTGCGTAAACGCGGTGTACCAGACGATTTGTTGTGCGACGCCACCTTGACTGGTACTGGACAGACAGAGAAAGGAACCTGCGCTTCTGGTGGCGAATACTTACGCAACCATTCTACGTATTTGTCGTTGCATACAACGGCCGCTGACCATTTGGTGAGCACCCCACGAAGACCCTAAACCAACGGTGACACGCATCTTTGATACGATAACCCCATTCATCCACAGGCAAACCATTTGGTCCTTACGCCGCCCTGCAGCTGTATGCCGCTACAGTAAGAACAAGCATCGTGAAACGCCAGCCAAGAGACGGGTCTTTTTACCCGTATACCCATGTGTCCATAGAATGCGTCGCCCTCGATGTTTTCACTTTATCCGTGAAAGAATCAGCGATTCCTTTCGTAAGGCAGACCAGTTTACTGGTACGCCTAGCTCATAGCCCGTAAATCGATTTGAATTTCGCTTTTAGTCAGGGCGGCAAACCATCACACGGAACCAATAAAGGTTAGCAAACGGCTGATGGCAATTGGTAAAGTTTATCCACATCTCTGGACCTGGGTTAAATCCAAACCGATAAAGGTCGGCAGATCCAGTGTTTGTAAAAGTGTAACTTTACCATCAACCGCATCACATGTCAGAGATAGAACGACTTTTCCGTAACGGACAAGCGTACCGATCAAATCGAACGGTTGACGTAAAGCAATCGTAGATGTTAACGACCCCTGACTGCATTTGCGTTTGCAGTTTTCGACGACGTTCACCTTCTTGGACAAGTCATATTGACTTTGATCCCTTGATTTCGGTGAAGCTTTAGACAATACTTGTGACCTCCGTATTGGGAAGTCTAGGGTTTCTGACGCGACATGATTTTTCCATGCCACGGAATTTTCGCGCTTCAGTGAACCAGTGCATTTCGTCAAGCTGTGCTTTTGTTAACGTGGAAAAACAGTAAATTCCGTTATCTACCCCATTTTCCCTGCTGCGCAAGTATCGCACGTCGGCCCAAAATATGGCAGAGTGCAACATAACAGCACAAGGTAAGGCGGCTAGGCTAATTTCTTCTTATTGTAGCGCATGTTTTTACCTCAAGCAAAGTTTAGTTTATTGCTTCCGTGCCAGAAACAATCCATCGGTTCATATATGATTAGGACGCTGATGAGAAAGTACGAATACTTCCCTAGCCCCAACGCAATTAGGATAACACCAAAATAAGATAGACGGTTGCCCACCGGCGAGTCACATCCGTCAAAGCAACGAATGCGAGGTGATAAAGCACTGCTTACAGGCCTATGAATAAGCATCACTCACGCGTGGTGGCCAATGGCAAAAAGCCACACGCCTCCCACACACGTGAGATAAATTGTGGCCATGTGTCATACCGACAAGATCACAGCAATGGCACGATAAGGAATAGAGCATAGGTAATGTCGCAGACATCCAGCCATAAATGATCTCCTTACATCGACAAGGGCAAAGCCCTCGCGACATGTTACGGAACGAAATAAATACCACATAGCCGTAGAATAAGTCAGCCACCCTGCTGCAGGCGAAGCAGGCCCAATCCATTCCTGAAGGCCGAAACGGTACGCGTCATAAATAGCGGCGATAGTTTGGCATCGCCTGACGTTAAACGAACCGCGCCAATAAGCTCAGCTCCACCCAAGAGAAATGAAAGCCAAAGAATCGTCAACGATACAGTAGCGAATCAAAGGAATGAAGATACGCACAAAGAATTTGAAAAGAGTAAACCATCGATATAGGTCCGGTTTCGTCAAATTTCACGAGGCACGCCACTCATAAGCCTTCCAAGATCACACGGCTAGAGCACGGTGAAAATACAGTGACCACGCCACGCATGTTGTATCGAACAAGCGACTGAAAGTACAGCTGGAAGAAAGGCAGTAAGACACCGCTGTGGTGCCATACGGTTGAAAGCAACCCAAAGAACATTCTATCGCCAATAAAGCTTAATAGCGGCTAAGCGTAAGCACAGGTAGTGCGACCAATAAGCTACATGACCATGTTCAAGGAACGTAAAAAAATCGAGTTGAACGTAACCCATGTACAGGTTGAATTCACTAAAATCTTGGCGTAGTTTTCCAAGTGAAATCTGCAGGGAAGAAAGGACGAAACGCTGAGAATTTCAGTAATTGTTTTAAATAATGTGACCGAGCAATAAATAGCAAAGCAACAGAATCACATAGAGTCACCAGAACCAAAACGTCCGCCGAGTATTTGCATTGCGTAGCTTTACGCTCCGTCGCGCTATAAACCGCGGGCTGTTCTTGTGACCCTTATACTCTGTGAAGAGTTTTATTGATATAGTGTTGTGAATTGAAGTCATGATCCGCTCCTACTTGTCTTTTTTGCATGTTCCATGATGGGTGGGTGTAGAACACCCGAACACACGAGCAAAATATTAATAAAGTACACAATGAGAAAGCCAGCGGCAGGACCAAGGTCAAACTGTCCAATAGCCTGTTTGTACTAGAGGCTGGTCTCAAAAAGGTCCGTGAGGCTATCCAAGGGCCACCACCAGTTTAATACGAACGGTCGGTGTAGATCGATGGAAAGAACCATAAAAGCGCATAACATACGAGACTAAACATTCGCTAGCTTAGGCAATGGATATGGCGAATAACGCCCACCGAGAGGCTTGGTCAATTCGGCGGCCTTGGTAATTAGACTTCCAGGGATGCCACCAAACCGGAGTAGCACAAAAAGAGCTATCAAGGGTTCAATGCCAGACGTCCATTATACGACGTTAGCCAAGCTATCCGCCGGGTGGAGCGTAGTTATAATCGACACCGATGTAATTCAAAACGCGCCGAATAATCCAATGTCTGCACGCCCGATAAAATTTGCCAAATGTGCCCACCACATTCCATGGGAATCAGCAAGGGAATCGCGACAAAAATAAGCGCTAAAATGCGCCTCGCACCTTTGGTTGGCATCATTAAAGCAAAACCCAATACCTAAAGGAACTTCTAATCGCGAGGATTCGTAAGAATAGATAAACTGCAAGCATGCTTCGTGTAAGCGGCTATCTAACAGACTTTTGAACCATCTTGGGCCAACGAAGTAGCGCGTATATGGATCAAATAAATGTCCCTGTACCGAAAGTTTACTCTGGTCATCAAAGGGGATGATGGAGAGAAAGCAACGATAGAAAACAGGCAAACAAAGGAACCACGCCTTGTTGTTCGACTTTAGTTGCATGGTCGGTCCCTTATCATTGTCCTTGTTGTCACAGAGCGACAGCTTTGTTGGGTTAAGTCAATGAGTATCCGTCCACATAGATCTGGTCCCACTGCTCCGGAAAAACTCAACATAGATTTGTCAGTCGGAACTTGCTGGTCTCGCTGAGGCGCGCTTTCATATTTGGCCATTGAACAAAAAGATAAAAATCTTGTAAGTGCCAAGGTCTCCGATAAATCCTACTCTAACGGAAAAGCATTCGCTGTTCCTTACCATCCCAACAATGACATAACTCTGACGAATACCCACTTAATAATTGCTGGCATTCATGCTTTTTAAACGCGTTGCATGGTCGTGCTAGTGGCAATACATGGCCACCAAAGGTGAGCGTGCCGTTTAGCCTCGACGTCAAAAGTTCATTGCCTGGGCGCCAATGAAGTACCAACAATAGTTATGTGCAGGGTTTTCAAACAATTCGCGTGTGACCGAATTGACGATTTGGTCCGTTTGTACATCACCTCGCAAGATTTTTATTCGGGCAAAAGTTAGAACGCTTCGAAGCTGATCAATGTCACAATACACCATGGTGATTTGAATTGTTAAGGATCCTGTTGAGCTTTACGGCGTAATTCATTTAACTGTGGATCATCACGGTTGAGAGTTCGTCGAATAAGATCGCCGACACATTGTCGGCGAACAACCCAGTCCCATGGACACTTTGTTGGTTTTGATCTCGGACAATCCTTTGCTTTACGCTTAAATTGGTCAGAGAGTTCGAGAATTTTCCCCGCACTTCGTAGACTTTTGATTTATCTTGTTGCTCTGGCACGCCGATATTTGCAGTGCGGAAATGCCAAGTTTTATCAAACACTGTCCATGGTGTCGTACAACCACGGGAATCTTGAAAACCTGTGCAATATGCGTTCTTCAGTTTCATTCGTTGACGCGTTTTCGTCAACAGCACTTCGCCGTTGGAGGGTTTTAACAGCCAGAAAAATAATTGTTTGAGCAGTGTGGATTTGCCACAACCGCCGATGGACCAAGTAGTGCAAACGCGCCGCCTTGTTCCCAAACATGAGTCATTACGAATGGCATAATCTTCTGTTTGTTGGGTTTTCAGTATAGCTTTGCGCTAACGCATTTAACGTAATAGAAGCATGATTATGATCTCTCATCCGCGCTGGGGAAATGCACCAGTTTTGCCTCTATATCAAAGACATAAAGTTGGTGCGTCGGGAAATGACCTAATTTCTTGATCCACCTGATAGGCAGAAACACAGATAAATGCAGCACCAAATAAAAATTGGATTGTGCACGTGCAGAGAAGGTTTCCGAGCCGCTGATTGCCTGCCAGTCAAACAGGACGGGAAGTTCTAGGATTCATCGCAGACATGAGGAACGCAAACCCGTGTGTGACGCTCGCACGCGAATTGGGAATTCGCCAGAAGAAAGAGCTGCGTAGATCACTGTTTAAACGAAAAGTGGACGGTATCATCAAAGTTAACTTTTCTTCGCTGGACCACGCTTGTTTACAACATGATTGGTGGCTCAGAAAAACATTTCTGCAGTGATGATGTCTTTTGGCGATGGTAAACTTGAGTCCGTCGCCCAATTTGCAATAAACGACCTTCGTTAGTACGCAGGTGTTGCCGCCTAGCGCCAAATGCTTCGTTGGTCCTCTGTGGTTGCGTAATGGCGATGCAGTTCGTACTTAAAGAGAGCGCGTAAATTCTTGGCGTAGTTTTCTTCTCGTAATTTGTAATCGAGGTTACCGAGAGCTCATCGAATAAAAATAATCTGAGAATCTTTTCACAAGAGGCTCTGCCAATAGCGGTTGTCGTTGTTGCTGCCACCAGACAGTCAGAAGGTAGCGTCAAGAAAAGGGTCGATCGAAGCATTTCAGCCGTTTCTCGTACGCGACGATCCACTTCTTTCTCAATCCATCTTGGCTAGACGAAGCCGCGATGCATTTCCGTATACAGTGAGGGTGGGTAATGATGAACTGTGATATACATGCGAAATGTTGCTTCGCGAAACGGCTACAACCGTCACGTCCCCACCCATCATGAAGGATTTTTCTTTGTTGTCGATCGAAGAGCGGCCATGGAGTCGCATGAAGCGTGTTTACAGACAGAGTTCGTCCAAGTAAAAAGTTGAAAGAGCCGGTTTCGAGCGTTAGTATACCGTCCATCGATCCAAGTCACCATCACAACGCGCGATAACATTCTGCAGCGTCAGAGACATTCGTCAGTTAAAACCTTTTTTTTGGTTGTATTATTTTTATGTGCGATCATGGCTGTGGCTTTTACAAGCCTCAAAAAGGGAACGCACACATATTGAATATACTGCAGGAGCCCTGCCAAATATTTTTATATGGTTTTGGTTAATACTTATTGGATTGAAAGTGTTTTATGTGTTTCCATGTTTTCGCAGTTTCACTTTCGAAAGCAGGACTGTTCAGAGTGTTCAAAGTGTTTAACAGTTCGCCCTATTACAATGAACAATTGTGCACAGTAAAGGCGTTTGCTGCGGGCTGGAGGTGAAATGCAAGAGAAAAGAAAAAACCCGCTGACTTACCCGTTGACGTACCTATAAGACTAGTCCCTGGTCCGACAACGAGCCTTACTTCAGATCCACAAAGAGCGAATTCAAGCGCTTGTATCGTTGCGAACAATTTTGGACTGGATCACAGAGCCGTCCAGATTTTGCAACTTGCCGAAAGGCACCTTGAACGAAACTTAATGGAATCAGCATCGTAGCCCCTGCTGGAACAACTGAAACGAAGGTTTGCCGTACTACAAAATATCCTAGTAATTTCAGTCCTGCATGATTGGTCTTAGCCGACGTTCAGGGGCATGTATGATTACGTGGGGCACCGCGCTTTTGCACGCAGCGGAGCACGGTTTAATGTGGAAACCAATGGACTGAAATGGCGTTTGGAACAAATGCCATTGTACCGGCGCTGATTACGGGGACGATCCAAAGTTGCCCGTGACAACACTTTTTCACGCGCCACCGTTTTATATGAGGGTCCGCGTCGCCTATCAATAACGCCAAAAACGATTAAGTCGTGTATTGGATATTTCATCAATCTTATTTTGCCGCAATATCATACGTTTGGCATGGTAATAACTCGATGTCTTTGAGGTTAAAATCGCTTATTTTTCGGCATCAGCCAAGCATTATCTGACTTAATACCAATGCGTCAGTTTAGACAGTCATGTCGGTATTTGGTACTGAATGAAACGGCACATTGTAATCGGCTAATCGCCGTGCAGAAGCTGTGCTCGCGGCGCGATTTGGCTGCTCCATATTAATCAAAATATTGTATTGAAATGCGTGAAATTAGCATCCATCCCTTAGTTTGCCAATGAAGTTGATCGACATGGGGCTTACCAGTTTATGTTCAAAGTGATCCGCCCGAACAACAAATCTATGCGTGTTTCAGACTGTAGAGCGCACCGATTATTCGCTCTTCACAGCAGAAACGATGTTTATGAATGAAAAAAAAAACCGGCCACGAGCAGTGAATAAACAGAGAAAATAGAGTTTAACAGACATACCAACAACGCATTCCATTGGAAGAACACAACATGGGACGAAACGTGTAGAGCGTTGTACGCCAAGCCCACAAGATAGGAGAAAACATACCCATCTGATAAACGGTAAACGGTGGCGGGGAAGGAGATTTTCGTACGCAGTTTGCATATCATAGCTCCGTGCCAAGAAATCTGTCGGCCGTCAAAACGTGCAGCAATTCCTGCCGAAATGGAATCCTGAACTTTTGGTTATGAAAAAGGGCGTTTACTGTGCTCAAAAAGAGGTTCGATACGGTCTCATCGCCGCGCTCATCGTGTACTTTATTTTAGATGAAATTGGTGAAATGCCAAGCCTTCAGTCTCGCCTATTGCGCGTTTTTAACAAAGAAGAGTGGTCACGCCGCTTGGTTTCACGATGTTTTCCGGTTGATATACTATTTCTGCCACCAACCGCACACTGAACAAGAAGAAGCAACGAAGGACGTTTTCCGCCAAGATTATATTATCGAATTTCCGTTAACATAGAATTACCAACCTACGCACCGATCCTGATAAAGCGGAATTAATTCAATATCTTCATAATCGCTTACGCAAAAGAAGAAACCCGCCCCTGCCTTTATCGCCAGCCATGGTCAACTTTAGAAACACCCTTGCCCCGGTAATAGCGACAGCTGCCCATGTTTTAAAAGTGTATGGGCGAATGGCGACGAAAAAGTACTGGAATGGCAATTTGCCGAAAATGACTTCTTGATGATAATGCGATGGGAGAGTCCCGACACACTGAACTCGATTCAAGCAGAACAAAAATGAGTCCGCTAGAAGTTAATTTCCCTCGTCTGTAAGTGATTAAAGCAACTGTCCACAAAACTGCAAAAACGGCGGGAGTGAGCCGAAATACGGTGTATAAGATGGAAAATTGAAAGATGGAACAGAAAGACGATCACTTTACTTTAGGTAAGTCAGCTGCCCAATAAGGGGAGTTGCCTTAAGCTTATTATAATCAAGTTCTAGAACCACACACTTTCGGTTAAATCACGACGCTTAGGGAAAGCCGCATAAAAAGTTGTGCTGAAGTGAGTGGTTTTGTCAAAAGGGGGAATACGTCGTTTCACGTAATAATATCCTTCCGGGTGAAACCAACGTGGCATTTAGCCATCACCACCCTTTCTAGTACGCCGCTTTGTAATCATAAATCAAAACTCTGCCATTAAGATTTATTAACTCTAAAGACCTTCATGTTGAAAAAATAATGCACTATGATAGTGAAACGCCGTGAGTGAATTGTCATGTTTTCTTAATGCATAATGGGCAGTGAAAAAACACACATATAGCTTTAAACGTAAAAAGAAATGTTCCATTTAATTGAATAAAACTTATATAAATTATAGCCGGAATAAAAAATCGATGACGTGAAATAAAGAACAAAAATACATAGATTCTATATAAGACCACTGAATGGGTCTATAGCGGAGTTTTAAACGCATGGAATCTAATAATGCCTAGCTTTCATGCTTTAAAAAAAATTTTTATTACCTAATGTTCTGAATTTTAAATGAAAATATCATTTACTTTTTTTTCTAGTAACGTTTATATAACAAGAACACAAAACAAGCGTATTAGATTGGATTGGATGTTTCATGACCCCAAAAGTAAGGGCCTGTTAACCGTTTTTTATTACTTTCTGTGTTGATCGTACTACGTCTCGTTTTTTTTTCGTGTGCCAACGCTTTGGCAGCAACAAACGAGAGTTGTGAGAAACGAAAGAATAAGGAAGCAGTCCCAGCTTTGGTAAAAAGGAAAGTCATCTTAACGACGTTGTGTCTTATGCTCTATTCGGATCTTATATACGGCGACGTGTTCACATAACTTGTGCTAACAAGCGCAAAAGAGCTTTTAATATACCCGCGCCATGAGTTTGGTGTATACAGAAAAGAGGGCACATGGCCGTGTGGTATGTATCATGGGTGATAAGAGAGGATTAAGGTGAGAGAACCAGTCCCTCATGACTGTTTTTTAATGACTGCCCCATATGATTAACTCTTTAAAAAAATCCCTTATTTGTATCAAAAAGACAGCGGGAAATTTTGAATACAGACGCGCATCATTAAAAAGAAAGCATAAGATACATCTTAATAATGCTCGAATATGAACTATTTTCTAATGTGGAAGCATAACGAGTGAAGACATGTCGGTGAAAAAGTATCGGCGCTCAGAATGTCATAAATAACCTGATAATTCGTTTCTCCTGCGTTCAAAAAGACCCACATTATATCTTCATTTCCTATCGCGTTTGTTTTATTCATTCTTGTCTATGTTTTTAGTGACGCCTAAATGGTAGGCATTGATAAAATTTCTCTTAAAAAGAAAAGAAAATCATTATTACTACAACGAATACCAGCCTGTTGGATACTAAAAAGCAGTTTTATTCGATGAACGATTTGAGAGACAAAGAGGGTAAACGCAAAGGATACGATAGCAAAAATGAAACGTTTAGATTGAGTATCGATCACACTATTTTTCAATACATCAATGAACCAGAGTTTCTCAAAAAACATTCATCCACAAAATAATCCAAGTGAAATCTCAAGCCTTTCCATCCCAAGCGCTTTTTTTGTGAGCATATATTGCAATAAAAACGCTAACCTGCACCAGTGATTCTGAAATACAGAAGGACGAACAAACTTAATGTGCAAAAAAAATATTATCAAAAAACACCTGCACGGCTAACAAGAAAAGGCTATCGCTGCTATGATGATTTGGTAATCAGAAGTATCCGGTCTGTGTTATATCCTGAGTTGATTGATATGTAAAAAACGGATAAAATCTCATGACGATAAAGACCAAAAAATCGCTATGCAAGTCCCATCATTGCATTTGTAATGAGCTCGACATCGACCTGTATTGCGGAAAGGCATTGAAACCAAAAAGCGACAGCGACAAAATCAACCACATCGGCATCCATCTCATCAAGGCTGGTTTATTATGACCGTCCGAGAGTCGAAAATCACCACTTATACGGCACCGTTTACGTAATCATCTCCGCTAACAAATAGGCTTTGTCTTAAAGCTGTCACAAATCTCCGCACAAAGTCCGTAGAACCACCAAAGGAAACCATGAGCGAGTAAATTCAGACGTGGGTGCCTTGTGATTGATGCCGTTCGGTCAATGACAAAAGCCCCCACTGAGCTGAGGAAATTCCAGCAACTGCTCGTTTTCATCAAACTCACGGCGCGCATCTTGCAGCGCTCGGACCCGTCGACAACCTTGTTGTTTCCAATAAGTCGTTAAAGCGATCCTTCCATGGCAAATGGGTTAAAGATATAGGCGACTAAGAATAGTGGCTAACTCTAGCCAGGGTTGCCGTCCGCGTAACGTAAGCGATAAAAACGCACTACTCTGTCGCGCCATTTTGAGCGCTGCACTCGCTCGTGACAGGCAATGCCTAAAGAAGCGAAATCCAGCCACTTGAAGTGATGGTTTACCACGCGCTCCAACTTCGGTAAAGCTGCGTAAATGTTAAAGCCTGCTCAACCCGTTCACCACAAAGGTTCCCGGCCTTGACGCTGAGTTAAAACTTCGTCTTGGATAACCACATAGCCCTCGAAGTCACGCGAAACATCTAATACTAAGCAAGATTCAGCTCAGGCGTAAGGTAGCCCGCACAGCAAACATCGCTCTTCAGAGGGGGGGGGGGGGGGGGGGTGATGCGACTGAATGCCCCTTCCTAACTTTGAAATGTAAGCGGGATCCTTTTCTCGGCAAGGTATCAGGCCGCCACCAAATAATGAATAACCCGATTTTGACTCACTATTTTCCAAAGGGCGTGGCCCCCCATATGACAACGTAAACCTCCTAATAGGAAAAGCCGGCTTGTTTCTACGTTGGAATTAACTCGAGTAAAGCATGACCTTGAATGAATAAACAAATACAGGCTGTTTGGTTTAATGCCAAACGTAACGTTATCGGCTGCCTTGTAACTGCTTATCGCCATCTACCTAAGCACAAACCACCTTCTTGTTGAATACCTACATATAAGTAAGATTGTTTTCCAAGGTGTTTCAACAATGTATTTTCCCTCAGGCGTATCTCCGTCGCAGGTTACAGACATGTCTCAGGAACGCAGCCAAAATTGCACGTGGAGCGCCTTTCTAACTTGAGCTGTCGATGGCGCAGAAATAACGCGGCCAGATTCTAACATGATTGCGTGTTCTCGTGGCTACTCCGTACATTCTGCAAGAAGGAAATTCATTTGGCGAACCAATAAATCCGCGACAAACGTGTCTGGTGGGATGAGACAAATTAAAGGCAGCCAACTTTGCTCGACTCGACCCTTGTTCATGACGACGATTTTGTCGCCTAATGTCATGCTTCAACTTGATCAAATGAGTAACATAAACCACCCGGTGCTTTATTCTTGAGCAAATTTACCCAGTTCAACGCGAGTTGTGCACACGAAGTGCGCATCAGATTAGACAGGGTTCTCAAACAAGAAACTTTTAGGGTCCACACGAACAATAGCGCGTCCAATGGCACAACAACGCTGACGTTGCCGCACAGAAAGCTCTCGAGTAAACGATTCAAAGTAGTGGTCTATTTCAAATTTTTGCGGCTTTCCGAGTACTTTTATGCACAAAAGTTTGTCTTGCCGCAATTTACCCAAGCCATGTTTTAAACACCATTCAGTCGGAATACAAAGCGTAAGATTGAAACACCATCGCGATGCACCTTCGCTGTGAACGCCATGACGCGCTCGCCATCGATATAACAGTCGCCTTCGTGATGTCTTCAAGCCCTATAAAAACGAAGCGGTGGATTTCCCGCACCCTGAATTCCGCCGATCAATACGACAAATCGCCGTCTTAACGTCTAGGTCATGCCAGCAATACGTCTAACATCGCCAAAGCGTTTTTAATGATATTTGAGTTTACAACTGCCATAAAAATGATCTCCAACGGTCCAAGATAGTGTGTTTAATTTGACCGCTCCGCTGGTTAAGCCGCGAATCAGTGTCTTGAAAAAAAATGGTGATAGAATAAGAACGGAACAAATCGCCAAGGTGAGGGCAACATACTGAGTTCCATTCCTTACGTAATGCCAACAAATTGCTGTACCCTAGATAAGGTGCGTGTTTCTCACCTTTCCAGGCGCCAAATAAGTGGAACCATAATCGTTCCAAATTGGGACATGGAAAGACCGCCACGGTCCCAACGCGAGCCTAACAGTGGCAAAAATAATGGCAGAAGAAAATCTTATATTCACATGGCCCGCTCACATGGCCGCTTCCGTAAGTTCCTTTGATGGGTGCGTACAAACCAGACAATAATACCCGCGAGAGGCAAAACCTGGCGAAATGTACACCAGCGACCAGAGCGTTGAGGGTATTTGGCAAGGTCCAGCTCGACCATCAAACCCAAATGCTCGACTTTGTGCCGACCGATGGGAATCATAATGCCCATGGCAAATGAAGGTGAATAATAAAATTTACCGCGAAACTTAATTCAGATTATAACACGCAACGGCCAACCGCCATAGGCGGCCCAGCAACAGAAACAACCCAACGGCAAAACAATTGACCACCAAGCTGTTCCAGTGAAATCAATCCGAAATTTGACCGTAATAGTACTTCTGCAAAACCCCGCTAAGGAAGGGAGCTACGCAGTAATCCCAATGGTCTTAAAAACGCTTTACGGGTTTAAACCATTGAAAAGACGACGATAAATGGTAAAGCCGAAATAACGGGTATAGTG
>Ga0163217_1095478_pt1 | contig 17682 bp, 11 predicted proteins | sample SynspAceP_FD_185933 | JGI IMG/M metagenome (GOLD analysis project Ga0163217, IMG submission 185933) | Saline lake microbial communities from Ace Lake in Antarctica - Synechococcus sp. Ace-P (PacBio error correction) | ecosystem: Environmental > Aquatic > Non-marine Saline and Alkaline > Saline ...
GATTCAGAATTAAAAAAGAAACAAAGACTATCAATCTTGAAATTAGCTAAGAGAAGCTGAATCCACCTCAAGCTTTCCAACAAATAGAAGGTCCCAACAACTTTTTGTGGTGTCAGGCGTTGGTTTTCGAAAAATTCTTCAAGAGACGGACTTAAAGCAAGCCATCGAAGAACAATGGTGGAAAAAATCGTGTTTTTCTATTTCTGCAGAACAAAACAAATTATTTTTGATTCGCCTGGAGACAAAATGGCGGACCGGCAAAAAAGGAAAAGCGAAAAGTTAGGAGTGAATATTATTTCTTCTGAGGAATGATTTTTATTGAGATGGTTGGACTAATGTAAATGACAGATATATCTATTCATATTGACAATGTGATTGGTCATCGTAACAAAATCAAAATTCTTCAGATGAATCCTTTGGAGTTTGGAAAAGCAATGAAGGTTCAGGTTCCCAGAAAGCTCTGAAAGTGGAATTCGATATCCTGTCGACACAGACCGTCTCAAATGATGGAGAACGATTTCATAAATACACGCGAGTCAGGAAGCGAATTAATATGAAAATGATTCTGTGACTCTGCTAGACAGGTCAAGTTTTCTCAAGCCTCATTAGTCCATAAGTACATAAGACTATCAAACTTTTTCAAGGAACCTACATTTATGTGTATTCCGAAAGGACAAATTAATCAGAACCGTTTTCATTCCGAAGACTTTGGTTTGGATGAATTTTGTTTCCAGATTCCGATTTGACATTAACGGCGAACAAAAAATCAATTGACTTAGCAATTCCTTGGTTATCCTTCTTCAGGTGCTGTTGTTTGGGCTGATATTTATGACTGCTACATTTAAATGACGAAAGACCGACAATTTTCAGAAAAGTTGAAAACCAATCCGACTTTCTCTACCCAACGCTCTCTGACATTCAGCATGAACCTATGGCACCCGGAGAAAACGAGTTTTTATGAATTCAAATGGGACAAAATAAGTTAGACACTTGAAATTCTTATGAGGGAATGGCCCGAGAAACATGAACACCAATAATTTCTGACTTGATTATAACTTAGGAAAAAAATCTGACTTGAACGAAGATTCCAAAATAACTTGCGAAGTGCTTATATGATTTGAATGGTCATGATGAAGATTAAAAAATGTAGAAGAAAAATCTAATAAACACTAAGCCCTCAACCAATGGCTAGTAAACAGGCTACGAGAACGTTTTAAGAGCGCACGGTTTCTAGCTAGAAACGATAGTTAGGATTCACCAAGACATACCCTTCTCATCCACATCCACTCCAATCATTATCAATTAATACATTGAGCGATTTTTAATCAACATCACCTTTTGTAGCGTCCTGATTTTATCGGCTAATCTGATAATGTAAATTTTTCCGATTGCAACTATTTTTGAATACGTTTCAGATGTGATTTCTCTTTGGTTTGAAGTTCACTTAACCCAATTTTGGTTTTGCCTCCAAACAAACATCACAGATGCCACAGCGGTGTTTGTGTCTATTTCCCCAAAAATTCATAAAATTGAGGCGAACCACACACAGGCACGGTGGTCTCTGGAAGTTTGAACACGTAGTCTATTACGCCTTCATTTTTTTGAAGGTCATTTTTCTTTATTAGTGCGTGTAGAGAGTTTGGGAGATTCGCAATGCAGCTTTGCCTCAATGGGGCATGGCCCAATGTTAATTGTGGTAAACTGCTTTGTTCCACATAATCAAAATCACTTCCAGTTGATGCAATTTTTTCCAATAACTCAACAACTTTCTTCGAGCTCGTTTTTAATGCTTTTTAGAAATGTTCAACCATTGATTTTTACATAAGCCATCAATAGGCTTCGTAATTCTCAATAACATTCTCAAAATCCATCATAGTTGATATTCGACCACTTGGAAATTGCTACAAGAATTCATTTTTGGATTGGGTATCCATTATTTTGAGATGGAGAATGAAATCCTTCAAAAAAGAATAAGGTAACCTTCTTTTTCCAAAAACTTATGGCGTTAAAAGGATCAATTGGGCTAAAATTAAAAGCGATGAACTAAAACTTCGATAATGTTCAACAATGACGACCATTTCCTTCTCCACGAGCCCGTTGGGAAATTTGCCAGGTAATTGCTAAAGCTTGGTAGCGAGTTTTTTTTCTTATAAACGGAATCTGGGTAATTCCTGGTGATTCTTTTTCTTGAGTTCATCTGCATTGCGGGTTAAGTCAACAATTACTGCGTAAGCTTTTTCCATCCTCTACCGCCTCGTCCCGCTTCTTGAAAAATAAGCTTTCTAGGGTTTGAGGTAAATCCGAAATGCACCAGCAAATCGATACACTGGTTTAAGTCCGATTCCCCATCCCAAAAGCGTTTTGTCCGGCAACAACTCACTCTGGTTTCGGTTTATTCATCCATGCCTGTTTTTTGCTGCGCTCTAGGTGTGTAACTCATAGCATGATACAGTAATGCCTGCAAGAATACACCATATTCGTTGCAAGATATTGAGCAGATTACTTGAGTCCGTTTTCTACTGTTGGACATAAAACAATTCCTTACCTTTTTACACCCTTGTAAGAATCTTTTTGCTTAATCGACCATACTCGATCTATCTTCTTGGTCTGAATAATAATAGGCTACATTTTTCACTCAAAAACTCTTTGAATCAAGTGATTTTCTTAAAATTCCTAATTGCTTTGGATGTTTGCCACGCACTTCAGGAGTGCGCAGTGAGCCGTCAATGGCCAATAACAGGAACATAGTGATAAGAGCGTTCTTAGGTAATTGCAAATTTTAATAAATAATAAACCCCATATAGGGATACATTGCCTACGTCTACTGCTCAAACTCGCTCTTGAAAGCTCTGTTTCAATCGCTTCAGCACCGGAGACAAGGCGTAATAAAACTTATAGAATCCCCATAAAAATAATGTCAAATACATTCCCGCCACTTAATGAATCACATAGGCTTTACATCCTGCTGCCAAATTGCCTTCCACTTAGATCTTTCATCACAGCGCAATCAGGAGAACGCCTTACAAAGCCGCCTTCTTTCATCTGGCAAGTGCTGGAACTTGAAACAAGACTTGGACTTTCCTCCACCAGTCTGGCACAGCAATCCAAGTATCTTTTCCATCCATAGCGGCTTGAATAATATCCTCCCTGCTTTTCGGGGAAACTAACTATATCCCATATTTAAGAAGAACTTTGAATGAATAGTCCAATGGCTAAAAGTTATTGTAATATAAAAACTAAAGTTTAATTAAGAAGTCTCAATTTTAAAAACGAACTGAAAATGAAAAAAATAAATTGGTCTATGTTTCGCAGTATCTTGACTTTGCTAAGTTTCGCTAAAAATGAAATGACTGAAGCTCAACTAAAAAGTATATGAGCAGTAATGATAGAGACCTGTAAATATCAAGGATTCTATGTTCTTTTAATACTAAATCCATTGTTTTACGACGGCTACTTCAAACTAACCGCTCGTGCAAAAAAGAACACCGGTAAGATGGAAATTTATTCTCCACATTGGAGGAACTTCGTGTAAGTATCGCTGGAAGAGCAATGGGAAACCCGTCCCAAGAGAAAGATGTCAACTTTTGATGATATCCAATGGAGAGGCCATGATCCACTCTAATGGAAAAGTAAAGTCAGGTGACCGATTCAGGTGTAAGCGAATGAAAGTTGCCTAAAGATGGCGTAACAAAATATGAATTGGAGTTTTGAAAACGTCAGCTAAAGAAAAATGAGTCAATTACTAAAACGTCTTCAAACAAATTATTCAAGGATATACCATGTACAAAATACGTCGTGAATCTGAAGGATACGAAGTTCCGAGTTTTGGGTGAGCCAATGTTTTGAAAATGAACTTTTTACTGATGTCTTCCAACATGTTTTTATTTTAAACCAGAAATACTCGAATTTTGATCAAATGCCAGAGGGTGCTATTTATGGAAGCGGATTTCAACAGACAAAGAATGGAATAAAGGTAAGTTAGAGAGTGGTAGAGTGAATCCTAAGAAGATAACCAAGTTTTTCTCCTAAAGATTAAATGTGAAATGTCAATGGGTGAAAATGATGAATGGGAGAAAGTAAAATAATATTCGAAATAAAATTAAAAAGCCGTTCAAGATCTTGAAAACGCGTTTTGTTTATTATCATTCTCATCAATACGCCTTACAATTCATGCCATGGTTTTAATGTCTGTTTAATGAACTTTTTCATCTGGCTGTGAACACCGTTCTACTGTGTGCTCCAACAAAACACCAATCGATTGATAGGATGAACGCTTGTAGCGCATTGCCATCGCTCCCGCCTGCACTTTCTACCTCTCAACTGAAATGGGAAGTCTTGTTATTCTAGCGATTTCTAAAATTCGATTAAATATTTTTTTTCTAAGTTTAAATCCAGAAACACGCAATGAATGGCCACACCTTCCCCGTGTTTTACGCATCGTCACCCAAGTGATTCGAAATAAGTGCTGACGAATTGGTATTTTTCGAATAAATACTTGCCCAAATAAACCGACACTGCACCACCAGTTTCTTCCCAACAACTAATGCAATGGCGTCCATTTTCTCTAATGTTTCTGCTACTTTTAACCGCATTACCAAACACCTAATCGGTTATCTAAGTAACAAGTTTCGAAAACATCTGACTCTCTGAAATCCGCAATTTAAAAAGCAAGTTAGTGCCTCTGTCGATCGTTCTATGCGAAATACACAACGTATGTTTTTATCGTCTTCAGTTTCCTTCGAGTGATAAGTTTTGTCTCTATCCTCACCTTGACTGTCGCTTACCGACCAATACAGTGTCTACAATAATTCGAGACCACCAATTTTATCAATTCCATTGTCGTGCCAACGTTAAGCGATGAATCTAAATGTGTGCAAAAATGCCCGTTGGTAGGTTTTACCGAAATACTAGCATTACAAACAATCTGAAAAATCGTCACCTTGGAATAAATGAGGTTGGTTTGCACTTCCAGTTAGCACTGATTTTTTTCGATGTTAATTCAAGAAACTCTTTCATTGGAGATTCTCACCTGAGGCTGCTCTCCACCCGAGCACAGTTTCTTGACAAGTAGTCGTTGTCATTTGATCAAATAAAAAAGTCCCCAAGAACTTTTGAGTGATCTCAGAACGGGACTTTGTGAAATAATTTTTTTAGTTGTTCAGCATTACCTGGCATCACCGAACCATTAATACGTTTCGTTGTCCGTCCTCTTTTTCACTGGGGTTAAAAAATCCCGCTCTGTTCGGTGGCAGACATGCAAATTTACTGCTCAGAACGCATAATGTATTTAACTTTTTCCATAAAAGGAAGAACGCTGAGTTAAAGCCATTTCCATGTCTTCTCATGCATATTAGGACAAGGTTAAATAAAAACGCTCAGTTGCAGAGTTTGCCAAAATCAACATCTTCTGCTCGAAATAAGTCAACTCACATACCCAGTCCCACTTTTACTCTTACTTGAGTTGTCTTACTTGAGAAAATAGAAAATCGTTTGATTGCCTTCAGAATGATGTGGCGCTCAACGTAATTTGTTTGGATTTTCTTTGAATAACTGCTTCCGTAGTTTCGGATTATTTTCCAAATCGATCAATCGACAAGTCAATTGAGTGCTACGCGAAAAAATAAAGCATAGTTCCGTTGTCATCAAGCAGAAACTTCGTCGCCTTTACCGTAACCTATACATTTTTCAATAGGTTCAATGATTTTTTTAGCATAATAACGATGCCACTTTTATCATAACAGCATCCGTTCTTGAGTATTTTTAAACCAATTTGTGTCGCATCAAGTGGCCAACGAAATACTCCTTCTTTAGATAATTGAAAAACACCCTGACATCCAAGGTCTCAATTCGTCGTTACCTGAGCGAAAATTTGTTTTCTCAATTCGCTTGCCAACCAAAAGCTTCCTAAATTTCATCAGATGAAGGGCTTTCAATTGAAGGGCGTTTAGGCAAACTCTATCGCATTTGTCCAGTCAGAATTGTAATCGACCGCGTCAAACTAATCTAATCGCGAAATGTTTCTTTCGTTGATGGGTGAAAAATTAAATGGCTGTACCTGGGAAGCTTATTAAAGTATCCTAAAAAGTAATAGGCGATACAGCCCGCTTTTTAGCCTCTACTTTTTAATCTTTAGTATCATAGTTTGTTTTCAAGATCAGAAGCTAAATGGTAAATTTCGGTTTTCGTTGATCTCAAACAAAAAGTTATCTAAAATAGGCAATGAGTTATTGCTATTCAAAACTCCTGAAATAATCTGAAGTTGTTAAGCCAAATGCCGAACTGGAAACAATAATTTCATGTAATACGAATTATAGTGATTGACTTGAACAATTTATATGGGTGGGTTTCGGAGTAAAATTGACCTCGAAAACTTAACAATTACTTATCAAGCGAGCCAAGCTGTTACGGGTGTCAAAAGGTTTTAAGATTTGTCGAACAAATATTTTGAATTACTAATGCACGACTTCATTCATAGAGCCTTTGGGCGTACATTCTTTCATTTGTGAATGTTCTAATTTCCTACCTTTTAAGTCCTTTTGCAGTTTCTAGGCACTGGCATCCAATATGCTTTAAGGTGCGTTTCCCCATTCTCGCGTTCCAAGACTCAATAAATATTGAGGAGTTTCTAAAAATTGAGTCGATAGCCTTTATTCCCGGTATTGATCTTCGTATTCAATAGGCCTAGATGAGCTTTCTTAAAGTAGGTATGGCACTCTCAGCCGGGATAGATTTAGTCTCGGCTCCAGTTGTTAAGTGGTGTAATCTTAAATTGGGTTGTCTCCAAATGGTTTCAAACTTATATTCTGGATGCTCTTTTGAAGGACTCTCGATATTAATGGATTTAATTTTTCCTGGGCGGGCATTTTGCAAGTGCAATCGAGTGAGAAGCGATTCTTTAAAGTGAAAAATCGACTAGATAAACACCCCACAAATTGCTTGGTAAATGTGTCAACCATAGGTCGACATAGACTGCTCTTCATAATATAAGCTTCCCATATGTCTTTTCGTAGCCATTCCTACAATCCAAAATTTTTATGTGTTTTTTTCAACTCCTGATTCAGCGGTGTAAATGTTCAACTTTAACCAGCCACACACTAAGTATTACGACAGAGAACAATCACAAAATCAAGATACTGGATTTCAAATACTTCATTTGATGAAGTTTAAAGGATTAGTTGAATGCGTCCGGTCGTGCAATGGAAATATATATATAGACGGTCAAAATTATTTTTCTCTGACTAGGTTGCAGATTCATTCAGAGCTGCTGATTCTTAAATTTTACCACATTCTGCCGTAATCTTTTTTGGCAAAGTCGGTAATACTTCCTCACCTATGGTTGCCTTTTGTCCTTAGTTGATATATATATAGAAAGCTAAACCCGCCTAAAATCAGAAACGACACTTAAAATAATAGTGGTTCTCTTCATGCTTTTTTATTCTTGTGGTGTATTTCCTTTTTTCATAATACATCGAAATAATTCCTGCCATTAGAAGTGAGATAGAATATAGGGCCTGCAAGTGTTTATTGCTTGCCACAAAAGGTCTCCTTTTAAATTTCTCATTTGTCACAACAATCGGATGGAGAGCTGTTCTTTTGAGATTTTGGTTAAGATTAATCCGTGAATCATCACCCAGTAGTTGACGCAGTTTAATATAAAGTCCCCTATTGCAATAGCTTTTTAGTAAAACGGCATAAACCTACGAGCGTATAATTCTTTGGGTGCTTTTCTTTAACGTGTTCTCAATCATGTTCTCCATCAGAATAACGATCATTTTTATTTTGGGTCGCTGTTTTCTTTGTATTTTTCAATTAATTACATGATGCTCGGCCATTTCTCTGAAGTCAACGATCGTGAAATAACAGATTTCCATCAATTCTCCTTCAATAATACGGAGGCAGCGCAAAATTTTACGCATGAATTGTATTGTGCTTTAATCTAGGATGGTTCACATTTCACACCATATCCAACTCACTACTTGTTGGACCGCCATTACTTAACATTAGTGTAAGCCGGGCGAAAGTTTCACAGTTAACGAGTTTTCTTAATCTCTGGATTCTCCAACCAATTTGTCAATGGAGCTAACGATATTGGTTCCCCCTAATCGCAATCTAATCCGTCGTGATTGGATGGTTGTTTTGCTGTAAGAACATCGGGGAAGAAATTCCAAGGAAAGAGGGTCCGTGTGTTTGGTTGATTAACCATTCATTCCTGTTCACACTGATGGGTGCTGATTGTCAATGTCCTTGTATTCAAATCTTTTATTCATTCTTACTCCGCATTTAACGAGTGCATGCTACAATTGATCATCTATAATTTAAGTTGTTTCCACAGCCCATGAAACATGAGTTAGTTCTACTAGCTTAAACCTGTCCATTTCAGCTTTTACTGATCGATATCCAAACACTTTTTTCCCACCATTGCATAATGTGCTGGTCAATTTAGTATTTGTCTTTTTTCAGAGAATGTGGTATCCGCTTCGCGATGATTATAATTCCATACGTATTCCATCATGTAAATGCTATTGGTATCGCATCCAAATCGATCCGCTCAGCGCTTTTACATTCCATTAAGATTCGCCTTGACACATCGTAATAATCCTCTAATGTAGCCGTGATGTAGCTTATGTGTGAATTTATCCAACTCTCCATGGCCCTTCCATAAAACGCGGAATGTGGTTTGGCTTTTTGGACAAGAGATTATTTTTCTTGATCGCAGCTGCTATTTTCATACGCTAACGCTTCATGGATTGATTTAGCATGACTTCAGTGCTGCAGTCCCGTAGACACTCTTTAGTAATTCGCAAAGGAGTTTCTTTCCTTCTATAGAAACCAATGCAAACCTGGCCAAATCAGTTATTTGAGATTCCACTTTCTTCCCTGTATTTCTAATCGTTGGGCGTAACCCAATTTCATAAAGCAATTTATAGATTTTGGTCCCGTTGTTTTCCGTCAGACTTTCTGATGGATGATAAATTCAATATTCTATTTTTTTTTTCCATCAGAATAGCTCTAAATTCATCCCGATTTCTTTTGGTTTATCTCTCAAACGTTTGAAACTGCAAGGGAACTCTGCTTCTAAATAGCTTTGAAAGTAGATATATCTTCAATTCTTTCTAGCCAACCTGTTTGATGAAGCAGCAAATTGAAACTCTTTTCAGAAGTTAAATCGAATCGATAGAAAAAATAAGACCCGATATAACTAAAAAGACCTATTATAGCGATCCAAATCAATAAAATTAGACAAGGTCAGCTTGCTTTGTTGCTTTTAAGTTTTATTTGACGTTTTTTTTTAGACATATTGGTTACGATTTACGACTAGATAAAACAGTTTTAGTAAGTACGATGAATATGCAATCACCTACAAAAGGTAGATGGCAATTCTCTCGTGTCATCACTCTCCTACCAGGGAGTTTTGTAATGCTCGTTGATTCCCTAATTTAAGATAAATAAATCTAAACCGCTTCCCATAATGCTAATGGACTGATAAAATCAAATCCGATGAAAATAAAGAAGCAAGAAAAATGGCAAAAATGAAGGATCAATTGATTTTCCAGTGATAGGGACGGATTGAAAAAGATACCAATAGAAACGAATCCGAAGCAAGAAAGATTAATCCAAATAGAACCACACATGGGCACCATAAATCAATATTACGGATAGGACTTTCCTAAATAAGTACACAAAGCAGGGCCCGCTAGCAAATAAACCAAGGTTGGCAATAAACGCGACGATTTATAAAATAACATCCCGCTAAATACTATCGCAAATGATTAATTTGAACACAGTTAATGGTCGAGTCGAACTAAAAACTCTATGGTTACCAGCTTTTTCTCGCTCTGAAACGAGCGCATGGTAATAGGCAAATTAAAAAACATAAACCCCGCAGGAGGCCGACAGCTAAAGCAATATCAATGCTTGCATAAACCGCTGGTCCCACATAACATTAACTGTTTACCCCTGGGACAGAATCCACAGATCGCGTCAAGAAAACCCAAGATGAACAATGTAAGGCCAAGTAAGCGAACCTAAAAAACTATTGTTATCTCTTTCCTTTAATAGGCTTATCATATAAATAAAGGGGATTTCAATCTGATTAAAGGCATCAACCAGAATCACTAATTTTAAAAATTCTCATGCCGTAAAGACCTAATAAGGAGTGAAGTGCCGGCTGCCGCCTAAAAATGGAATACTTATTTCTTCTGGAGACATTTAATCTTTTAGAGCCAGGTATGTAATAAAAAAAAGGAAATGAAATACTGAAAAATTGGAGGAGAGGATCGCAATACGAGTAGGGTACTCTGCTGACCGAAATAAGATGGGGATAGGACTAAAATTGGGTTACGGGTGCAAACCCTGAAAGAAAAAGATAAGTTGTGGTTTCCGCGCATGAGCAGGGACAAAACAATAAGTTTTAGATAGGGAGTTTTCCAATTATTATGCATCAAAAGAAAATAGTGGAGAAGTAAGCCAGAACGATATTAGAATTGGGCACTACAAAGAGCAAAATATCATAATAACGCGATGTGACGAAACTTTTTCCTCAGACTCAGAATATAACATGAAGGGGAGGAGTTGATTACTGTCTCATTTTAATTATATTGATGCAATTTACATTAGACTCATTTCCCAATTTTTGAGGAGAAGGCAGTCTTGGGCGCAAGGCGAATTGATTTCTACTGCTGTGTTTCATATTGTATTTACAAGAACATACTGGAGTAAAGTCAGCCTATTGCCCTGCTCATTACTTATGAGAATTAGATACAGGAAAGAGAAGCCCGAATAATTAATTACATCAAGAGAAATTACAACGGTGGAAATTAAATAGACTACACGAAAGGGTGACCCTGTTTTGGTGACCCGGGTTTTGTAATTTGTAGATAACTGCCTATGGCGAAAACTTGAATGAACTTGAAACGTGGAGAAGTGACTACACGGCATCCCATTATTGGATGTTGCAGCCAATGCAACTGAAGTTTTACAAAATTTGGGACGGATAATTGATGGAAATGCACAATACAGTTACAATGCTCGTGTGTGGGAGTAAAACTCGTCCGACTAGAACAGTTTGTCGTTTTGAAGAGGGGCGGAGAGAGTTTAGCTTAATTATCTCGGAGTCCTAAGATTTGACGAGGACTTGTACAAGTATCACGACCAGCTAAATGAGGCGCAATATTCTCCGGTGGCGATTTGAAAAGTACGAACGCTAGAAAATAAAGGAACATATGGATTTCTTCGAAGCAAGGAACAGGTAGACAGGCAGTGGGCGGGGCAAACGATGGCAATTACGCGCATTAAATATTAATCCTGGCAGAATGCTATTCGGCTTATGGATTTTTTAAGAAAGGTATTTTTCGAGATTTTTGAGAGTTATAAACGCCCGATTGATAGATTACGACATCTGAAGTGGCAGTGGTCAGTGACGCATCGATTGAATACAAAAATTTAGAAAAAAAATTATGCGATGAATCATTACGGACACTGTTAGAGGTGACGAAGACCAAAGCAATCATCTGTATTGTTGGGATTTTACGAAGTCCTAAAACTGGCTAAATTTGCACGTACTGGTTCTTTTGAAGCTTTGGAAGGAAAATTCCCAATTCGATATGGATTTCCTATGGTGGAAAAGCAATCACAATATTTCTATATTGGGTGATAAAAGCGAAACTAAAAATGCGTTGCAAGCACTGAAATATCATTTATTTTAATGGAGATGACGCATTTACTGTCGAACAATTTTTTGAGTCTTTTGAGACTCCTTTCTTTGTGATTAACAATGAAGCATTTGTTGTTGGAAACGTTATGAGGTTTTAAACAAACTGAATCAGACAACACCATTTCAATGTGCATTTGCATGAAAGCAAATGCGAAACAACGAATTTGGAGCCTTGAAGCAGGGGCAGGTTTTAGAAGCGCTGGTAATTATGAGCGTGTAGTGGGGAACGAGGAAAGTTTTAAAGAGAGCCGGTACGAAATACGGGTAGTTTTAAATCCAACCATATCAGCATTGCGCTGCGTTGGTATTCATGGAACTGGGAATAGAAGACGATAAACAGCGAAATCAATTAATTGGGTTGGATTATACGTATACATTTTTCAGTTTCTCTGCGAATCATTGCAAGAGCCTACAATTGTGATCAATGAGCTGGCAAGAGAAGGCGCAAATTAAATTTCGCAAGAGTAGGCAATTGCGAATTATCCAAATGTAAAATGCAAAAACGCATCATTACATTACCACTGGGAAACCTGGAAGAAAATAAATTTGGACTCAATCCTTGGGAATTTGAAGAAGTGCTAGAAGTACTTTGCAAATGCAATCATTTAAAGTTAGTGGGTTTGCAACTTCCACATCGTCTCAATCACCGGATTTAGATGTATTTGCAGAGTTTAATGCCTTCGTGTAAACGAAATTCAGAGTGGTTCATATGTATCAGATTTTAGTGGAGCACGCATAAATGTTTGGTGGTGGATTTGGGAATCGATTATGAAAACGTAGACGAAAATTCCATTCCTGATTTTTGCGGCTTTTTTCAGGCTTGTTTTTGCGTGATTTTCTTGGAAGTGTCAAAGCCAATATGCACGAGTGCATTTTGAATGGGCAGGCTGTGGTCTGCGGACAGGTGTGGTTTTCCTTGAATTTTCAAAGTGCTTCAAACCATTACAAAATGGATCAGAAAAACCAATTTCTTGCCTATCAATTAGATGCCCGGGAACTTGACGGAGTTGATACGACTCGGCATTGTCCAATCGTAATCAACGAGTATATTGAGAAACATCAGAGCCAACTGGGATAGGTTGAGCATTCTGAAAAGTATGATGTGGTCGGCAATCTGTGGAATCTTCAATTGTCTAGTACTGGCAAATAGACGCAGCTACATGTAATGCCAATGACAACGAAATGATGTTAGAATATGAGCCGGGATACCCTGATGACTAGAAATGAATATAGATTCCCGAGCGCTACCGGAGATATGGTGATGGTGAATTGAGTTAGGCTTACAATTTTTAAGAGACAAAGCAATTGCTGTTTACAGCAGCGGTGACTTAAACTAATAAAATTATGAGAAAATTCCTTTTAACAATTTCGACTGCCAACTATTAATTTCTTTCCCCGCGTTTTTGCTCAAAAGAAGTGGTGCGGACTTTTTAGAAGAATGAAAACCGAGTGCCGCGCGACACGATTTGTGGACATGCAAGCACTTAAAGCTGGGAAATCAGCTTTGGAGCCAGAAAGAGGGATTGGTAAGAAGGGAAAGGTTAGAAACATTCTAATTTACAAGGTGGCTTCAAAAATCCGTAGACACATTGAATTGGATGCCGATTAATATGGAAAATTAAATCCATAAAAATGGGCGAAAAAGGAGTAAATACTGACTACACGTAAATTAATTCTCGATTCAAGTTTTCAATCTCGGCTTATTGGTTGGAAATCTCAATCATACAATCAGTATAACTTTTGAAGCGGTCACTCCCACAGAAAAGGGTTATGACTTTGTAGGTTGGAACGTCCCAATCTTTGAGCAAAACAATTTGGTCGCAAGGACCAAAGAATTGATAATGCTATTGATTCCAATGTTTTGACGATATGACGGACCAAAAGTAATCAGCGAAATGGTGGTAACATGCCGGAGAAATACCAAGGTACTTTTCCAATTTGGAAAATTTGAAGAAAAGTAAAAGTCTGTAAGGGTGGAAATAAGTTGTGGAATTACGAAATTTTTCATCCACCACGGCACCTTATCGTAAAATCATGCTTGGATGCGAGAGTATGAAATCGAAAAACGAAAAAGCCAGCTTCAGGGTGTTGAGATGAGTTTTTGTATTATTACAAAGGAGGAGCAACCATAAAGTAGAGGCCAACTTATCGTTCACAGTGTGGGCCATGTTTGACTTTTTTGAAGAAAAATTTGGCGTGGCTTATCCTTGGGAAACGGTATGCTCAGTACCAGTACAGGAGTTAGGTATGGCGCCATTGGAAATATACGACAGCTAATCTATTTTTTGGTGATTTTTTACTTGGTAGAAATGCAGTGAGTTTTTAGATCGAAATTACATTCGGTTGAATGCGCATGGAGCTGGCGCATCAATGGTTTTTGGGAGATATGGTAACTCGCAGACACGACCACCACATGCTATGGTTGCAAGAAACGCTTTGCCACTATTTTGTATGACGTTCAGAGATAGAAGGGTACGAACTTTCCGGAACAAGCAAAAACGAAATGCTATTTTGATTTTTGTAAGAAAGAAGGTTTTATATCGAGGCAGCATTGAGCGCATAGAAAAAGATTTGAAACCGATTGCTCATTCTCAAGCTGGAACTGGTTCGTGCACAATTACCCAGAAGGCGCTTGTGGTGTTGTATAGTGTTGAAAAATGGTAGTAGGAGAAGAGAGCAGTTTTTTAGGCACGATCCAATATCTATTTGAAAAAGTCAGGCATACGGTACTGTTGATGACAGGAAAAAAGATTATGAAATTTGGCGACTGTCGTTGCATTGGTTTTGGGAACAAGGGTGTTGAAAGGTGGCGACCACATACAAAAGTCAATTTTGAAGATTGGAAAAATGAGTAATCGTTTTGAAGTATAAACAAATGCCAGAGAAACGAAAATGATATTAAGTGGGCTTATTTAGAATGCCGATTCCAATTTGAAGTGCACTTTAAGGACGCTCGAAGACGGTGAAAACAGAAATGGATCGAAATGAAGCCATTCAGTTTCATTGGCAAAAAGAGCAGGTAAAGCAGTCGAACTATGTGTTGTTTTGATCGAAATATGAAATGTATAAAGGATGTTACTTTTAATAAGACTCAGGGACTTGAAAAGCACAAGCAGCAGAAAGCAACCAAAATGCAGTTGATCAGGGAATGACGAGGCCAATTGTTGCAATTAAGAAGGAGTTTTGTCACCTCTGCATGCAGCCCGCGATGTTTGCGAGGAACGTCAACTGAAATGTGAAATCTAGTTTAGTGATTCACTCCATGATGGGATTTAATCTGCGAAAGAGAATTAATGAAATTTTTTCGAATGCTATGAACATCCGAGGATGTAGAATTCATAGAACGATTTTGAGCCAATACGAATTATTATAGATGAATCGCGAGAGCCTTTGTATGTGCATCATTGTCTAGCGATTTCGAATGGAAGTAGCTTGAAAGCCTTGGATTCTATTGGTTTTTACCGACCAATGGACTGTTTTCCAAATACCTAGAGTTAACGAAGGAGATAGAGTGGGGGAAATAGACGTAAGAATATCGTATATAAATGGTTGGATGGAGCCTATTTGACCACCCCGACAATGAAAGCAGCAACTTAGGTGAGTTGGGAGTTATTTGTTCCAATTCTGTATGAGTTAATTACAGCGAACCAATGCGGCTTCTGCTTTGGAGCGAAATGAACACCATGCAATGAAGAAGGTATTGGAGTATGTATTTGAAGGGCTTTTCAGTGCAAACTCTCGTTGAGAGGGCCATTAAAATGGAACGGTAATCACTTTTCAGTCAGACGATTACACTAATGGATTCGCAATGAGAATTTTGAAAAAGGATGGACAGACAGGAATTTAAAAGTACGTTGAAGAAAGTTTTTTGGTGCATTAAAAAAAGAGTAGTGGATTAAATCCACTTTAATCGTTTTATCACCGACTCATAGGTCGCGGTCTAAACTTTTAATCTTTTTCTAAATCGACAACTCCATTGTATTTTGAACTTCACCGTTCGTTCAAACGATTGCCTTTGGCATGGCCACCGTGTTTTCAGGCAATGCCGTAAAACTTTTTAGGAGCTTTAATGAGTTCTATATTTCGGTGGTGAAGTTTTAAATTCATTGATTGTTATTTTATTTTGGTAAGCTATGCAAACTTAAAAGTTGTTTTCTTTTTCTATTTCTAATCTTCTTGTAGTATTTTTTTTATGATGGGGCAATCCATCAAATTCAGATTGTAACGAAAGCAACCAATGTGTTCACTTATGGGGAAAGGGCAAGAGTAGTACCATTTATTACAATTGGGCGCCAATGTGGGTCTCTGCCTGGCAGTGTCCATTTAGAGTAGATTCTACTGCTTGTAAACTCGAAACCATTTTATAAAATTTAGGTGGGTCGGAACAATCTTTCAAAGTACGATTGGTTGTAAATAAAGTACCGCGATACTATGAAATGTGATCCGCTGAGGTTGCTCCATTGTGACCATTCGTTTTACAACGAGATGTGAAGGAAGGAGTGGAGGTGAATTCTAAATGAAGATTAACGGTGTTCAATCATAAAACAGGGAAAGTTATTAACACTAAGACAACCAGATAAAAATCTGAATTGGAGAAAAGATAACAGTCGATTTTTTTCAAATGTGCTTTGATGTGTTGAAGTATGAATTTGAGTGATGCTAGAAATCTAGATTACAGCAAAGCTGAAAGTAAACGATGCATTCCGATTACTTATTTTTCTTGGACATGAAGAGACATTCGTCTTCATTCGTTTTTTTGGGCGTGAAGAATTTAGAGTGAAGGGCATGTGGGGTTTTTAAAAACGATCAAATTTAAACCCGTTATTAATTGAAGGAACTATTTTAATGGCCGGCGAAGAAATGACGGTTGTGGTACACGCGGATTGAGATGCCGTAAAATCCCCTTATTGATTAGATACACCCATTTTGTTTGGATCCTATTAAGCAAGAATCAATCTCTATTGAGGACGGAAGTATTCAATTAAAGTCAAAGATTCGGATTTGGAGTGAAGTTTTAATTGAATTGAGATTATGATCGATAAGTGAATAAGTCATTTGATAATTGGTTTTAGGAATAATATTTTAGTAGACTAGAATGTTTTTTAGTTATTAATATCACCCCTAATGTTCATGCGCCTTGGTATCCAGAGCTTTTTTTGAGTTACATTCGAGCTGCGTCGAAATGAGGTTAGGAAAGGATGAATATATTATTTGACTTAGAGTCCACTGAGCGGAGTGAAGTGGCTCTAAGTCAGTATTTAGGGCAGTCGAAATGAATACTTGACATAATAACTAAGTTTGAAATGCAAAAAATCAAAGCTCGTTATTTACATCCCGACGGACGATGATTACTTCTATACCTTTAATTTTTGATACCGTTTATGACTTCATCAGGGGCTTAGGCATCAATTCTTTAATAGTTGATGCTGCGGTGAGATTTTTCCTCCAGAATTTGATTGACGCAAATTTATGAATGAAGCTTCACTGCCAAATTCCTTTCTATCAAGCAATTTATATTGATTGTCAACTAGGCACAAATAATTTGAACAGTTAAACACATCGGCCCAACTGAAGTCTTTCGAGTTTACTTACTTAATTGTCGCTGAATCTGTAATCCATCCTTTAAAATCTGTGATTTATTTTCATAGTAGAAAATTTGTCCAACATTTCAGCGATAAATCCGTTGTTAAAATTAAGTCCAATGAAGCTTTCACCTAAATTGGAGGATATAATTTTTAAACTTCGGGTATTACTCCCTGTAGGAAAGGTTGTTCAACCAACTTCCAACATGCTTTTCATAATTCATGGTTTTTTCTCTTTTTTGGCTATTTTCTCTAATCTATTCCTTCAGAAAGGATAGAAGACAATGCGAATCTCTGCTAGAAACGGGGTGTTTTTTATTTATTTTTTAATTTTGGGGGATAAACCCCGCATCAAAGTTTCTTATCACATTGTCATGAGCTTCTACA
>Ga0163217_1061592_pt1 | contig 17681 bp, 11 predicted proteins | sample SynspAceP_FD_185933 | JGI IMG/M metagenome (GOLD analysis project Ga0163217, IMG submission 185933) | Saline lake microbial communities from Ace Lake in Antarctica - Synechococcus sp. Ace-P (PacBio error correction) | ecosystem: Environmental > Aquatic > Non-marine Saline and Alkaline > Saline ...
GAGGAGGATATACACGCCTGCCGCTCGTCTTTTGTATGCTTGAGATCTAAGCGTCTAATGTAACTAATACGTGATTTTAAGTTATTCACAGTATACGTTACTAACGTTAGAGTATGAATTGGAATTCTGCAGCAGCGCCCACAAAGCGCTGCTCGGTAAAGCAACTTGAAATAAATGGAACCTCTTTCATGTCTAAATAAATTTGGGATGTTTGTTTGTACACGTTAGGTGGGCCGCCCTGGGAGGCCTAAAATGTTTTGCCCACATCCGCCTTTCCCGAACCTGCCTTCAGCTGGGCTTCCTCGAAAGCGGCAATGTTATTGGAAAAATGGTTGGGACAACAGAAAGCAAGCGCTCGGCCTAGGGCGCGGCCTACTTGCTGAATTTTGAACCGTTCTCGGGTGTCGTATTCCTTCCTAAAGCATTTGTTGGATTCCTTCGCAAAAAATATCATGATACAAAGAATCTTAACGGCGTACACACGAAAATTCAGCGGTGAGCGATGTTTGCTATCCGACGTCGAATGCAATGGTTGATTCGTAAAGACAAAAATGCTTTAACCAAATTGACACAAGCGCGTATGTTACCGGCCTTTTTCAACAGCAAACGGCGTAACCTAGCTTTTGAAGGTTTTGGTAAGGTTCTAGCAACAAAGAAAGAGAGCTAACAGCTTCACGATGGGAACCGTTACAGTAATTGAGTGGCGGAAAAATGTTTTATTTTTGGCAAACCGGTTCGATCCCTGTAAAATCCACCAGCCTTCTCACGCACAGGTGACATCATCGTGTGATCAACGAAGGTGCATTGGATTTTCCGTGCTATACCTAACCGGTTTAGGCGTAACAATTGGCGCAGGTGTTTATCGGTTTAGCAGTTTGGGTATTTTCTGTATGGGCTCGTCTTGGTTTTCTGAAGTGGTTGTATTGGAAGCGCAGGATTTCTTTTCCTAAAGTTCTTGCTGATCAAGACCTAGGCGAAAGAAGCGCTAAGATTTTTAAAAAGCAAAATCTGAGTATTCGTTTGGGCGCATCGTGTTACTGGCACCAAATCACGGGAAGAAGTCGAAGTGACTTACCTTTGATCGAAAGGCGAAGAGAAAACAACATTCCGACAAATTGATTGTTGCTGGTGGTCCGTAAGCCCCTTCACTGAAGGGTTAGTTTTCTCTCTGATGACTCAGGTGTCAATTTAGACGACACCGTGGTTTTGTTTTCTTGACGAGCAGTGCGCGTACTATCTGTACCAGGTGTTTTCGCGCGTCGGTGAGCTAATCGTACGTGGAACCAATGCTTGCGCCACAAAGCCGTTCTGCAAGAAGGATGTTAAATGGGTAGGCGGATATTAATTGCTTGGCCATAAAAAGCCGCAATTGAAACTACGAACTGTACTTCCTTCTGTTATTTATACTCACTCCCAGAAGCTTGCTTGCGTTGGTAAGAAATGAAGCAAGAACTTAAAGCCAGAAGCGTTAATACAAAGTGGGTAATTCACCATTTTGCAGCATCTGGGTCGTGCATGGCAGCAAATGACACAGATGGTTTTCTCTGTTAAAATGATTGACTTGCTTGAAGAAACAGAGATTCTGCAATTTTAGGGTTGCCGATATTCATTAGGTGGTCATGGCGGCCGGCTGATTTGCATCGCACAAGCGGTTATTGCTATGGATGTTCGGCTCTACAAGCGGAGGACATCGCTTTGACTGTATTTGCCACCCAACAGTAAGGTGAGCAGTTACTTGAAGCGGGCGTTTAGGCGTAAAGTGTCCAAGTCGCTATCATAGTGGCTAACGCGTGAAAAACGTTAATAAAAATTGGATTTGCCGGTCTACCCAAGCCGGTAATGTCTGTCTTAGCGGGCGAGCTTATGTCCAATCATTCAGATGAGCGGAAGAAGTCAAATGAACTTACATGACATATTCAGGCTAAACAGGCTTTTTGCTGAATCTACGTTCTTGCTCCAGTATCTACAGGGTTACGCAGTAGACACGCCGCGAGCGGCAGTTAGAAGCAAGCGAAGACAATTGGTGGTGGACAATGGGTGGTAAGAGCTCAGGTTTACGCTGGCGGTCGCGGTAAAAGCAGCGTGGTGTGAAGCTTGTTGATTCTTATGCAAGAAATTGTCAGCATTCACCAAAACACTGGTTGGTAAAAATCTTGTTACTTTTTACGCCGACTGACCGAACATGGTCAGCCAGTAGCTAGATTCCTTGTTGAATCTTGCACTGACGATTGCCAATGAATTGTACTTGGTGCAAGTCGTAGACCGTTCTACTCGTCAGTGTTTGTTTTTCCATGGCGTCTATCTGAATGGCGGTGCTTGAGATTGAGAAAGTAGCTCGAGGACAACCCTGAGCTATTCCACAAAAGCGATTCATTGATCCTTTGGTTGGCGCTCACACTTACGCAACTCAGCATCGTTGAATTGCATTTAAAATGGGTTACTTAACCCCAAGCGCTCAGAATCAACAGTTCAACTAAGATCTTTCTTGGTCTGTCACAATGTTCATGGCGACCTACGATTTTGCATTGCTGGAATCCAACCCTCTTGTTATTTACTAACCAAGGTGATCTTCATTTGGCCTAGATGGCAAAAATCGGCAATCGGACAGCAACCGCAATTTAACCGTCACAAGAAAATGCAAAGAGTTTCCCGATTCCATCTCAGAAGATGAGCGGGAAGCACATGCAGCAGCAGTGGGAACCTTAAAGCTAAGTTGCACTAGACCGGAAACGTTGGCTTGCATGGTTAGACGGTGCCGGCCTAGCCAATGGGTACCAATGGACATCCGTAACCTACAGCGGGCGGCAAAACCCTGCTAACTTCCTAGACGTAGGCGGCGGCGCGACAAAAGAATCGTGTTGCTGGAAGCTCGTTCCAAAATCATGGCCTTTCTGACATGCAATGTTAAAGGCCGTACTGGTGTTAACATTTTTGTGGCAGTCCGTTCGTTGTGACATGATCGCTGAAGGTATTATATCGGTGCATGTTGAAACAAGATTCGGTGTTACCCGTACCTGTTGTTGTGCGTTTAGAAAGGTACGAATGCTGATCTGGTCGTGAAGTACTAGCGAAACATCTGATTGCTTGAATCTCATCGCGGCTACAAAGTCGTTAAAAGATGCTGTATTCAAGTTGTTAAAGCTGGGAAGGGCAAATAATGCTCCTATCTTAATTAATAGATAACTAAAGTTAATGCTGTCAGGGTGTTTACTGGCGACAAGGTAACTTTGCATTCCGAAGCAAGCGATTGCAAAATACGGACAAAAATGGTCGGGTGGTGTTACACCTGGTAAAGGTGGTCAAACTCACCTAGCTCTACTTTTTCAATACAGTAAATAGAAGCGGTTGAAGCAACGGGCGCTGAAGCGACTGTTAATCCTACGTACAGCGCGCTTTCTGTAAAGATTCTATTGCCTTGAAGGCAAGCAAATTCTGGAATCAACTCATCGTTTGTATTACTGAGGCATTCCTAACTTTGGATAATGCTTGACTGTAAAGTGGCGTTGTGATTCTTTAGGTGTTCGTTTGATCGGCCACTGAATGCCCAGGTGTTATCACTCCTGGCGAATGTAAAATCGGCATCATGCCTGGCATATCCAATAAGTGGCCAGGTAAAAGTCGGTATTGTATATCGTTCTGCGTACGTTTGACTTTATGAAAGCGGTTTTAAGCAAACGACTGACGCAGGCTTCGTCAATGCTACTTGTGTTGGTATGCGGTGGGTGATCCAATCCCAGGCACTAATTCATCGACGTATTGGAGAATGTTCAAAACGATCCAACAGACTGAAGCGATTGGTTTATGATCGGTGAAAATCGGTGGTACTGCTTGAGAAGAACGGCGGCTTACATCAAAGCAAACGTGACTAAGCCGTGTGTTTCTTAAACATCGGCTGTGTTTACTTGCACTCGCTTGGTAAGGTATGGGTCATGCTGGCGCGAAATCATCTCTGGCGGTAAACGGTACAAGCAGTACTGAAGAAAATTTTTGCAGCACTAGAAGATGCGGGCGTGAAAAAGGTTCGTTCTTTGGCTGATATGGTGCTGGTCTTAAAGGAAATCACTGGCTGGTAGGCGAAGTCATTTTTTAAGCATATACTGATTAGTAATAGATCCCTGCCTTCGGCAGGGATTTTTTTTTACAATAAAGGATATTCACTGTGACGTGTTTTTTCATGAATGTGTGGTCCAGTTTTGTCAATGATGGAAATGCTTGTGCGGTTGCAGTCGGAATCACAGCGTGCTGGTGTTTCAATTGAGAAGTATTCCCAGAACTGGCTTGTGGACTTGCTAGAGGGTACGAATCAAATAAAAAGTGTGTTTGTCAGAATGTAATTGCGGAATATAAAAGAATCCCCCGCGAAATTTGAAGTGAAAACTGCGTCATAATAGGAATGTAAGCGATTAAAATTTTCATCACATCATTTCTTTTTTAAAAAAAATTTTCAGAAACGATTTCCAATTCGCTTGCGTTTCGATTTTTCGCTGCTTGGATAAAGTGCCGTTAACTTCGCGGCGCCTATATTCATGCGTTTAATGTGTTTGGGCTTACTTGAATTAACTCCCCCGATAGTATTTGCTTCAAACAGTATTGGCTCAGGAAGTAACGATATTCCCAACTGCCACAGAGCAATGCCTCGCGAACGGTCCAAATGGAATGTTGCAATTGTGAAACTGTTTTTGTTTGAAGATAAGGGAACTTTTTTCTGAATCCTGTGAACCAGAAAGCAGGTTTGGTTCATAGGCGTGTTTTTCAACACATCATAGATGTGCTGTTGTATAGGATTCAAGGGTGAGTTTGGGGCGGCATTTTTGTTAGGTATTGGAGGCGTGGTTAACCCACATCACGCTTTTGCCGGCATAAAGCGCATAAGCGGATTACTCAGAGTTCTCTAGAATTGCCAACAATGACGGCATAATGTCTATTTCATAACTGGAATATGTCCAGAGCAATGCCCACTTGTCATGATTTCCAGTTGGATTTTTGGGTGTCTAGATTTGAATAGGCTAGAGTTTCTGGGGCGAGTAACTCTCGCAGAAGGCATTGGGACGCTATTTTTTCACTCGCCCGTTCGGCTCTGCTTGCAGCCCCTGCATCGCGTGTGCTGTTTCAGGTGTGACCAGTTGGAGGATTTGGCAAGCGTGCTGTAAAGCGGTTGTAGTCCTCTGCAGTCACCCAATATTCCCTCGAGTTTCTTTCCAGTAGCGGAGTGACAGCGTTGTCTTCTAGGCGACTTGAATGGATTTGCTTGATGGCTTGATTTCGGCACCCCATTGTTTTTGCTGGCTGAGACATGCTTTTGTTTTCAACCACCTGAACAAAAGCCAGGGATGTCGCTGCAGAGGTGACGCTGTAAACTGAATATATTGTTTTCATAAGGAAACGATGGTTGCTATTCTAGTTTGATTGTTGGTTTTTTTAGTTTTATGAGTATCTGCTCTCGCATATCTAGTGTTTATAAAAAATTATAAGGATAAGAAAATGGCGAAAATTATTGGCCGGCATTGGTGCTTAAACAATTCCCGACAATTGCCATTTTGGCGAAAGACACAATAAAGGCCACGGACGCTGCTTGAACGCAATTTTCGACGTTTTTTCCCGTGTTGCAAATTGGGGTTCATGATCAAGAAAGTGAATGTCTACTTTTTAATCTTTAACGATCACATCACGTACTTTCTCTTTGATCATTATTCACCTCACCATGGGGGTGGGACGATGCTTATGAAACCCGGCAGACGAAGGTGGCGGTGCAAGAGAATTATCCCCTGCGGCTCCGCAAGTCATACAGAGCTTTCGTCGACCATCATTGCCCAATCTATGATGAACGCAGATTGATTTAGCGACGTTTCAAAAAAGCCTCTTGATCATGGATTCTTTTCTTCCGTTTTCGATGATTGCACCAGAAATTAATGGTGACAGTGGAAAAGGAAAAGTAGTTCCTCTCAAAGTGGGTGTTTTTGCAGTTTCCCGCGCGCAACCGCAAAGCGTGTTATCAGTTCGGTTAAGCATTGCGTTAACCGCCATTCAAAGCTTTTCCCTGATGACGCTATGCGTGTGCGATTGTTGCAACTGGGCGGTTTGTCTCACCAAGTTCATGGCGAGCGCTTGTGGGTTTTAACGATGAGCTTGGGACAATGATTCCTTGATACGTTGAGCAAGCCCCAGAAGCATTAACAAAGTTAACGCATGCAGACTATACGCGAGCAAAAGCGGGTTTGAAAGGGGCTTTGAAGGATCATGTGGCTGATTATGCCGGGGGGCATTATCAAGGCAACGGTAAATCGAGTGCATCGCAGCACTTATTTAACCCTCGATGACCAATATTGCGCACTGTGATCTATGAAGAATACGAATCTGTTGATGCGTTGTCGTTGATCCCGACTAACCATCAATTGGACGGTCTTTGAGAAGCTCGAAGGAACTTACCCTTTACGCTCGAAAAAAGCCACAAAACGTACCGTTTTTGAAATCTGTCTTAGTAAACCTGTCTAACCTCTTACCGTGAGCGTTTTTTGTCCTTCTAAAGAGCCTTGATGACTAGTGGCCAGTTGACGGAAGAAGAGAAAGGCTATGATTGCGTGGAGCTTCGTTGATTGAGATGATTCAAATACGGTGGCGAATCTTTTCTTGGATTAGAAAAGTTGTCCCGCAGTTATGGGCAGAACCAATCGCAGAGATCTATGCGAGCATGCGAGGGGAGACAATCGGAACAGTTTTCCAAGCGAGCCGTAAAGTGGTCTATTGACGTAATTCGGTAGAAAAATAACACAGACTTAAAGCCATCGCTAACATTTTATTTACTAATAACGAAAATCAGAGAGTCTTAGTCCCCCCTCTGGTTTTTTTTTCCTATCTATAGCGTGCCATAAATGTTGAAAAAAATATAAGAAGGTTTTTCTGTTTAGAAGAACAAAAATCAACATTTTTGACATTGCCGTTATCGGCGCAGGATTTGTGGCTTATCAACAGCCGTGGCATTGCTTCAGCGTTATCCAAAATATCGTTTTTACTTATTGAGAAAGAATCTGAAGTAGGCTGCACAACCGGTCATAACTCTCCGGCGTCATTCATGCGGGTGTGTATTATGCACCGGGCAAGTTTTGAAGGCGGACTTTTTTGTCAAAGAGGAGCGAAAGCAACCAAAGCATATTTGTCTTCAGCACGACATAGAATTTGACGAGTGTGGCAGTTGCTAGTAGGCGACCAATGCGCTTGAACATGAACGTTGGAAGCTTTTTATCTGCCGTGCAAGAAAATAACTTAGAAGTGCATAAACTGATCAAGCGCAATTAAAAAAGAGCGCGAGCCGCTATTAAAGGCGTAATCAGCCTTATTCGTTCCTTCTACAAGGGATAAGTTTACACTATCGAAAAAATTTGCCAAGAAACTTGCTGAGACTGTTTACTAAAGCGGCGAGGAAGAGTTGCGTTATAGCTGTCAGGTAATGATTTTAAGAAAGAGACCCATGACGTGGTTGCATTAACGCTGAGTAACGATGTTGTCCATACTTCCTATCGGTGAGTTTGTGGTGGTTTATGCTGATCGACCTGACCAAAATGCTCATATTGCCAAACGGATTTTCAGAATCATTCCTTTTCGTGGTGAAATATTATAAAATTACCTGCAGAAACACAATCAGATTGTGACATCTGATCTATCCATTCCAGATCAGACTTGCCCCTTTTTGGGGGTTCACCCTGCCTCGTATGAATAGACGGATCGTCAACCGTTTTGGGCCAAACGCCAGTACAATGGATGGAAGCGCGAAGGGTATGGTCGAATCAATATTAATGTACGCGATAATTATAGACATGGGCGCTTTTCCTGGGTTTTTGGAAGTTGCTGATGAACCATTGGCGAGCGGGTTTCGGTGGAAACCAAAACTCCGACTGATCTGGTAACAAACCAGGCTATTTAGCGCAAGTGCAAAAGTATTGCGACTAGTTGATTGGACGATTTGCAGCATTATCCGGTGGGTTATTCCGCTGCTCAAGCCGTGTGAATGATGGTAGTTTGGGTGGCACGATTTTCTATTTGCACAGAGCACTCGTACATTACATGTGGTGTAATGCACCTTAAGCTCACCAACGGCCACTAGCGCCTTTCCCAATCGGTGCGTACATCATTGATAAGCTTGATGAACAAAATACGTCTGTTTAGTTTGAAAGCAATTGGTGGAAAAAGGTGTCTTGTATGTGTTTTTAGCCGTTTCGATATAGAGTACTTGTTGAAATCAACACTGATAAGGACAAAATATGATTAATTGTTAAGCAAAATCTAAGGAAATTACTTATATTACGACCGAAGCGAGGACATTGCGCAGCAACTGCTGCATAATACTTCAACGGTGACAGCGTGTGTAACCGTTTCTTATCCTGAGCGTCGCCGGCCAAACGAATGGTCAGATTGATATGTGTGGCGGCACTCGAGCGCAATTGGCTGGTTGTTTTTTTCTTTGTTCCTGGTGTAGTGGCCTGTGGCGTGACTTTATTACTGCCTATTTATTTACCAGGTGGCGGTATGAGCAAGCTTAACCGGAAGACGAATTAAATACGATCAAAAAACGGTCCGACTCAATAGATGTAGAAAAAATTTTAAAAACGGTGATGGCGGCACGAAGGATATTCAATTACCCAGACACCCTATTCAGAATCAGCCTCTCGTGATGGATCTATGTCATCTCCTCAGGTCTTGAAAACAGCGATGGGATTATTCGACTGAGGCGTGCGCATCGGCTCAACGATATTAGTAAAGTTTGGTCTAAGAAATGAATGTTTCAGCCTGATTTTTTGGTTCACGCAATGTGTGTAGATTGCTTCGGTTCATAATAAAAATGCCTCTGTCTCATTATGGGAGAAGAAGGCATTTTTATTACCTGCAATTTTTGACTTAAAGACAAGTAGCAGACGTTTATTTGGGTCTTTTTTGGGTTTCCAGTCAAATGACTGATTTAATCGAATTTTATTCTGTTTGTTTTAAGTAAGGCAGCACTGCTAGCGTTAATGCAATTTTGTCATTTTTTCTTCTCGAATAAAGAAGACTTCTTAAGGTTTTCATTTTTAGCGATTTTTCGCGCCTTCATAAGGCGCTAGGCACAACAATAGTTGTGGGCCACGCATGCACTTAATTCTCGAGGTCGGATACCAAGCCACAGATGCAGACACAAGATCGTGAGTAATGCGGGCTTTTGCCAGTACTTGGGTTATGATGTGAAGAATAACTCTCCACCATTGTCAATGCAAAAATGGCCGTTATACGTGCCGGATTGCTCCCAGCGTCACGCCATTTTCGTCGACAACCGTCATGGCTTGATAGACTTTTGAGCACCGTCAGCGGAAGGAATTGCGGACACTTTTGAATGGCCACTCTGCCATTTTTGTCGACATTTGCTTGTGGCCCTTGATTTTCAATGTCGCCACCAAATTCGCACCATGTTAGTTATCGTAGCCTTTGGTCTCCAACACATCGCTTTAACTTTCCAATGTATAGCCTTCGCCCATAGAAGGAAGAAATCAACTGTAAAAAAGGGGCGAGTTTTGCGTACACGCAAATTTTCTTCGTCTATCTCTATTTTATCGATTCCCAAGCTCTGATAAGTGCTGTGAGTTTCTTCCGGTGTGGGCACATGAAGTTTTGTCGGATTTAAAACCCACAAATCGAACAAAAGGACCAATTGCGGATCGTAACAGACCCTTCACCGATTTTTGCAATGTTATGTTCTTGGGGCGATTTTAACCAGATCGCCAAAGTCTTGAGAGGATGGGTTGCCGCAAGCACGAAAGGCTACGGTTAAACTCGGAAATTGAGGAATCAGGGCATATCAGTGGAAAGCTCTTTGTCTATTTGGGCAGCGTATCGTTAAATGCTGTTTGTACCTCAGTGACTGGAAATCGCGTCTTCAGAACCAAAAGCTGATTGATATGTTTGTGCCTTGAAAGCATAACCTTTCAACGCTTTCAAGTTTGGTGGTTCACTGCAACCCACTAAAAACGTCGTCATCAGAAGGGCACCATAAAGCCTGCAACCTTGTTTTGCCTTTAACAATCGAATGTTATGGAGGTAGAACATGTAAATTAAGCCCTTGTTGATATCAAATCAGCACCAAGTTTAGCCAGCCCGCTTTCAGATACTCTATCGAACCCTTTATCATCCAACAATGTGCATTTTGCAGTGCAGAGTCGTTTTAATCAAATAACCGCAAACGCGAGGTGATGTCATCAGCAGCCAGTAAATGCGTTTCTATCCATATTTTTACAGACCAATACTTTCTTTTGAAATTTTCGCTGACGTTAGTAGGCAGCGACTAGGCCAAAGCCAAATAAAATGCTATATATCTAAAGAAATATAAACACCATAGCTAAAGTTCCACAGTAAAGATCGTATTCTGTTGACCATGACTTGGCTAAACAAAGACACGATAAACAGCATGGTTTTGGGATTGAGTGCGTTAGCAAGCAAACCCAGACCAAAAAGCTGAGCTGTTTCTTGATTTTGGAAAGTGGAAGTTTTTCCCTTTTTTTAATTGCTGCAACATAATCTGCCTGAGATTTTTTGCTTTTAAAAAGACCGCTTTTATATCCGGCCCCATAAGGCAGAAATACCCAACCAAATAGAGGTACAATGGCGCCGAGATATCGCAATGTTTAGATACCCAAAGATTGTTTGGCGAACACAATTCCCCCGTTCCGAAGCGTATAAACCAGATGCAGCACAATGGCGACGCTTATCCCTAAGCGCACATAAAAGGCCATCTCTTCGTCCTTTTAATAACGAGGACCCTTCGACCCATCCAAAATCTGGCCTCCAGGGCTAGAATGCACGGCCCAATAAAGTAATAATAGCACGAATACAATTCAAATTGACAATATTTAACATGGCAAGAAATACTCTACTCTGTGAATAATAAGAGTCCTAAGCTGAGTAAGGTTTCCAAATAAAATCGATAATTAATGGTGATTTCGTGAGTAATAGTCCACCATAAAAAGAAGACTTCCGCGTTGGGCGCATTGAACCGCCTTTTGAACCCGCCCGCTTCGACATCAAGTTTTTTCTCGTGCGGCGCAAGAAGCTCAACCTAAACCCATGGTGCAATCAGTCGTGCGGTCGCACAAAATTGAAGGCGCGTCTCGGTGGTGGGTTTATTTGTAACGACGCAACCGTCGCGTTTACTTAAACTGCCGCTGGTCAGGCGGCTAAAGAAAAACGCCACCCGAAACTCTTAGAGGTGCGCTTGAGTCCTCAATGTGAGATAAGAAAAACCGCACGAACAGTGGCGGTCGCCTTTTTTAACAGTGTCCTGGTGAGCCAAGCTTAGTCAATGCGCGGCTGGTTTACTGCCATACGATTCAGGCTGAATCCGACACCGCTCTGTCCAGAATTAAACGTTGAATTTGCGCAATGAGCGGGTGGGCCATTGATCCTATCTTCAGAAAGTTGTGACATTGCTATCAGACGGATGCCTTCCGGCGTGAACGCCGATTTATCAGTCACAACGCTTTGCCCTGAATTGCAGGCCCAGTGTGTACAACCGCTATTGGAATGAGATTATTGTTTTCAAGACTTAAGTAAGCGCCAATTGGGTTACAACAGTCGAACTCGACCGTAATGCATGGATGAATTGGAAAGCGGCTTACGGTTTGGGAAAGAAATCATCCCGAAAGTGAGGCAGGCACTTGATCATTTTTTTTACAGCTTGCAAGCCCCCCAAAGATAGCTTGGGGTTGCCATTGGTTCAGTACCATTGGTGTCTGAGATATAAAAACAACAGACGACTACATTGGCCCACTAGGTTTGCAGTCCACAAGGCTATGAATTACGCCTTACTTACCATAGAGGATCCAAGCCAAGACCCGAGAGTCTCTGCTTTTAGTAAGTGGTTTTAATGGGATTAAGTAAATCAATGAACTGATAGGGTAAAAAGTATCATATGAAATCATCAGCGCGCTAATTTAGTGAAAACGATGACATACAATAGTTCTTATTTTTGAACGTCTATCTTCTTTGCGTGAAAAAGCGCGTAAACAAGGCGTTTATCTGTCTCTCTCTTTGTTATTTTTAGCGGCCTGATCCAAAAAGCGTCATTTTCCCTCTGTCGTAAATTGTCATGCACGCTGGACGCCTCCCACATAAGATCGCATTTTTTATTCTCTATTATCAACGTGAAAGCTCATTCTATGGCGTCTTCAGTTAGCTGGCGTCGCAATCCATTTTAATCACACACGATAATCGCTTTAAGTCGATTGTTTTATCGTAAGGGAGCTGATCTGATTGCAGCATTAATTCAGGCTTTGGGTGTTAAAAGCCAGTTTTTAGTCAAATCACGAAAACTGGCAACTGGGTGTCGGCCGCCAATCCAACCTAAAAAGAAATACGATGTGAATCATTGTTAGGTGGCGGTGCCATGGTGGCGACGGCCTATTATTTAGCCAAAGAGTTTGGTGTTGACTAAGTTGCGGTATGCGAAAAAGGCTTCTTAGGCTGCGGCAAGTACAGCGCGTAAACACAACCATCGTTCGTAACTACTTATGGGACGTAGGCCGGCTCATCCTTACGAGCATCCATGAAGCTTTGGGAAGGTCTTTCTCAGGATTTGAATTACCATACGTGATGTTTTTTCACAGCGGTGGGGTTGTGTTGAAATCTTGCCAATACTTTACAAGACATGCGAGACTGCGAGCGTCCGCGTCAAATGCAAACCCGTTTAAATCGGTATTTGATTGGCGAGGTGTTAGACGCTCAGCAAAATTAAAGAAATCGTTTCCCGTTTTTAGATGCTCTGACAATGTACGTTACCCGATTCTTGGTGCGTCTTGGCAGCCACGTGCCAAGGTGTGGCACGTCATGATGCGGTGGCGTGGGGTTTTGCTCGTGGTGGCTGACTGCACACGGTGTGGATTTGATTCCAGCAAACCGAAGTGGAGATTCTTTTTTTTTTTATTTGAAATTTTTTATTGAAGACGTACAGTTGTCGGTGTTCGGTACCGGCGCAATACGCGAAGAAATTCCGTGCCTGTAAAGTCGGTTGTTGTGGTGGTCGGGAATTCTAGCCTTTAGCGAAGATGGGCGGTTTTTGAACTGCCATAGAGGTCGCAATCCGCTGCAAGCCTTAGTGTCTAGAGCCGATCAATACCTATTCTGATACGGTCGTTATGTCCAATCATGTCCACGGTTTATGCGAGCCAGTCTGAGTAAAGGTGACTTGGTCATCGGTGCAGGAACTTGGAATTGGTTACAATGGCATATGGTCAGTCGTGTTCTTATGCACCGGTCCGAACAATACTATTCAAGCGATTCTCGAAATGTTTCCTGTGTTCAGTCGAGTTCGAATTGAACGTCGTGGGGCGGTATTGTTGTACTTTGTCCTGATGCGTGTCCGCTATTATGAAAACACCAGTGAAGAACTTGTATTATTCAACTGTGGTTGGGGGACGGGTGGCTTTAAAGCAACCCGGGTTCAGGTCCATGTTTTTTGCCGGCGTCGTTGGCCAAAAGGTGAAATGCACCCATTAGCCAAGCCTTTCTCTATGTTTCGTTTCCATAATGGCGCGCTGCGTGGACTGAACACTGGCGCCGCTGGTGTAGCGCATTAAGCGGGCCTGAGGCCGACATAAGGGAGAAGAAATACCATGTTTTTTATTTATTGCCCCATTGTTGTCGGAACACTCGCGAGGAAAGAAGAGTTTTCCATGCGCAGGGCAGGCACACCTTCCGCGCCCTTTGGATCCTGATGCCTTGCATAGCACGACTCAAATGAGTGGGGCGAATACATTTATTTTACGTAAGAACCCACGTGGAACATCCTGAACTTTGGTCCATGCGGCGGGGTGTCGTAAGTTTTTCAACATCACACGTGACCACTCAACATGGAATTAAAAAAAGTCTAGAACAAAATTGGTGAGGCAGCATCTGTTGTGGCAAATATCGCTTGTAAGCTCTGAGCCTCAGAATCCCCCCCATAAAGCGCCGCCAAAAAAGTAAGCCAGGAAAGCACCACTATGACTCAGAAATAAATCGTCTTCAATGGCGGGCCGAATTGAATCGCTCCAAGCGTCAAACCTTCACGTAGATAACGGAAAACAGTATAAGGTTACGAGGCGACACGTATAGGTCTGCCTTAATTGGCCAATTAGTGTCGAACATCGTTGGTCGAAGCTTTAAATACAGCCGACCCTCGCGGCATTGTTGCTGGCGGGTGCGGAGGAGCCTAATGCATTAATGCAAATCGGTGGCGACCGAAGCGACGCAAATTCCCAATGTACGTTGCCACACACGCAGTCCTTATACGACGGTCTACGTCGCGGGTACAAAACAGACGGCTGGCCAAAGCGTCGAAAACTGATTTAAATGGAATACGTGGGGTAAAATCGGTGGGAAAATGATGGCCACCCCAGGGTTTCTACTACAAACCTTCATGTTCCCGCAGTCCTTGTGGGTAACCTAACCGAATCTATATTCGTAAAAGCAGCTGTCCTTGGTCGTGCGCAAAGAAACCGACCCAGACATTTATGACAAGGTGAATCAGCATTGCGACGTCAATTTATAGCGGGTGCGGGTCCTGCGGATTAGCAGCCGCATTGGCGCAGCACGTTGCTGCGCAAGAGTGATCAATCGCGGATGAGCAAATGATATTGGTGGCAAGCTTATTAGCGCATCTGAACGCTAAACGGAAAACCGCTCGGAATGGGGTTGGCAGATTGTGGTTAAAGAGCTTTCCGACGTTTGACGATGTAAATGAGTTGCCGAAACTCGGCAAGTCATTGGTTTATCACGACCACAAGCTTTTTTAACCACCAAGCAACAATTGTACCGATCAATTCGCAGACCGGCGCACCAAATGGTTCAAGTTGCTCAGCGCTTGCCATCGTGTTACGGGCAAAAGTGGGTATCTTGGCAACAGGCGCTCAAGAAGCGTCCCTTAGTGTATGGCAACAATGATGTTCCCATGGTTGTATGGTGGCAAATGCCGTATCGACCTATATTAATCGGCTATCGCGTCCTGTTCCAAATGGGAATGACTTGGTACTGATGACCCTCAAACGACAATGCCTATCGTACGCGTTAGATTGGTACGTGCGGGTCGTAATGTCCGTCGCAATAGTGGATTCTCGTAAAGAACCACAAGCGTACCTTTGTTGAAGCGCTCGACACGTTGTATCAACATTATGGTGAAGTTCTGGTGTTATTGAAGCGCAATGGCAACGCAAGCGTGTTAACCGGTGTATCGATTGCGCATTGAATGAGGCCGGTGACGCCTTGTTGTCGGTGCCATTGTAAAAAATGAAAGCCGATACGGTTGCCACTATCTGGCGGCTGGAGTCCGGTTATTCATTTGTCATGCCTCAACACTGGTGCTCGGTCCTGTTTGGAATGACGAAATTCTTGGTTTTATTACGCCGGGTGCCAACAGTACAAAAACAAACTCCAGCAGCCGGGTGCGATTAATGGCACATTCCACGACCCTGCAAAAAGCTTGGTCCTGAAAGGATTGGCCGGCCCTCGTCGTCTTGTCTCTTTTGGGATTACGACATCGAGAGTCGACTTACCTGAAGCGATTGTGATTGAAGAAGGCGTATCACCTGGCCTTGCTTTCCATATCCCAACACTAGCCAACATCAAAAGCGCTAAACCAAGTTTTGTCGATTACCAAATGGACGTTTACGCTGCAGGCATTGAACTGGCGTGTCGAAGAAGGTTTTGAGTCACATTGAGCAATGTGAAAACGCTACACGGCGATGGGTTTTTGGAACGGACCAAGGTACGCTTGGCATATCATGGTATGCAAATTGGCCAGGCAAAAACGCTTAATAAAACCATTCCACCAAACAGGTACGACGATCTTCCGTCCTAACTACACGCCAGTGACGTTCGGCGCGATTGCGGGACGTATTGTGGTGCACTAATTTGGATCCAGAACGGTACAATCACACCATTTTGGCATTCTTGCATGTTGCGCATGGCGGCAAAGTTTGAAGACGTCGGTTTATGGAAACGTCTTGTATTACCCACACGACAACGAAACCATGCAAGACGCCTTGCACGCGAATGTTAGCGACGCGTGAATCCGTCGGTATTTTTTGGATGGCTTCAACCTTGGGTAAAATTGAATATCAGGGCAAAGACGCGGCGTGAATTTTTCTAGGTTCGTGTTTACAGCAACCGCCATGGCAAAAACTAAGCGGTCGGAAAATTCGCTTACGGCTTGATGGGCGGCGGAAGATGGCATGGTAATCGATGACGGGTGTGAACGTCTTTGGCTTGGCGGAGAATCTTTCTTTAATGCGACAACGACAGGCGGTCGGCGCAATGTTTTAGAGTGGTTTGGAAATTTATCCATCAAACCGGAATGGCCAGAGATGGAAGTGTATTTTTCACCTCGGTTACCAGATCAAATTGGTACTTAACGATGAGATTTTCCGCCCGAAACAGCCGCAAGTTGTTGGAGAAATTGACCGACTACGATTGTATCGAAAGAAAAATGACGTTCATGGATTGGAAACCAATGACGGGTGGGCGAGGTGTTCCTGCTCAGTTGTCCCTTCCGCATTTCCTTTCACTGGAGAGTTGTCATTCGAGATCACGTACAAGCTAACTACGGTTTGCATGTTTTGGAAAGGCTTTGTTCGAAATGGGCGCGAATTCCAATCTAACGCCGTACGGCACAGAGACCATGCATATATGCGGGCCGAGAAAGGCTCATTATTGCGGGACAGATACGATGGTTCTGTGCAATCCGTTCGATTAGGCATGTCTTGGGGCCGTTGTCTATGCAGAAGCCTTTTTAGCTTCATTGGTAAACGCGGTATGCAACGTGAGGATGCTGCGTGCCGCTGAAGTAACAGCTGGTGGATTAAAAACGATTGATCCAAAATGTTGTTTTTGAACACCAAGAAAGGTTCCCAAGGTGGGTACTGATGCCGAAGGCGCCAATTACAATGCGATGTTGGGCAGTTACGTCAGCTAACTGGAGTGCAAACCTTGAATCGCTAAGATTGCGATGGCGTTTTGGTCAAAAGGTGGGTTGGAAAATGGGTGAGAAAGTCTTTTATCCATTGGTACGGATTGGCCGAGTGAATAGAAAGCTGAATTTGTAGCCTGTGTTCTTAAGATCGCAAAAGTGGGAAGTCGTCAACATGTCTGATATTTACGTTAGAAACACCTGAGCCAATTACCAAAACTGTTACGCATCAGCGGCCTTTTAACCATCAGAGCCAAATATTGTCCGGTGAAAGTCCTTTACCAATGCGGTTTAAGACAGCATTGCTACGCAAGGTCCACAAGTAGGCGGCGTGCATATTTTGTGAGCATAAGCTCTTAGGGTTGCTAACGCCTGCGTTTTGCACGCCTTCATCGAACTAGCAAGCGAGATTACCGCTTTGCTGGGTGTGCTCTATCAATGAAGCGTTGAGTCAGTCGTCACGGTGACATTTCTAGTGGCGTTGGGTTTTGGTCGGAAACGCAATGGTGTAATCAATCTGTTCCCAGGTAACAAGCTTTTGATATCGAAACTCGCTTTTTTGAAACACTAAGGTGTCTTTTCTTTAGTAAATATCAGTGGTGGTTCGACGGTTATTTGATGTTTCTGGCGCTCATGTTGTGGAAATATGCTGGAAAAGTCGATCCTGTGGAATTGCATATCCGTGGAAATTCCCGTAGGAACAGTAGTATCGATATTTTTGCTAAAG
>Ga0163217_1113548_pt1 | contig 17681 bp, 23 predicted proteins | sample SynspAceP_FD_185933 | JGI IMG/M metagenome (GOLD analysis project Ga0163217, IMG submission 185933) | Saline lake microbial communities from Ace Lake in Antarctica - Synechococcus sp. Ace-P (PacBio error correction) | ecosystem: Environmental > Aquatic > Non-marine Saline and Alkaline > Saline ...
AAGAGAGAATGGCGAATTTTTCCCCCCGTCCCCCCCCTTTTTTGGGCCCCCCCCCCTTTGGGGGCCCGGGATCCCCCGGTGAAATTCCCGCCCCCCCCAAAGCCCCCGCTTCCTTTTTCCCTTTCGAAAGGCTGGGCCCTCGACCTGCCTCCGGCGGGTCGCCCCCCTTGCCCCGGACCATCGCTGCAAGATTCCGAAAACTGAACAAACACCCCATGGGACACGAACCGCCTGCCCAAGGGGGGATGGGGAACATCCAAAAACTGGCCTCGCGGCGACAAGATTGCAAACCAAACAAATTCCGCCCGTGGAATCGAAATGGCAAGAACGGTGATCCACCGCTCGTTCAACCTGGAAGTCCCCGGCGGCGGCCCCAACGCCAAACGAATGAAGCGCTGCCTTGGTCTCGTTCCAACTCCCCGGTTTTTGCGGCCCACTTCACCAGGGGGAAATGGACGGATGGTGCAGGCGGGCCGAGCTTGGGATCAACCGCGCGGGAATGCAGCGGAAGCTGGAGCGCAAGGCCACCGCGAACCTGGCGGCAGCGGAAACGCTGAGCGTGCTGCCGCAATCGCCCCCGTGGCAAAGCCACTTTGTGGGGGCCGTCCCTCGGGGTGCTTGAAGGTGAGGGTTGTTTTGACAGATTCCTGTGGGTGACAGATCCTGTGGTGATCGTTTGCCGCTTGCCCGCGGCGCTTCCCTGGCTTTTGGTGCTGGCAGGCGTGGCCTGCCGTCACCACTGCCTTGACGCGTGAATGACCTGGAGCGGGTGTTTCCGTGCGAGGGCCTGATGCCTGCGGGCTCGATGCCCTCGATCAAGATCGCTTTCGGCCCGCCTTGCTGCCTCCCTGCCCAGCCCCCCGCTGATGTGCCTTGAGGGCTTTCGATCAATGGCCGCGAACTTGTTCCCGTGTCGATGAGCCGATGGGGGCCCAGCGCCCTGCTTGCTGGTGCCCCAGACACCTGCTCGAAGCGTGTGAATCTCCAAGGGCAGGGCCTGTGCGGCTTCCGCTGCGACCTGGCCAACCGCGAGGTCTGGTGATCGATGCAGACCGGGTACGCGGAGTGCGCCTGGCGGCGGGAAGTGAAGCCGCCAGCCTGGTGATCGCCGCCGATGGCAGGGCCTCCCGATTGCGCACCAAAGCAGGCCTGCGCCTCGTCAGCGAGCGGAGCCGCGATCGACATCCTCTGTTTCGGCTACCCGGCCCACTCCGCGCTTCGTGCCGTACAACCTGTTTCATTGTCCAGCTCGGAGCCAGCGGCGGCTTCAGCGAGTTAACATGGCGCAAGGAACGGCGAGCTCCAGCTCGGACTTGGCTGATCGCGCTGCCGGTGAGCCCGATCGAACGCAGCGGCCGCGAACAAAGGGCCGAAGCCTTTGCCGCGCTCTCTCTCACCTGGCTGCGACCACTTCCTTGCCAAGGCCGGCGCGCTCCTCACTTCCCGCAACGGCTTTCGGTGCGGGTGGGCCCAGCGCCACCGGCACTGGCATCGGCCAGGCTTGCTGCTGCCCTGGGCCGACGCGGCCCACCGATGAGTCCGATTCGCGCCCAAAGGCATCAACATGGCCTTGCGTGACGCGAATCGTGCGCCAATTGGCTGTGCCGGTCCTGGCGGGAAGGAGCGGAGCCCGGCCGCGATTGAATCTGGCCTGGAGTCCCATTCAGGCGGAAGCGGGAAGCGGATAATCCGCCAGCCATGTTTTTTGGTCGCTGCAATGCGGAATGAGGCCAGGGCAGGGCGATCTTGCCTCCGCGCTCGGGGCCTGTTTCGGCAGACAATCGCCGGCTGAGCCCATGGATCGGCCGAGCTGAACGCTCCTGGGGTGGGTCGGCAAGCAACCGTTTTGCGCCTGGGCCTCTAGCCCCGTTGCAACTGAATCGTCTGAAGCCTCGGCGTATGATGGACTTCCGGTGCGTTCAGGTTGTGGCCAGGATCCGCCTTCTCGCTCACCGCCCTGGTTGCGCTGGCAACAAAGCCTGGTCGTCGCTCTCGCGGGACCGCTTCGGCAACTAGCCCCGCCAGCGCCCCACCTTAACCCCCACCAACAAGCGAGTTGCGCCAGGTGCAACTGGCACCTTCGCTGCGCCCCCGTGAGAACACAGCGCCCGAGTGCAAGCCGTGCCAGGCTCCTGGCCGATCCGCTGATGGATCACCCGTTGCTGTCGTCCGTTCCTGCAAGGACAAGCGTCTGGGACGTGCTCCAAAAGCCCAACCGGGCCCTAAAACAGCTTCCAACGCCGTGAGCATCCGACCAAGGCCAGGGGAACGCTATTCAGCCGTTGTCGAGGCGCGCAGTGACCCAAACCCGCTCGGCCAAACCTTCCTCGGGGCCCGACCAAGCGCTGGGTAGTGGTGGCGCCTCGGGTTCGGAGTCAGTCCCAGTCGAAATTGATGCCCCGCCAGGAGGGAGCAGCCGTTTGGCCTCCTCTCGAACGGCCTTGAAGCATTCGAGGCTGATACTCTGGGATGGTCCCGCAATTCATTGACTCAGTTGGGTCACAATCTGAGGCGGGTGAGCCCTCCTTGGGCGCCTTGCGCGCAACCCTCTCAACTTGTTTGAGCGACGATGGCCTCTGCTCAGGCGTTTAGTGGTTTGGAGCCGGAATGCTCAATCTCCTGGCCAATCTTGATGGACGACGGTAAAAACTTGTTTCAGGGGCCACTGGTGAAGGGCCAGGAGCTCTGGGCGTGTTCCTCCATGAAAAGGTGCGCTCCCATCCCGTGGTGACGACCACTCCGATCGCTGAAGCTGCCACAGGGCCGAGCGCTGGCCTCTTCCCTCGAAAGCTCGATGACAGGCCAGCAGGGCATTGGTGAGCTTGCCGCGCAGGCAATGTTCATGTTGCCCGATTTAGCCAGGATGGCCACAGCTGCCCCCCGGGTGTTTTGACGGATTCAGCCAAGTGGTGCAAGCCCCAGCCGATGCCGCCGTGGCGACAAAAGAGGACGCCAAAGGGAGTAGCGACCGCCAGACGAAGCGATGGGAGAGATGAACGCAACGCCTCCAGCTCTGCGGTTCGAAGAACACCAGTCTATTTAGTCGCCCTGGCCATGCAACCAACCAGGTTAGCCTTTGAAATCGATTTTCCGGCCCGTTAATGAACCAGCAGTGCCGTCCCAGTCCATCCGCTGCTGCAAGCGGCGGCAACGCTTTGATATTCGCCAGTTCCCTTGGCCGTGCCCTTTCAGCGATCAGAACCGAAACTTCAGGCTGCGCAAAAGCAGCCGCGACTTCCAACAACCCCATTAACCTCGAAAGCTTTCTCGAGGCGATCTTCCAGGTGTTACCTGGAGTGTTGGCGCACTGTCCTCGCGGCGACGGCCGTTACGGCAACCGCCACGCCACGACGTGATCCTGCCGCATGGCCGCAGCTCACGGCATCAGCCCGCTTGATCATCACCACCGCGGCAATCCTCTCCACTCCCGCTGCCTCGCACTGATCCGCAGCACCAGGCAACGGCGGAATCACCCTTCGGCCAAGCTCACAACTCGCCGGCGGATCCCGAAAGGGTGGATGTTTCGGCGTCAAGGTGAACGCGGCCAACGGAAGGGCCGGCGCCCCAAATCGATCACCGATGCCATTTTACAGCGGCCAGCCACCCCACTGAAAGGGCTTAGCCGAATCATTGACGCCCAAACGCCTTCGCTGGAGGCCGGCCGGGAACTACATCCTGGGAAACCTGTCCATCCGAACTGATCGACGGGTCCACGACTACATCACCCTGCTGCAGGGCCTGTTCGATTTCGGGCGCGATTCGCAAACTGCTTCGAGGCGACTTCCCAATCGCCTCGGATGCGAATGCATGCCGCACCGGTCCCTTACGACAGCCGCCTGCTGGAGGGCTGCTGGGAGCAGCCGCCGGCACGGTGCCGTAACGCAACGCCCCTGGAAGATTTTGGCGGTGTCACCCCGATCCCGAACCTCACCTGCCCAATAAGAACTGGCCGAGGCTGTTGCTCCAATGGCGATCGCCTACGCTTCGGCCCGCCTGCAGAGGCGAATGCGATGCAACATGGTTCTTGGCCATCCGTTGTTTCGTTAACCCCAGCGGATCAGGCCTGGCGTACTCAACCGCCAATGCCCATCTGGCGCCGGGCTATTCCGGCGGCCCTGCGGGGTGGCGCGGCTCGATGCCACGAGCGCCGCTGTGGATGTTGGGTGGCCAAGGAGCTGGCATTCCTTGTTATGTCACCCCCACGGGCTGGAAGTTCCTTCGGCAACTCTGCTTTGATGCGGCCGCATCACCTTCTGCGGCCGAGGAGAAGGCTTCGGCACCGGCAGCGACCATATCCGCGAAAAAGAGGCCTCTGGCCGTGCTGTTCTGGATGCAGATCTGGCGGTGCGCCGCTGTCGGTGGCTGAGCTTGATGGCCACCGAGCATTGGAAACCGCTTCGGCCCCACTACTACTCACGCCATGACTACAAGCCATGCCAGAGACAGAGGCCGCAGGGCCTCTACGACCGCCTGAAAGGGAATGCTCTTGCTCCCTGGTGGGGGCCAGCTTCGCCGGCCGCACATCAACACCGCCGACGACTTCAGTTATACCGATACCGGTGGATGGCTTCGCTCAACCAGCGCAGGGCCTGCGCCCTGCTGCTCGAAGACGCAGCCGGGTGGTGGTTCGGCCTCTCCGGCACCGGCAACCAGGGGCCACCCTGCGCCTATACCTGGAGCGCTACGTGGGCGCCGGCGGCAACCTCGATCAGGATCCCCCAGCAAGCCACTCGCTGATCTGATCGCCGCCGTCCGACCAGCTCGCCGAGATCCGCAGCCGTACCGGTATGGACCAGCCCACAGTGGATTCACCTGATCAGCCGGCTCCGTGCGGCCCGCTGAGCCAGAGAAGAGTCGCTCTTCCAAGCTCCTTGATCGCCAACGTAAGAAGGGGGGACCAACACCAACGGAAAAGCCACGTGTGGCCTACCAGCAGGCCACCGAAGATCACCGTGCCAGCGAAATTTGCCCCCTGACTCCTGGCGCCCTGCTGAATGGCCACCACCAGCGGGAAAGAAGCCCGGCCAGTGCCGCGATGGCGTCTCAAGGATGGGGCGAAGGCGGGATTCAGCCCGAAGCAATCGCAGCCTGGCTTGCCGTCATGCGCTTTGAGATGTTGCTCCGTCACCCACCTCCACAATCAGGAAATGCCGTTCTTGGCGGCCAGGCCCGTAATGGTATCCAGGCCAACCTGGGCATAGATGTTGGATCGATCGATGCGCATGGCAGAAAGGCCAGCGCCCACAAGCATCGCAGCGGCACGGTCATCAGGATGATCACCGGGTGACGTAGCTCTCGTATTGGGCTTAGAGCACCAAGATAAACCACCAGGATGCCGAAACGCAAACACACAGCAACACTGGCCGAATCCGCCGAAAGCTGCAGAGCCAGCCAGGCCCGTAAAGGCATAGCCGATTGTTGTTGAAGTTGACGAAGTCGAACACCTGTTGAATCGAACGCGAGCGCCGTACGGAGCTCTTGCGATAGCCTCCAGATCCCTGCAACCAGAACCGTTTCGGTACAAGTTGTAGTGGCTGATCACTGGCGCCGCACTCGAGAGTGAAACCTCTGCAAATTCGAAACAGGAACGAGCTTTGCGTCCGTTGGAGGCGAACGTGTACCTCCCTCGCACATCTTGAATCGTGCTGCGGTGAGGCTTCGGCCCTGAACATAGATGTTGCGAACCTTGCCCCCCATCTTCATAGGTCAGGCTTGCAAAGTTTTGCTGCCAGCCAGGATGCGATGGTGTCCATCGCAGTGGCAAAGTCCGATGTCCAGGGCACCCATCACATCCGATCCATGCTCAGCATAAGGCCGGGGCCACTGTGGGATCGAACTGGGTGAAAACCGAAGGTTGAAATCACCGGTGGCATTGGAGGCCGCCTCCAGCTGCGGCTTGGTCAGCCCAACTCCACGAAGCTGAAGCCACCATTGCTGAGGTCATTGAACTTGAAATAGAATCCACCCCTTGGGAGGAGAAACCAAGGAATCGCTGGTGGCAAGCCAGCACGCACGAAACCACTGCTGATCGGCCATTTTCTCGTTCAGCCCTTTCACAAGTGGCCTCTGCGATTGATCGCGCACCGCGCTCCTCCAGGGGTTTTGAGGCCCAAAGAAAAAATACGCCTTGATCAGGGCTTGATCATTGAACCCATAGCCACTGATGGATGGAGGGCCTGGGTGATGTCCTCCTCCCCATTGATCAGCTTTGGAAATTTCAAGCGAGGTGGCTTCCGTTTGGCTGAGGGAACACCGTTCTGGCAACTGGAGAGCCAAACGCCATAGCCCTGGTCCTCTGTTTGGATGAAGGCCGTGGGCAGTATTGGCGAAGGCCAGCACCGTCAGCAACAATTCCCAGCAAACAAGGCCCAATGAAATGACAGTTTGGCGCCTAGGAAGAAAGCCGGAAATGAGATTGGCGTAACTGGCTGAAGCGGTCAAAAGAAGGCGATTGAAGACACGAAGATTTCTGAGCAGGTTTGGCGCGCGATCACCCCAACTCACCACCGCGAGGATGTAAGTCCAGCCCCCACTCATTGAACGACCAAAGGCAGGCCGACGATCACCCGAGCGCCATCCAGATCGGGCCCATTCGAGGCTGGGGTTTGCCACCGCGCAAGGATCAATCCGAGGAAGCTATGGGCAGAAATAAGGTGAAGCGCCATTGAAACGCGGAATCGCAAATCGAGAAGGCGATCCGTGAGGGCGAATTGCTTTGTAGATGATGCCGATTCCCACCGGGGTAGAAGGCCAACCGGCACAAACACAGCATCAGCAAACCAGGGCGTGCCACCAAGGCACCAATCAGCTCGCCCATTGGCGGCCGTTGCCGCTGAAACGAGTTTCATTCCGTCCTTTCTCCAGGTTGGATCGACATCCGCCTCAATCGACCACGATGGCGTCATCAACGACAGGCCTGTTAGCCAGCACCACCCCAGCAGGGTGAGCTGGTTTGAATCGAAGAAGCCAAAGACATTTCACAAAAGGCAAAGGTGCCAATCAACGAGATCGGAATGGCCAGGCTCGGCACACGTGGGCGCGCCAATCGTTGAAGAACAGGAAAAGAATCCAGCACCAGCAGGAATCGCCAGGCCAAGGGCAATACACCACCTCCCCAGCAGATTACGATGAACTGCCCAATGTTATAAATACTGCTCAAACTGTTGGACACCAGGCGGCCATTGGCAGCAAATTCAATTGATCACCCTTCACCACCCCCTCGAAAACATCAAGGGCATTGCTTCTCTGGGGTCTGAAGATGGCCACCTGTGATGGCAGGGCGGCCAACTTAATCGAACGGCTGTCCTGGCTGAAGTGTTGAAGGCCGTAGGCTCGCACTGCCGACGTCCGCGGGAGGCGCAGCAAATTACCGGCCATCGTGCGTCAATGACAGAATCATTGGAGTTTCTTCAATTGAAACGAGGTTTCGCGTGTTCTCACAACACGGATAGGCATAGGCCTGGGTCGCCGCCGGCCGGTGGTCCACCCACGAGGACACCAAGTGGCAGACCTGGTGTTCTGGCTCTGCCATCCGCACTCACCACATCGTTGGCCGGTGAGGCCATTGCGGTGACCTTGTTGCATCAGATGAAATCAGCCAGAAGGCGGGATTTACTCCCGCCAAGTCTAGATTCACAATTGGCCACTACACCCGGGCACCGCGCCCCAAATTGGTAGTAAAGGCTGGCCGTAGATCAGGCCATTGAGATAGGGAGCATCAAACTGGCCATATCTGTGGAGCCCACCTGGTAAGCCAATCAGGAGGAAGGGGTGGAATTGCTTGAACGTGACTACACCCGTGGGCACTCCCTGGCCTTCTGCTGGGGCCAACTGGGGCATGGCCAGAGAAACCCTGTTCTGAACATTGACTTGGTCAATGTTGATATCAGTTCCTTCGTCGAAATAAACATTGATCGGTTGCATTCCCCCTGCATCGTGCTGAATGAAGGAGATATACGAGGCCTCCCGCAACTTTCAACTGATCTCCTGTTCAATCGTTCGTCACCGATTGCTCGTGACCAGGGAGTTCGCTCCGCCATTAGTTGGCGACCACCTGAATGTAATACGCGGCCCGAGAGTTTCGGAAGATTATTCCAAATGGAGAGGGCAGGAATACTGATCAGCCCCATCAATAACGATCAAAATGCTGACAGACCGTTGTTAGAACGGGCCGCTTGATGAAATTAATCGGAAGAGTGGACATCCTGTTCAGCTCTCCACCTTGCTGCCCAATCCGGCATCCCTTCACAGGCATGCCGCTGCCGCAGTAAAGCGCGGTATTACTCACACTACGCGAGCTCCGCTGGCAGGCCACTGATCAGGGGATAGGAATTCCCTGAAGGGAAGCCAAGCGTCACAGCCACCTGGTCACGGTGGGCCTGGCTGGGTTTCTCGGCCGCCAAACTCGTGAGTTTTTCTTTCCTGAGCCTCAGGAACCTGCTGCGATTGCTTTTGATCTTTGGGCAGGATCTCCGACGGGGCACGATCCGATAAACGAAGCTGGGAGCCTGCATCGTCACCAGCTTGTATCCGGAACACCAGCTGTTGACTCTGCTGTTTGTATTGATTTCATTTTTCACGCATAGGCCACTCCTGAGCTGGCGGTCGGATTGGCGAACTCCGCCTTCACCACAGAGAATTCGGTTGAAGCGGAGCTGCCCGCGACTGAAAAAGGGCGAGATGAACACACCGCGACCCTCGTCGCTGTCACCGCTTGGCTGAGCCCTGGGGAGGTCCTAGCAAGAACCTTCTGTATCCAATCTTGATTTCCCCTTGTTGGTGCTGGCACATCCATCTGACTCCAGAGGAGCCGTCTCGTACCAACACCGGTGATGGCCTGACCCTTCTGCACAAAGCAACCGATTTTGGACACTGCTGAGATCACAAGCACACCGGCATTCGCGCCTGAAGCGGTGTATTTATCCAGGTGGCGGCGTCTCGTTTTGCCTGATCCCTGGAATTAAGCGCCTGGTGATATAGAAAGTCCTCTCCTTGGTGAAACAGCTCCCTGATCATTCAAAAAGATGTAAGCGCTCTGCATTGATCTGATCTTGCGCGCCTCGCACGGCTTGCGTCCAGCTGGGCCGTCCCGCTGCACGTTGTCGAGGAAGAACGGGTTGGTTTGCTCTACGCGCTGACCCTGCCTGGGCAAGGATCCGCACCAGCGACCATCCCTCGGGCCTTGAGCACCACATTCCGTCACCGACTCAGCTTGCCTCCCACGCGGATGCTGGGGGTGAAAACATTTGCTACTCCGAGCTGGGCGACTGACCGAGAGCAAGGGTGGGGCTGTGGCCTGAAGTGCCGGCAGCCCACTAACCATCAGCAAGAGGGAGCAGTGCCAAGGGGGGCGCAGCGTTGAAGGGGCAAGAAAGCGAGGCCTGATCGGGGCCTCGTGGCCCTTGTGACTTGGCGATCAGAACGGTTCCACTGATGGGGAGTCAATCAAAGTCGTGCCGTCCCTGGGGAATCCGAAGGGAACGTAGTGAAACCATCGAACAAGACCGCAAAGTCCCTGACCTCAACACGGCTTCAAAGAACTAGCTGTGATCAATTTGGCGGCCCATTGGGTGTAGCCACAAGATGGGACGGGCAAAACTCGCTCCAACCAAGGTGCTCAACCCCTCAGGGGCGATTGCCGGGGCGGCCCCAAGGCCAGGGGATTTGGTGATGAGGCAGGATCCGATTGCTGCCTGAAGCTGGGCGCACTTTACGATCGCCATCGGCGGCCAGGCAGGCGAAGGCTCGCCCAGCATCAACCGGAACCAGAATGGGCAATAGGAAGCTGACCGTGACAGGGTGTTTGGCCACAATCGACTGCAGAAGAACCACTAACCAACAGGCCCATATGGAGGGCCCCGACAAGGCCCGTCAGCACGATGCGGCGGCCGTTGAGGGGTTATGGGGGGGGAGCCATCAGGGGAGGGCGAGGCCACGACCGGGGAGGTGGCCTGGTCCTTGGCCGACGAAGAACCCCAGCTGTTTGACCCACCACGTAGAACACCGGCCACCACAAAAAGGATAGCACGGTGGCCACCATCAGAATCCGCCGAACACCACGGTGCCACAGGGACGCCTGGCTGCGGGCAACCTCGCCCCGCTGCGAGCACCAGGGCAGGAAGCCGAACAGGGAAAGATGGCTGTCATCAGGTCGCCCGCAGCCGCCGATTCTAGCCGCTCCCTTGGCTTGCCTTGATAGGGGGTGTGCCCACTCGGCCATGTTGCGCTTGGTTGGCCAGATCGGAGCGCAGGTTCACCGATGCCCGTTCTTAGCGGCAGAAAGCCCGAATCAAGTTATACCTCGAAGGCCTTGCAACTCTTTGGCAATCCATGATTGATTTGAGACAGTCCCCACCAAACCCTCGCGCGCGCGCAGCCTGATACACGGAAAGCCAGAGCCCCGAGGCATCGCGGTGGGACTGTCATCAGGATATCAAGGGGTTCGATGTAGCTCTCGTACTGGGCGGCGAGCACAAGTCACCACCAGGATGTCCTCGAACGCGAAAGATCACCACCGCCAGGGCGCGGCCTTCCACCTGCTTCACGCGACAAGCCCGGTCCAGTCGAAAGCCGAGGCCCGTTGGTGCGAGCTGGTTGAAGGTGTCGATCATGCCCTTGATTCGCTTCACCGGAGCTGCGGCCCGGCGCCGCTGACCCCGCGATCTTGATCGAGCGGAACAGGTTGAAATGGGGAATCACCTTCCGGGCCGGTGTGGGTTCCACCGTGAACACATCTGACCAGCGCACAGGTTCGCCGCTGCGGTTGCTCACGAAAAGGGCTTCAGTTGCTGGCGGCGTGGGCCGGAAGCCGCATCCGACTGCACGTAGATCCCGACGGATCTTGCCCCCCTGGAAGTGTCGTTGATGTAAAGGCACGCACGAAGTAGAAGCTGATAGGTCTGCATCGCCTGCCGAAGTTTCGACAATCGAGGGCGGCAGTTGCTCCCGGTTGGACCTCCACCTTCAGCTGGGGGGGACTCCGGGCGTGAAGCTGGGTGAAGACGCGGCTGAAACACTCGCGGTGGGGATCGCCTTGGCGGATCAGCTGGTTGGTATTGGCGAAGAACTCAGGCAGGCGCTCAGGGCACCGGAGCTTCTGAATCCAGCCATCTGGAACTCGAAGCCCGCCCCGGAGGTTCCGTAACCGGGGATCGCCGGCGGGTTCCACCACGAAGATCCGGGCCCGTTTGATCACCGGAGCATTGGCGGTTCAGCCGCTCACGATCTTCTCCATGAACCTGATCGGGAATTAGGGCGCTCATCCATTTTCTTGGTCCCAAAAAGAAGAACAGGCCCACGGTTGGGGCCGTTGCCCCATCGAGGCTGAAGCCAGCTGTGATCAGAGGTGGAAGATCTCCGTTCGTGCGGATGATCCTCACCACCTGGGCATTTGGGATCTTGCCGGGTGTTCTGCTCGAGCCGCCGATCGGGAGCCTGCACAAAAGCCGATCGCGTAGCCCTGGTCCCCTCGATGGCCACGAAGCCCGAAGGGATTGCGATGTAAAGGCCACCCCCGTGAGACGTATTCCCCCCACCAAACGCCCATGATCAGCAGCCGGTGGCCGAGCACCCGGCCAGGCTGCGCTGATACCAACCTTCCCCGAGGCAATAGAAGCGGTTGAAGCGCTGAAAATCGGCCCCCAGGTAAAGCCCCCAGCAGTCAGACCGGATTTCAGGCTGAAGATTCCCCAAACCGCTAGCGGTAACTGGAACACTCCCGCCGAGCAACCAGCCCAGCACCGCCGCTGCCACGGTGACGGGCAGCCGCAGGGCAGACGGGTGATCAAGGCCCAGCAGGTAGCCGAGCAGCAAGGCCCGCCCAACCACACACCGAGCAACACAAGGCACCGCCACCAACTAACCAGCAGGCCATAGAACGAAGCCGATCGTGTGCCCGCGATGGCATTAGGTGCGCCGGCTCGGTGGTTTCGGCTTTCACGCGCGAAGCACAGGCCGAGAGCATCGGAGCGAGAAAGGTGAGGCGTTGAAGGTGGAAATGGCCACCGAGAAGATGATCGTGGCGCGAACTGCGTGGTAGATCTGCCGGTGGCGCCGGGAAAGAAGAAGCATCCGCAAGGAACACGGCAAACACACCCAAAGCGATGTGGCGATCACCGCCGCGAACAAATTCGGTTCATGGTGCTCATGGCGGCCTCCAGGGCCGGTCAATCCCCTGGGCTCTTGTGGATGTGTCTTCGATCAACGGTGATCGCGTCCATCCACCACCAGGCCCTGTCGCCAGCACCAGACCGCAACAAGGGTTGAGCTGGTTTATATGGGAGAAGCCGGCCGCCTCACGAACAGGGAAGGTGCCCACCAGGGCCACGGGGAATGGCGATGCCAGGCACCAGGGGTGGCCTTTCCAGTCTGCAGGAACAGAAACAGGATCAGCACCACCAGCACCACGGCATTCGGCAAAGGAACGGTCACCCCCTGGATGAGGCATTGAGAAGTCCGTGGTGTCCGTAGATCTCTCGAACCTTCATGCCGGGCGGCATGCTGCGGAATGAACTCGTCGAGCACCTCCCACGCCCCGCGACACTCGAGGGCATTGCTGCCGCTTCCAACTGGTAAGACAGTAGGCCGACGGAGGGAAGCGCCCTGGAGATCGGTGGCGTTGGCGTCCGTAAGTCTCGGCGCCCCAGCTCCACCCGGCCCACATCCCTGAGGCGCACAGCAGGCCGCCGTCTCACGTTTGCGCAGGAACCAGATCGTAAATTCCGTCGTTGCTGCGCTAACCGACCCTGAAAGCTGCAACCGTGAAAGGTGAACTGCTGACCTTCAAGGAGCGGCTCTCCCCACCTGACGCAGCTGGCACAGGCGGCTCTTGGCTGCGCAGGGCGTTCACCCCACGGAGGAGGTCAGCTGGTTGGCCGCCAGAGACGATCGGGAACGAGCCAAGAAGCCCGGTAAGTCGAGTTTGGGCGGTTGCCGACAATAGCAGTGTTTGCCCACACCCTTGAACCCGTTTGAATCCGATACGTGAAGGTTCTGATCGAGCAGAGGCCACTGATGAATCCGTGCTGAATGGATTCATTGGTCATCGTCGCTGCCGAAGTTGTAACACCAGCGAATCGAGTTGGGGCTTGTTTGACCACCACCCCGGATTGGCGCAGCCTCCTCGGGCAACTGGGGCTGGGCCAGTGCCACCCGGTTCTGCACGTTTCACCTGGTTTGATGTCCCCGTCGGTGCCGCTGCGAACGACCCACGGTGAAAATCCGCGCCGGCTGCCATCGGCGGCGCTGAGGAGGTGAATGAAAAAGTCCATGTTCTTCCACCCCGTTGATCTGCTGCTCCAGCAGCATTGGTGACACCTTCCTCACCGACACCGCGTCGGCGCCGTTGTAACGGGAGTTCACCGTCACCGGTCGGGGGGGCATGTCGGCAGGTTCTCGATCGGCAGCAGGGGGATCGCGATCAGGCCCACCGTCACGATCAGCAGGCCTGCAGACGGTGGTCAGCACCGGCCGGTGATGAATTATCGGAAGCAGACATCCGGCCGCTCCCTATTTTCACCGTCACGGCGGTGCCGTGGCGGAGGGTGAGCAGGTTGTGGTGATTACCCGGATCGCTGAGGCCAACCCCCTGAGCACGGATAAGCGGTTTGGTTCTGCAGATCGCCGAGCTGTACTGGAAATCTGCAAAGGCGAAACTTGAGCCGGCGGTAAGGCGCGCAGGGGCCAAAGATTCACCTTGCCTGGGTTGCCGCTCAAGATCCTGCAAACTGCCGAACGGAGACACGAGCTCTGTTCCCGACGACTGGTGACAGCATCGAAACGGCACGCGAAGGCAGCTTCGCCGGCGGCCAGCACCAGCCCGGGTGCGTCAGCCTCAGGCCGGTGCGCAGGGCGCCCGTTGGGTTAGGAAACTCTAGCTGACAACAAGGTCCTGGTCCCTGGGGTGAACGGCCGGATCCACCGAGCTGACCACTCCGGTAAAGCCACCGCCCGTGCCTCCCGAGGTTCCTGCAAAGCAACGCGGCGCCGGGGCGGACCCGATTAGGTAAAAAATACGGGCACATCGAGCGGCCATCAGTCGGTTCGTTGCGCAACCAAACCTTGGTGAATGGCCGCCGGTAGGCGATCACAATCGCCCTGTTTTTCACCTGAAGTCGCTGATCACGCCGCTGATCGGGCGCGCAGGTTTGCTTGAAGGCAGGTCGGCCTCGCGGGCCGCCACAGCTTCCCGTGACTGCCAGATATTGGGCCTTCAAACTCAGTCGCGCTGCAGGCGCTGGCAGCCCCTTGGCTGGCGAGGAATTCAAAGCGCTCCGTAGTTGAGCTTTGTCCTTGTCGCGCTCAGCGGATCAAGCTCGCCACATCGCACGCACCTGGGCTGAATCGAGCACCAAGCAGCAACTGCCCGCTGCTGGACCTGATCACCCTGACGGACCAGCAGGCGTCCAATCCGGCCTGGGGCTGGGCCGCCAGCTTGCATCCTCCTCCGATCGCTTCAAGGGTGCTGATCGTGTCGACGTCGTTGCTGAAGCGGCCAGCGCCACCGGCTGGGTGGCACCTCCACCTGGCGCACCGCCTTCCGCGGCGGACTGGCGCAGCCGCTGAGCGCCAACAGCCCGGCTCTCAGACGCGCTGGTTCCACGAGGAGAGGAACGACCGGGAATGAATCACTGCGTCGGAGAAAGTTGGGGCAGATTCCTGCTTGACTCGGCACGATCTGTTCGACGAGTACGAATAGCAGGAACTTGTCACCCATCGACCTGACTGCCGCGATGCCAGACGGACAAACCCGTTGTGATGCGATCTGTTCGCGTTCGAAAGCGCAGCGCCGCTTGCAGGCGATTCGCGCCCCTGGCCGATCGGATGCGAACCACGCACAATGAGGAGTCGTTGGGCCAGGACGCAATCCTCGCCCGTGGCAAAGGCTGTTTGCGCCGCGCCATCGCCGTCCGACCGGGTGGGCATATCTGATCCTGCACGGTGCCGCCGGAGTGGGCAAACCCACATTGGCCCGGATCATCGCCGCAGCCACCCGCGCCCACTTCGCCAGCCTGCAAAGCGTGCTGGCCTGGCGGTCAGAGGGTGCGGGCCGAGGTGGAGGCCGCGCCGCGAGCGGCTCGTCGCCATGGCCTGCGCAGCTTTCTGTTCATCGACGAGGTGCATCGCTTCAACAGCGCCAGCAGACGCCCTGCTGGCCCTGGGTGGAGAACGGCAGCGGTCACCTGATCGCGCCACCAACCGAAAAAACCCTGCTCGAGGTAACAAGGCGTTGGTGAGTCTGCTCGCGCTGTTCGGCTGCAAGCCCTGGAGCGAATGAACTGGGCAGTTGCTGGAGAGGGCCCTGCCCTGATCCGGAGCGGGGTACGGCGATCGTCCGGTGCCCCTGGAGCAGCGCGCCGCGCGCCCACCTGCTGGATGTTGCCATGGCGATGCCGCAGCCTGCTCAATGCCCTGGAGTTGGCGGTTGAGACCACCGAACCAGGCGCCGACGGGCCCTGATCCGCATCGATCTGAGCAATCGCCGAGGATCGATCCAGCAGCGCGCTGTTCTCTACGACAAGCCCAGGGGGAATGTCGCCACTTCCGACACGATCAGCGCCTTCATCAAGTCGCGGGGGCTCCGACAGCGACGCGGCCCTGTTCTGGCTGGCCGGATGGTGGAGGCCAGGTGAGTCCACGCTCATTTTTCGTCCGGATATTGTTGATCGCAGCGGAGAAGACGTGGGCCTGGCCCGATCCCCAGAGCGATCGGTGGGGTGGTCGAAAGGCCCTGTGCCGCGGCCCTTGCGAGGCGGTGGGGCTGGCCCGGAGGGGCTCTACCCCTCGCCCAGGCTGGCCCTCCCTATCTCGCTTGGTGCCGAGAAAAGCAACAGCGTGCTGGGCTTTTCGATGCCAATCCCCAAACTGTTCGGCCGCCAGCAGCAGGCCGTTCCCTCCACCTGCGCGACGCCAATCCGCGATGGGCCAGGCCTTCCGGTGATGGCCAGGCTACGGCTACCCCATGCCTACAGCGAGCACCTGGGTCGCTCACAGACCTACCTGCGGCGCTCCGTTGCAAGGGCAGTGTTCTGGCAGCCCGGCTCCCTGGGCTGGGAAGGGGCCATCGGGGCAGGCCTTGCGCTACGGCGCGCCCCCAACTGGCCCGCAGAAAGCCGAAAGTCACGCGAGCAGTCGAGAATCGTCAGCAGCAGCGAGGCGCGACCCCCCTGCTGCGGCGCTGGCTGCAACGCCAGGCCCGTCGCTGAAGGAGCGGTCTCGATCGTCTCCGGCAGCGGTTTCGTGGCAGGGCCCCAGCTGGCCAACGCCACGACAGGTTCTGGTGCTGGAAGCCGTTCCCTGCTCTGGGCCCTCGCCACCCTCGGCGCCACCCCCCTGAAAGGGGGCCTGGTGATCACCGTGGCCGAGGCCTCGAGCGGCAGCCGGCCTGGAGGGCAGGTGCATAGATTGCTCCGAACCGCTTTTTCGCCACCGCAGCTTCTGGAGAATAGCGCCCCATTTTTTATTCAACTGCAAACAACTCGCTGCCTTGCTGGAGCCGGCCAACGCTTCAGTGGGTGGCGGCGCGGGCCAACCCTTTCAGGGCGCGCCGCCGGATTCACTTCTGCCCGCTGGGTCCAGACCGAATCACGGCCTGAGCGCTGAGAAGGCTGAGTCCGCCTGCTGTTCAGCGCGCCGCTGATCGGGCTCCACCGAACTCCTGCTGGCTTGGCTTGCGGGGGAGGGTAAGGGCTCCCCGCCACGTGTCGCTACGCCAAAGGCTTGAAAAGCCTGCCTGCCCCTGGAGCGGCACTGGCTGGCGGAGGCCTCGTTGACGCCAGAGGCCGATCGGCGCCTGCTGGAGGGTCAGGCTGGAGCCTCAATAACGATTGTTGGCAGGATCCCTGCAAGATCCGCCTCAGTGAATCCCTGGCTGGAACGCTGTTCGGGCGGCAAGCAGCCATGGCAGGCCTTGCGCCAGCACAATCTCAGAAGACCGCCATCTCAAGATTCGTGCCGGTTTCATCAGCAGCCCTGCAAGGCCCAACTGCCGCAGCGCCTGCTTCACACGCTGCTGACAAGCCAACGTGGTAAGGGGCGCAGGCGACCATCAAAAAAGCCCCGGAATCCGGGGCTGAGCACAATCGGAATCGCGAAAAGGCCGTGCCTCGATCACCAGAGGCCGCGGATGGGCGCGGGGGTGAAGGCAATGGGGCAGGAGCCGGAGCCGGGGTCATCCTGACTTGACACAGGGTCAGTCATCTGGTTGGCCTGGATCAGGCGGGCAGGAAGACATACCAGGACAGCAGCGAGGGTGCACTTGGGCTCGCTTCCGCATTTGCCTTCGCGCAGATGTTTCTGCTTGCCGTCGAGGTGCCGCAGTGTGTCGGCGAGGCGGAAATCGGTGGGCAGGGCGCCATGTATGCGGCGAAGGAGAGCTCACCATCGACAGAATCGTCGATGGATGGCGCTGCGCAGGGGCTTGCACGCATAGGTGCTCATGCTCCAGACGGGAAAGTAGCTCCGGCCTCTGATACTTGAGGAACTTGACGCCGTCATCGGAGTAGAGGAACGAGTCCACGCCACGACTCATCATCAAACGCTGTAGGTCTTGGAAAGACCAGCGCGGACCTCCTCGACGTCCAGCCAAGCGGGACAGCCATCATCCGAGGCCACGGTCGTGACTTCGCCCTCTCGATGAAAGGTAAACGAAGGAATCAAGGCTGGTTGACCACACAGCGCCACCG
>Ga0163217_1119299_pt1 | contig 17679 bp, 25 predicted proteins | sample SynspAceP_FD_185933 | JGI IMG/M metagenome (GOLD analysis project Ga0163217, IMG submission 185933) | Saline lake microbial communities from Ace Lake in Antarctica - Synechococcus sp. Ace-P (PacBio error correction) | ecosystem: Environmental > Aquatic > Non-marine Saline and Alkaline > Saline ...
AAAAAAGGAGAGATTGGGCCCCGACCGTCACTGCCTGGTTGAATCTTGGGGTTCGGGGGCAGAAAAAAAAAAATCCCCGAAAAAGCAAGGGGGGGCCCCCCCCCGGGGATTCCCCTTTAACGGCCCTTTCCCGGCGGCGGGAGAATCCTTGGGCAACCCTAACAGGCCGTTGCGCCACTTCCACCCGAGAAGGGGTGGGGTCCCCCGGCCCTGCCGCCAGAACCACTTTTTCGCTTCCCCTCAACCGGCCCTTTGGTTGGAGAGCCTCAACCCGGCTTGATTGCGAAAGCCCCGCCTGGTGCGGCCTCGCGGCCTGCGCCGTGCCGGCGGTGGGTGGCCCAGCCGCAAAGCGGGCGGCTCCAGCTGACCCTTGCCCCCAGGCCAACTCCCCTGCAAATACTGCCTCTGGCTGGGGAGGGATTTCGCGCAGCCGAGCTGGAGCGGGGGCTGCCCCGAGCGCAGATCGGAGGCCCTTGTTCTGGAATTACTGGAACGGGGGGGGCCATCGGGAAGGTGCGCGAGGGCGGACCAGCGGGGGCGGCCTGCCTGCCGGAGGAACATCTGCCTGCTGGTGAGCCCACACCCAGGGCCGAATTGCTTTGCGCCCGGCCCTCGAGGCAACGGGGCATCGCCAGCCGCCTGGTTTGAGCAAAGGCCGATCTTGTTCCAGAGCGAAGGGCAGCGGGTGCTGCCAACGGTTGCTTGATGTCCTTGCCGAACGGCGCGAACGGCGCGCGGCGCTTGCCTGGCCCGCTCGCCCCTGCTGGGCTGGAGCGCCCGAAACGAATTTGCCCAGGGCACCGCCAGCGCCTGGAGATCGCTGCGGAGCGCTTGGGTCCGCGGTTGGCGCATCGCCAACCAACCGCGGCCTGCTGCGCCTCGGGAACTGTCAGTCCCCGAGGTCATGGCCGGAATCGTGCTCAGCGGCAGGCTCCTCGCCGACCTGCAGCAGGGCGCCGAGCTTTTGGTTCAAGAACGCAAAATGCACAGGAGCGCCCTGAGCGCCGTCGCTACGCGACTGGCTGGGGGGACGGCGGCACCAATCCACCCTGAGCCCACCGCAGAACCACCACCCAAACAGCGCCGAAGTCCAGTCGGCCCGTGGCCCTCGTGACCATGCCACCCAAAAGCAAGGGCCTGGAGTTTCCTGTTGGTGATCTTGCCGCATCTCTGGCAGGCCCGACCAGCGGCAAGCAGCGCAAGCAACAACAACGCCTGCCCCATCGCAATCCACTGGGGCCCGGGCTCGCCGCCCAGAACTGCCGCCGATCAGGCCAGGGCGTGAGGAAGCCGAACGGCTGGCCTACGTGGCCGCCACCCGGGCGATGGCTGCTGATCTGGGTCTACGGACCGCCGCCAAGACCAAGCAGTCCAACCCGCTGGAGCGCCTGGCTCGTCGATCAGCGGGCCTGTGGCCGCAAGGGGCTGGACTCCCTGCAGCAAATCGCCTTGCCAACGGAGGCGCCACAAGGACCAGCGCTGGGCAGCCTCCGGCCCGATTGGGAGTCGCCACTGGCCGATCCCGAGCGCCCGCTCGCCAGCGCTGGGGTCGCAGCAGCTATTCCAGCTGGACCCCATCGCGCCTCCTCTGCGGCCCAGGGGCCGCCGCTGGCCTCATCCCCGCCCAACTGGAGGGGGCGTGAAACGGATCGCTCACCAGCGCAGAAAGCGGCAGGGGAGGAATCGCCCTGGCGATGAGCACACCCTCGCCGGCCGATGGCTTGGTCCTGCGCTGGGGCCCTCGCCTTCTTCCTCGCGGAGCCTCGGCCGGCGATTGCCTGAACCGCATTCTCGCGCGGGTGGATGCACCAGCTCCCGGCCGCCGGATCCAGCAACACCCAGCAAGGTGGGAGCTTGGCTACAGCGAGCCGCATCGGGGCCTGAGCACCACGAAGCTGTTCTGCCGCTTCTCGATCAGCCGCGTCTCACTCCGGTGGGGGGTGCCCCTCGGCGATTTCCAGCCTTCTCCGGGCTTGCCGGTGGAGCCGGCGGGGCTCAATTGAATGAACTCGACCTCCCCTGGCCGGTGGGCCAGGGCCCAACCTGGTCCGGGCCGCCGGCTGGCCGGGTGTTCCGGGATCAACCCTGCCGTGGCGGCGAGGGCTACGGCGATCAACTGCGAGCCTTGAGGTGGCCAGCCGCGGCTTCCTCATCCCGATCGATGGATCCTGATCTTGCACCGCCCCCGATCCCAGCGGCCAGGAACGCTGGTGGGGGCCGACTGGAAGGCAACTGCTCGGCGGCGCGATGGGCCGGCCAACACCCTGGCCGCGGCCGCAGCACTATGGCCAGGCGCCATGGAGGGGCTGATGGTCGCCAACACTACCTGCTGCAAGCCATCTCTACCTGGTGGCCCTGGATCGCTACTGCGCTGGCGGCAGCCTGGTTACCCAGGCCGAGCAACACCTCGGTGGCTACCTCTACGTGTTCTGCGGGGGTGCCGCCCCCAGGCCCGCGATGGTGGCTAGTCCCGATCCCAGGAATGCTTGGTTTGAAACGGTTGATCTGGCCAGCTCGCAGCACTCGACACCTGCTGCGCGAAGGGCGCATGACCAGCTCTCCCATTCTCCAGCTCATCACCCCAGTCCCGTCCTGGCTGGGGCCGTTGGCAAGACGCCTTGGGCCGTGCGCTGCCCCGGCTCTTACGGCGTCCCAGCCCGATCCACGCTTGTGCGCGAGCTGATCGGTCGCCCTGACGGGGCCGCCCTGGACGGGGGACTTGGAGCTGTCTCTGCAAGGGACCGCCGCCGGAGGGGGTGACAGCCGCCGGCTGGCCAGGGCCAGCAGCGACGCCCTGGAGCGATCTGGACTGCCCGGAATGCAACGCGCCACCGGAGCGCTGCCGCCACTGCTGCGCCACCGGCCAGGGGTGGGCTGGCGCTGTGGCAACAGCAAGCTGCAGACCCTGCCTGGCCGAGCTGGAGCAACGGGCCCAGGCCGGGCTGGCGGAACCGATTGCGGACGACGCGCACAGGAAAGCCGTGGAGGCAGCCGTCCGCCGCGGTGGCCTAGACAGCAGCAGCGACAGGCCGTGCAGGGGCTGCTTGAAGCATCGTTTCGTCCTGCTTGGCGGCGGGTCCGGGCACGGGAAAATAAACGCGCCAGGTGGTGCAGATGCTGGCCGCGGTTCTCAGCCTCAGGCCCAAGCCTGCGCGTTTCACTTAATCTGCCTCAAACAGGAAAAGCGGCGGCCACGGCTCAAACAGGCGATCGACAGCCGCTCCGCCCTCTTTGCCAAGACGTTGGCGGGCCAGCTGGCTGGCCTTCCTGAAACCAACCCTGCAATCGCTTGCTGAGAGCAGGGGGAACGCTTCGGCCGCCATCGCCAGCACCTTTTGGCCTTGGATCGGTGGTAGTGGATGAGGCTGTTCGATGCTGGATCTGACCCTGGCCAGCGGCCCTGCTCGAAGCCTGCCGGAGCAAAGCCAGCTGCCTGCTGGTGGGAGATCCAGACCACTCCGGCCAGTCGGACCAGGGCCATCCTCTGCGCCATTAGATCAGCCGGAGAACGCCGTGGGCTTGGCCGGAGGCCCGCCATCCACACTCCCACCACCTACACGCAATCAGGGTGGCGATCGCCCGCCGTTGCCAATGCGGCTGGCCAGGGGATCGCCAGGCCGTGCTCGATCAACTCGAGCAGCTGGGAGCCAACGGACAACATCTCCTGGCTTGCGCTGCGCGCCCCCAGGTGGCCGGCCTGAACCAAGGTGCGCATGCCGAGCCGCAGCGGGAGGAGCTGGGCCAACGCGCAGGGCTTTCAGCCCATGAAAGCCCTGCAGCTGCTGCAGCAGAACGGCCCTGCTGCTGCAGTTGGAGGCCTTCGTGGTGGCTCTCGCCCCTGCGGCGAGCCCCCTGGGGTTACAGAAGAACTCCATCGGCTGTGCTCGAAGACCAGGGCGGGCGAGGTGCCGCCTCCTGGCCAATCGGCCACGGCCGGTTCTTTGCAACCGCACCGCCGGCGAGGATCTGGCCAATGGCGGATGTCGGCGTGGTCGTGGAAACAGCCAACAGGCCGAGCAGTGCTGTTCCCAGGGCTGGGCGGAAACAATCACAAGACCTGCGGCTGGTTTCACCCGCCCTGCTGGAGGGGGCGGAAGCCGCCTTCGCCGCCTGACCATCCACAAGGCCCAGGGCAGCGAATATGGCTGTGGGCCTTGTGGTGCCCGCTCCAGAGGTGGGAGTGGCGTGGGCCTTTTACAACCGGATTGACCCGGGCCAGGCCAAGGAAGGTTTGTCCCCTTGGTCACGGCCCCCAGGATCCGGCTGGCTGCCTGAACTCCTGGCTTAGAGGGCAAGAGGCGGAAATGAATCAGCGGAAAAACAGCAGCTCCTGGTAAGGTTGGGCAGGGCCAGACGGAGTCGTCAACCAACGTCCCTCAAGCTGTCCACGGTTGTCCGGAGGTGTCCATAGTGGGGCAGAAGGGGTGTTGGCGCATAAATCCATGTGGGCTTGAACCTCGCCATGCGGAGAAGAGGCCGATCGCGCTCTCTAGGGCCGCGCAGGCCTGCATCAGCTCCTGGCTAAGGCGGGATTTGGCCAAGCCAAGGCCTTGTCAGGGGAGAAGGCCCAAGGTTTTTTCCTGATGATTCAGGGATTGGCCAGATCACGAGGTAGGTATCACCGCTGGATAGATTCTGGGTGGCGTGCCATCTGCAGGGCAACTTTGGCCTCCACTTCGATCGCCAGAAAGTTAACTGTTCCGGCATGACTCAAAGCGAACTTTCAGCTCCAGGGCTCAGCACCCCTTCATGGAAAACAATTCGCGGACATCAGCGGGGTTGCAGCACGGAAAGAGCTTTCGGCAGTGTTTGTGGAAGGTTCTCCAACCCTCTCTCCTCAACGGCATTGTAGGGTGCCATCCTTGGAGTAATCCATCTCTCCCGAACAAACAGAAGCATGCTTCTCCATGATCCCTTGGAGGACGGAGATTGCAGCGATTTCGAAGCGATTCAGCCAGCGGCTATTTCGCCTCCACTTTCACTAGAAATAAAACGGCAGGCCGAATCAGCCAGGATGGTGTTCATACGCCACCAGCGGCCCAGCCATGACTGGTTTGGAGCCGACGGCGCGATTCGAAGCGGTTGCCGGTGAAGGCAAAGGGCGAGGTGCGGTTTGCGATCGCCTGGATCTTGGGATTCGCGGCAGAGTGTCGCACCGAGTTGCATCAGGCCGGCAGAAACCGAACTGGTGGGACTTTCGCCGTTGAGAATCTGCTTGTAGACCCCTTCGAGTTGGCTGCCGAGATAGACCGAAAATGACGCCGCGGGGCGCCTCGTTAGCCCCGAGGCCGGTGTTCATTGCCGCGGTGGCGACAACGCTCGCAGCAGCGGACCATAGAGGTGCACGCCGCCGATCAACAGCCCGCAAAAACAGCAGAAACTGCATGTTTTTGTCGGGGGTGTCGCCGGGGTCGAGCAGGTTTCCCTGGTGGCATTGCCACGGACACCGTTTGACATGCTTACGGAGCCGTTTGATGCCCTCAAAACGGCTTCATGCAACAGGCAGTTCATCGCGTGCTTGCGGCACGCTATTTTTTCAGCAACGTCATGGTGAGCTGCTGGGTGGTCAGTGGCCACGTTGGCGGCCTCAAAGAAAGGGGAGCCAGCTGAACGCCCTGGAGCCACTTTCGTTGTGCGTGTCTTGGCGGGGATGCCGAGGGTGTACATCTGGCGCTCGAACGTCCTCATGAACAACCTGCACCGTTGGGGGATGGCGGCGAAGTAGTGATCGTCGAACTGCTGCCCCTTGGCCGACGGAGAGCCGGAACACGTGCGGCGGCCACAGGAGATCGGGACGCAGTGACACGAAAGCGCTGTCGACCAGGAATATTCTGCTCAGCGCCAACAGCTTGAATTGAACGGGGCCACGTTTGTAAACCCGATCAATTTGAGCAGCGTTGGGCCCTCGCGATTCAGAATCGCTCGCGTTGGAGCGCCAGCAGGGGGTTTTTCTTGTTCACGAGCTTCTCCTGTCCAGGAGATGAACACCGTGGGGATGCAAAGGTGACCCCGTTCGGGGTTTTTCAATCAAGAAGGACAGGCTGGTGATGTCCAGGCGGTGTATCCCCGGGCCTCAACGTGGAGCGAATACCGCCGTTGGGGGAATAGGATGAACCCCCATCGGGTTCGCCTTGCCAGGACCTTTGCCGGTGAACTCGGTTAATGGTCGAACCGTACCTTGGAACTGAAAATGAAGCCGTCGGTGCTTCCTCAGCGTGGCAGTTTTTGGTCAGTGGGTAAAACGTGGGCGTAATAAAAGCGCGCCCCGGCCGGTTGCCACTCCTTCATGGCCTTGGGGCCACCACGTTGGCGACCGTAACGTCGAGTTGCCGCCTTCCTTGATCGTTTTCTGTACGACTGAAAACACTTCCTTCGGCAACGCCGCCTCATCTTGGCTAGATCGAAAAACGTCATGGGCCCAGAGGTCCTGGAGAGGGGCATTGGGGAGCCCGTTGTCGCCGCCCGGACGATCCCTGGATCGTCTGAAAAGCGGAGAGTACGCTGCGCGCTTGGGCATGGTGAGAAAGTGATCTGTGAGGCAATCCTTGGTGCCAGGCTGCCGGCGGGATGAAGCCGTTGCCTACCGATTCAATCGGCAGCCGATCGGCAAAAAAAAGGGAAGAGGCCCGGACCCCAACGGGTTGCCTAAAGCAAGGCAACCACCAGAGGCTCTCCGGCGCTGATGGGACAGACTGAACGGGTTTTGCTCGACGCACCCCGATGATCCGTTACTCCTCCTGCATTCGGATCCAAAGGGTGGCGAAGCCACGCTTCGGGCCCGCATGTCGACGACCGCCTCCGGGCCTGCTTTGACATTGCGGCACACCCGCTGGCAGACATTGCAGCAACAGATCAGAGACGGCTGCATTCCACGACAGATTGGCCCGAAATCAGCCTGGCGCGTGCCCAGGCCTGGCCTTTTCCGTTCGGCCTTTGCCTGAGTTTTCAACCAGTCCAACGCACCCCGGCGCCAGAATGCTCAAGATACTGAGGCCAATGGCTGAACGGCGGTCCGAGTCAGCAAGCCGGTGTCAACAGTTCTGAGTTAACAGCTTCTGAGTCAAGACTTTTCTGAGTTAAACAGCTCGGACTCAAAGCTTCTCCAATCAGCAGGCCCTGCCCCCACGGGACGCATGGAAGCCATCCGGATCGGGAAGGCCATCTCGATTCGGCTCCCGAAATGTTGCCATAAGAGCAGACGTAAAGTGTAGGGAATCCTCAAAGGCCATGCGCTTTTGGGGGCTCACGCAACCCGCGGGTAAATCAGTGATACATGATTACTCACCCCTTGATAAAGGGCAAGGCAGTCCTTCATCAAGGTCGAATCGGCAGAGATTGGGATACTTGGCGCCTTGTGTTTGAGGATTCTCCCAGGCTAAGCTCGTCAATTTTTTTTCCGTGACCCCAGCGCCTTCCGCGTGCGAGAGGCTTTTCGCGTGCTCTTCGGCGCCACCCAGCAGCCTACACCACCATTTTGAATTTGCCTGCATCCTTCTGCCATCCTTGATACCAGCCCAGCAGCACGCAGAGTCTCCGGATGTTCCGGAGCCTGAGAACATTGAATCTGGCCAAGGCGAACGTTGAGAATCGAAAACGGCTTCTCCTGTTTCGGCTCAGCGAGCAACCTCGTAAAAAGGGCTGTTTGTTTTCTCTGCGCTACACCACTCCATCACCGATCAGAAGGCTGCATCCCTGAGCTGATGCTCGGCGGCCGCGATCTGGTTGGCCAGGCCCAGAAGGAACCGGCAGACAGCCGCCCCTTTGCCCTGCCCCTGCTCTCCAGGCTGGGATCCAACCAACGCACCCCCCAGGTGTTGGTGCTCACCCACCCGGGAACTCGCCTGCAGGTTGCCGAAGCCGTTCAACACCTAACGGCCAGCCAACTGCCCCAGGTGCGCATTCTGCCGATCTTACGGCGCGCCGATTTCCGTGATCTAAGATCGTAGGCTGAAGCGTGGTGTTCAGGTAGTGGTCGGTAACACCTGGCCGGGTCATGGAATCACAATGCGGCAGGGAACCGCTCGACCTCTCAACGGACTTCGCAGGCCTGGTGCCTCGACGAAGCGATGAGGAATGTCTGCGGATGGCTCATCGACGACGTCGAATGGGTGCTTGAACACTCCCTGAGCAGCGCCAAGTGGTGCTGTTTTTCCGCCCACAATGCCCTCGGATCGCAGCTCTCCGCAACATATCTCAAGGATCCAGCTGAAGTCACATCCGCCAAAAGGGGCCGAAATCGACGCACCATTCGTCAGCGCAATCTGTCGTCAATGCGATGCCAGAAACTCGAAGCCCTACCGCGTGTTTCTTGAGGCCGAAAGCAGCGAAGGGGTGATCATCTTTGCCTCGCCAAAGGCCATCACCCCTGGCGGTCTCTGAAAGCCCTTGAACAGCAATGGCTTAACGACCGTGGCCGTCCTCACTGGAGACGTGCCCCATGAACCAGCGCGAGCGCAAACGTCGAGCGGCTGCGCAGCGGTCAGGTGAATGTGCTGGTGGCCACGATGTGGCAGCCCGCGGCTTGGATGTCGAGCGCATCACCCTGGTGATCAACTAGACATTCCCGTTGACAGTGAGGCTTACGTCCCCGGATCGGTCGCACCGGCCGTGGCCGGACGCAGCGGTGAGCCATCCTGTTTTCCTGACACCAGGGAAAGGCGTTTCTCTCCCGGTTTGGAGCGCACGGTGGGCAAGCCGATCGACTTGAATGGAGGTGCCCACCACTGCCGACATCAACCAAACCGGCTCGACAGGTTGCGTCAACAGCTCATCACCCTGGTTAAGACCGCCGCGAGCTGCTGAACAGGAATTGGCCCTGCTTCAGCGGATTCTGCAACGCGGTGGGTCGCGAGATCGAAGCCACGCCAGAATGACTGGCCCTCGCTGCCATGCAACGGCGGTCGCACGAAGCCACTGTTGGTCCATGGCACGAAAAAAGTAATGATGGCAACGGTCCAGCGGTAACGTGACAGGGAGCGCTCCCCGTGACGCGCGATGACGCGTGGCGACCGTCGGTCGCCCCGAGCGACAAGGTCGCGAGGAAGGAGGCACACTCCGACGCCAACAGGAGCGTTTTCGCATTGAGGTGGGCTGGCGTTGCATCGGGTCAAGCCCGGCAACATCGTGGGAGCCATTGCAACGGAGTCCGGGCTCCACCGGGAGCAGCCTCGCCCGAATCCAGATCTTGACACCACAGCCACCATCGATCTGCCCCAGGGAAATGCCTGAGGATGTCTCTCGATGCTCTGCGGCGGCCTTCGGGTTGATGAACAAGGAACTGAAATCAGTCCGCTCACGCGATGAACTCGTTTGACCCTATGACCGACGCATGACTTCGCCAGCGGCTGTGACGCCAAATCCCTCTTGAAACGTTGAATTTCTCCCAGCTGTTGGTGGCTTCCCATGCGCAGCGCGGCCTTGGCAGCAGTTGCTGCCTGGCTTTTTCAGGCTGGTTCCTGATCAGGCCATGGCCCAATCAGAGACGTGGTCGTGACCAGGCTCTGCCTGGGCCGGGTTCATGCGGCTTTTCCAGGCCGCCAGGCAGGTGGCGCCTCCCGGCATGAACACCCTCGCTCGTCTCCTGCTTCGTGGGGCAGATCAACCAGGGCTCTGGACCTGGCCTCAGCGCAATCACCTGCCGGAAGCGGGCGCATCGGCGCGTTTATCCGCATGTGATCCTGGGATCAGGCGCATGTTTCCAGTCAGGGCATCGGTGCAAAGGCGGACACCTCTCGAAGGCTGAGGCTTCCGAGTGAGCGTCAGTGTGGGCTGAATGTCCAGAACTTTCTGACATAATCAACGTAGTGGAGGAGCATCGAGTCGATCGGCCAGCGCCAATTCGCCCACTCTCTCACTCCAGGCCAGGCCAGGGAACGGGGGCGGGCAATTGATCAGCTAGCAAGAGTTAGGATTTGCTAACATGCTGAATTTTTCAGTGTTTGGGGCCACTTCCCAAGATTTTTTTTCAACTTCTGTTGGACATGTCCACCGTCCGCAGGCAAGGCGGCCAAGTTGGAAACTGACCAGCCAAGAAAAGCCTTAGCGAAAGCCAGGGAAACCACCCAGACAGAAAAACTCGGATCGATCCCAATCCTTGATCGATCCCGCCAGCGTCCGGCGGCACAAGCCCTCAGACAGCGCTTCAAGCAGATTCGAGCAGCTCGTGATCCTGCTCGCGGCCCTATACGGCCAGGCGGCGCAAGCTGAATCGGGCGCTGCAGCAGCAAAGCGCTTCACCTTCGTGATGCTCGGGCAGGGCTGCTCGCTGAGGGGAGCGGCGGCGAAGTTTGGCCTGTCCAGCGCTGGGAGCGGTTTGTAAGGCAGCGAGAGCGTGTCATGGGATGGGCCTCAATCGCAGCCCATTTGTTCTAGCTGAATGGCAGGGAACAGCTCACAGTTCAAACACAAGCCAACGGCCGGTTGAATGGCTTTCAATCCGCGAACGCTCAACCCCATCCATGGCCCCAGTCGCCACCACTCTCCAGCCTCCGCGTCTGCTGGCCAACGCTGCGTCCCCACAGGCGTCTGGTCCGGCTGGCGGCGCTCTGCTCGGTGCTCAACAAACTCTTCGCCTGGCCCCCGGTGCTGATCGGCCTGGCGTCGGATGTGGTGGCCAGACACAGAACTCCTGGCTCGCCGGGATCCGGTATCGGTGGTGTTTTTCCTCCCAGCTGCCCTGCTGGGGTGCTCTCGTTCCTGATTCTGGAAGCGCCTGATCCTGTTCGACTACCTTCTACGGGCTTTGCTCTGGCGCAACCTCGGCCAGACCGTGCAAGCCGAAGCTGCGCCTGACGGCCTACGACCATCTCCACGCCTTGAGAATGGCCTTCTTCGAGGCGGCAGCAGCGGCCGTCTGCTGGCATCCTCAATGACGAACATCAACCAGCCTGGAGCGGTTCTCGACAACGGCGCCAACGAATCTGCTGCAGCTTGTTTACACTGTGCTGGCGGTCGGCCAGCGCCCGATGGCGGTGCTCTCCCCCAAGGGGTGGCCGGGGTTCGCCTTTTCTGCGATCCGTGATTCTCTGGGGGGTTTGTGATCTTTCAGAAACGCTTAGCCCCCCGCTACCGGGGACGTGCGCGAGAAGCCAGTGATCTCAACAGCAGCCTGGTAACATCTCGCGCGGGATTCTGACGATTCAAGAGCCTTACGCCGCGAGGCTGGGAACTCGGTCGGATCGGCTTCCTTAAGCGACGCCTACCGGCGCAAGCAAAACGGCGCCGCGCGATCCAGCTCCTCGGCCGGCTTCATTCCCCTGTCCGTTTCGCGATTCTGTTCGCCTTCGTGGCGATCCTGGTGAATCGGCGGCCTGCAGGCCTGGCGAGAACGATTGCCATCGGGCGCTACAGCTTTCTGGTATTCATCACCCAGCGGCTGCTCTGGCCGCTACCACCCTGGGCCGCACCTCGACGACTACAGCGGGCGATGGCCTCCAGCGACCGGGTTGCTCGACTTGCTCGCCACCAATGGGATCCAAGCGGTGATCGAACCCCTTGCCACTGCAGGAGGTCAGAGGAAAGCCCTGGAATTCCGCCAGGTCAGCTTCGGCTACGCGGCCGCTGAGGATTGATTGAGAACTATCAACCCTGACGCATTCCCCGCTGGCCATACCGTCGGCATCGTCGGGCGACCGCTCGGGCAAGAAGCACCTTGGTGAAGTTGCTGCTGCGGCTCTATCGACGGTGGATCAGGGGCGAGATTTCCTGCTGGATTGGGTTGCCGATTCGTGATCTCAGGCTCGAGACGACCTGCGGCGGGCGATCCGGACTGTGAGTCAGGAGGTGTTCCCTGTTCCATCGGCAGCGTGGCGAAAACATCGCCTACGGCAGCTTTGGGGCCACCTCCGGCGGCGAATAGCCCGTGCGCCCCAGCTTGCTGAAGCCAGCCGGCTTCATCGACGCCCCTCCCTGAGGGCTACGCACCGTTGGTGGGCGAGCGCGCAACCCCTCTCGGGCGGGCAAACGGAACGCATCGCCTGCCAAGGCCATCTTGAAGAACTCTCCCGTTGCGATCCTCGTGAGGCCACCGCGGCGGTTCGACAGAAACCGAGGCGGCGATCCAACGCTCCCTGGAGCTGATCACCGCCGAACGCCCACCCCTGGTGATCGCCCCCGGTTTGAGCAAACGGTGCGCCACGCCATCGCATTGTGGTGCTGGAGCCAGGCCGGATCATCGAGAGCGGCCAGCAATGAAGACCTACTGCAGCGAGGAGGCGTTCTACCCAGCCTCTGCGTGTTCAGCGGGATTACGGACCGATGAGCCTCAGCCTCCTGAAGATGGGGCCTTTTCAACGCTCTTCCGCGCGGAATGTTGCAGCATGGAGTCGACTGATGCTGTCACCAGCCGCTGCGCGCCACGCCCATGGCGCTCACTCGCTCGTTCACCTGTTGCCCTCTCCACAGGGTGAGCTGTTCGAACTTTTCCGCTGCGACCGCCTTCAAGACCCAGTTCCCTGCTTGGCTTGGCGGAGGTGCGGGCCGGGCGAACGATTTCCGGCTCGAATCGATCGAAAGCGGCCGCCGCTTCTCAAAAGCCGGCCCTTGTGCGGTGGCGGTGAGCAGTGCTGGCGACAACCTGGATGATTGATCGCCATCGACCGGCTCAGGGGCCCTGCTGGATGTGACCCGGCTCCGGGACGGTCTTTGTGCCGGTGGTTCTGGAAGCCAAAGGAGCCAGCCGGCCTCCAATTGCTCGAAGAGCTCATCGCCGGGGCTTGGCTTCTATTTGCAGATGCCAGGGGAACGGTCCCTATGCCCTGAGCAACTCCCAAAGCCTTGAAAGCGATGCAGGACGACCTTACGCAGCCTGGTCTGGAAGCTCAAGCAGGAGGGGCCTGATCAAGGCCAGCGGCCGTGCCATTTCTCGAATTCACTGGGGCCGCCTGGGTTTGAGGCGGCAAGCCCTGCCGCCCTTCAGCTCCAGCGAGCTGGATCCCGCCCTGGTCCAGGCCCCGCCTACTGGTCCGCAGCCCCGGGGGCCCCCCCCCGGCTCGGGGATCCCCTTGACGCTGATGCCAAAGCAATGTGTTCTGTCGCGGGTGAATTCAAAATCCATTGTTGTACTCCACCCGCCTAAACGCCACACTCGGGGTTGGGAACCAACGCTTTTAATACGCCTCGGGCATATCGTCAGCTTGCCATTCCAATCAAACGTCCCAAGCCGAGCGCCGTCCCTGGCCCGTGTTTTTTTGCATGTGCTGGCCTCAGCGGAGGCTTGTTTTTTGGCGGCTCCCCTGTCTGGCTTGCTGGCCGGCGAAGAAGTCCCGTGGGCCAAGACCGGCTCAGCATCCGTTTGGCCCCGCCTGTCGATACCGCATCAAGACCTTGCTCGTCGCTTGGTTCAGATAATGAGCGGAGCCAACACCGATGTGATGTTGACCCCATTCGGGTCGGTGAGGCCGCACCACGATCCCCAGGTAACCCGCGGTGACACCTAACATCAATTCCGATTCGCGTTTGGCCCCTCAAGGCAACGCCCTCTACGCCTACGGCGCACCGAGGCCGTCACAGGAGCTTCCGATCGTCTGGGCCGACCATTGGCACTACCTGGGATCATCAAGTTGGTAAGCATCCGCCGCATGGGAGACGTGCTGGCGGCGTTTGAAGTCGATGTCCCCAATACGGATGTACTAGTCGACACCAGCGCAGGGCTTCTACACTCGATCTCCAACCCGGACCGGGCAAACGCTCAAAGGTCGGATCTGGAGGCTTTCTGCGCTGGGCGCCACGATGAGAACGGCGACATCGGCCGTATCGATTCGCCAGACAACTTGTGCTGGCCGCATGTTCTCCTCAAATCATCCGTCCGGAGAATCTGTTCGGCTTCCCAGCCCTGCTCGCGGCTGCTTGGCGATGATGTCAAAACGATCTCGGCCCGATGCAGTCGGTGGCCTGATCACGCAATGGCCCACCCCACGTTGACAACCGAACGCATCGCGGCCGGCCTTCGGATCGCGACGGCATCAGCTACTGGAAGCTGACCTGCCCGCGTCACCGCTGGCAGCACCTCCAAGGGGCGAAGGATCAGGCGGAAGGCCGGTATCGCTTTCTTGTTCTGACGCTCAAGGCGGCGCCAGATCAGCAGCCACCTGCTCGCCAGCGCCGGAGCCGTTGCGAACGGTCCACTGAAGCCCGCGAAACTTCCCACCCCACGGCGCCGCCGCTATGGACCAACCAAAGGCCGCCATCGCGCAGAGGCACCGGCCCCTGGCGATAGTGGCATCAAGGCGCGCAGGGCTGGATCCAGCAGCGCCCAGCCCCTCGCGCAAGCGTTGCCTCATCCGCAGGTGGGATCGGGAGGCACAAGACTCCTGGGGGGGCGGGGGGGGCCGGCGGGCACCAGTGTGATCTGCCCCAATAAAGCCCGCTCCCCCGGGGGCCAGGCCAGCATCACAATCCAGGCGTCCTGCGTCAGCGCGGCGGACTGGCCTCCGGGCCGGCCGGCGCCAGGCACGCCCCCGGGGTTTTTTTTTTGCACGGACCCTGCCCGCGCCGCACCTGCTCAAAGCCCAGGGATATGCCAGCGGGAAGATCCTGACAATCCGCCACCGGCCCAGCTGTGACGCAGGTTGGACAAATGAGATGCCACAGATCCGGCCAAACGCTCCTGCGGCCAGAACAACCTGGCTGGACTCGGAGGCTGGGGATGGCGAGGGGTCCCGGCCCAGCCAACCGAGGATCCAGCCCCCCCTGGACGTGGCTTGCAGGTTCGCACCGGGCGTCGAGCTGGTTCCACGCCCCGGCGGCGGCAACGCACCCTTGCAGGGCCAGCCGTGAAGCGTCTACTGTCCACTTGCCCCACAAGGCAACGCGGCGCTGAGCAAGGCAAGGGCTGGCGGTGGCAGTTGGTCATGCCATCCGCACCAGCTGTTGCAAGCACCAGCCGCTGGCAGCAAAGCCCAGCGGGCCATGACACGACTCCAGCTGCCGCCGAGTTGACCGGCGAGCGAGAAGCCAAGCATGGCTCCGTAGCTTCAGTGAGGTGGCGAGCCAGGGTGGTATCGCGCCGGATCTTCGGCTGGTGCCACCAGGGTGCCGGCCAGACGCGGCTGTCAGGGCCGAGGGCACCAGCACATCGGCGCAGGCCAACCGCCCACCGACAACCACCGCATCGCGGCGGCGCTTGCCATGTGCTCAGATCTGCAGGGTGAAGGAGGTGATCACGTGTGGAACAGTCGCATTCACTTTGGGCCAGCGGGCTTGTTGGTGTCGCGCAGGGGTGTAACAGACGCCACGGTCACACAACGGTGGCCAGTTTCGTGCCGGTCCCCGATCGCGAGATGAACGGCGTACTCCAGGTCATAGAAGGTATGGCGCCATCCTCACGCTCGATCGCCTCGACCAGTTCGGCCTGGCGCACTGCCCGTTCTTGGGGGCAAATCACAATCCGGCCCAGCTTCTCCCAACCGCCACGGCGCTACCGAATTCTCCGAGCTGTTGTGTCATTCACATCGGATGATCACAGGCTGAGGTCCTCGTCGCTGTTTGATCAGATCGTGGAGACCAACCTGGGGACCGTCGCTGAAGGCCACCCGATTCCGCGGGGGGATAGAGAAAGCGTAGCGGCCATCGGGCTCTGAAGGTGTTCAAGGCCCGCCCCCGACGCACTGCAGCCTGCTCAGACCCGGCCCCGATCAACAGGGCAGCGAGAACAGCTGAACAGCGGGTGAGGAACGACCGACGGCAACGCAAGGGCAGCCACCGGAGGGGACGGAGCCATACAGCTGACGACCGGGTGCGAGGGAGGTGCCCAGAGCCACCGCCGCCATTCTGAACCGTGCCAGGACGCAGGCCCCTAGATTCCCTTGCCAGTTTGCGGCGGTTCTCCTGAGCGGCTTCACCCGCCCACTGGCCCGGTTTGATCGACCAGTTCCGAGCGATTTGCCGGGGATTCGGGCCTCGCACGGCCCAACGCTTTGGCCTGCCAACTGCTCAGGCGCCCGAAGACAGATCCATGGCCTTCGCCGATGCCCTGCTGGCGGCTCGCAGCCAGGTGGCAGTGCAAACGCGTTTTCACTCTCGGCTGAAGCCCCCTTTGGCGAGAATCTGCTGAATGAAACGCGCCGCACGGCAGCTCTGCGTGGTGGCCGGTTTCACGCGAACCTGCCTCGCCTGGAGCGGCCCGGGAATTCAAGGGGGCATACTCACGTGCTCGGTGGGTTTGATCTCGCCGATGGATGGGGTCGGACCGAGCCTTCTGCATGTCAGTCGCTGGTGCAGCGGTGGACAGCGAGGCACATCAAGCGAGGTGATCCTGGCGCTGACACCCGAGCGGTGGAAGGTGACACCCAGCCTCTATCTGCCAGGCTGCTGCCGGCGTTCACCCCTGTCAGCAGATCGCCTACGGCCTGCCGGTAGGCAGCGAACTGGAGTACGCCGATGAGGTCCCCTGGCGCCGAGCCTTGGGAAAGGCCGCGCAAAGAAATGGATTAGCGATGGCAAGGGATGCAATGAATCAGCGCGCAAACGTCACCGCCGACGCCACAGCGCCCATCGCCCCGGCCGAGCGCTGCCGCCATGGGCTGCGACGACCGATTTCGCACGGCTCAGCCTCAGGCAGTTCAGGCAGGTGGTCAAACAGCAAGCGGCTGCACACGATCTGCGAAGGGGCGCTGCCCAACCTGGGGCGAGTGCTACGCAGCCGGCACGCCACCTTCCTGCTGGCGGTCCGACTGCACCCGCAGCTGCGCCTTCTGCAGGGTGGAGAAGGGCCAGGCTCTACGGTACCTTTCGATGCCGACGAGGCGCGAACGGGTGGCCGAAGCCGTTGACACCCTCAGCTGCGCTAACCGTGGTGCTCACCGCTTGTCCGCCCGCGAACGACCTGGCCGACCACGGCGCAGCCTGTTTTCACTCGAACAATGGCGGCGATACGGCGCCGCCAATCCCCAGATGCGCGATCGAGGTTGCTCACCCTGATTTCTGGGCGCCCCATCGCGAGCGAGCGGAAAGGTTGTGGCCGGCCCCAGCCAAACGCGGCCTGGGCGTAGTCCTGGGCAGAGCGGTCTGGCTTCAAAACCACAACATCGGAGACGGTGCAGCGACTTGCAGGGCAGGTGCGCCGTGGTGCCACTACTCCCGTTCCTTGGATGGCTGGCGGCCTGCCGGCAGCTGGCACCCGCCATCCCAACCAAAATCAGGCCTGATGCTGGGCCTAGGGCGAAACGCTCGAGGGAGGTGAATGGAGGCCCTGGCGATCTCCGGGGCGTGGGATGCGAGCGCGTCACACGGGCAATACTGCGGCCTTCCCTGGCTCATCCTGCAGTGGAAATCGCTACTGGACCCCGAGGAATTTATGAAGCTGGAGAGCTGGCCAAGGCTGGGTTTTAAACCAGGTGCGCTGCGGACCACTGGTGCGTCGCAGTTACCACGCCGGCAACTAAGACGTCACATCTGCCGGGAGATCGCGGATCTGAATCAGTGAACTGATCGGCAGTGTGATCAGCGGGGGGTCAAAAGGAAAACAAGCCGGGCACAGGGAACGCACCAATTCAATCGTTCTTTTCAATCAGGTCTTTCTTCAATCAGGTCTTCTCGATCAGTTCTCCAGAATCACAACCCTGTTCCATACAATTTTGAGAGCTTCGCCACTTCAACATCGCCATCGTGGTGCTGCATCGGCCGCTGGCTCAACCAACCGTGTTCGCGAATCTTCGAGATTTCAATATCCCAACGGTCACC
>Ga0163217_1096119_pt1 | contig 17674 bp, 17 predicted proteins | sample SynspAceP_FD_185933 | JGI IMG/M metagenome (GOLD analysis project Ga0163217, IMG submission 185933) | Saline lake microbial communities from Ace Lake in Antarctica - Synechococcus sp. Ace-P (PacBio error correction) | ecosystem: Environmental > Aquatic > Non-marine Saline and Alkaline > Saline ...
CGATCGATGGGTCGGCGGCACAGTTTTCTTTCACCGGCTACGACGGCTGACAAATCGGGGGTCCGCACTCTGGAAAAAGTGGACGGGTACCGACGCCGGGAACCGCAGTAAGAGATGGGTCAAGGAATTAACGTCGGCGGAGATGTCGAACTCCGTTTTTCGCTGACCGTCGAGGCACGCATCTACTTCCGTCCTTTGATGCCACCAATGGCTACGAGTTATGGAAGAGCGACGGTGAACCCGGGCAGCCGGACCGTGAGTGGTCAAGGATATGTCGTCGGCAGCGGATCGGCGTTTCCAATAGCTCACCAACGTCAACGCACCTCTAACTTCGTTGCTAATGAATGGCATCAGAGTGGGCGAGGATTATGGAAGAGCGACGGAAGGCAAGCACGGGAGCGTGATGGTCCCGGGATATTCGGGGAGGCCGCAGCGGATCGTCGTCTCCCCGTGATCTCACCAACGTCGATGGCACGCTCTACTCAGTGCCTTTGATGCCCCAATAGGCGATCAGTTTAATGGAAGAGTGCGGAACCGGCAGCACCCGGGACCGTGATGGTACAAGGAAATATTGTCGCCGGCAGCGGATCGATCGTCTCCCCGTGATCCACCAACGTCACGGCACGCTCTACTTCCGTCCTTTTGATGGCATCGCGATGGATTTCCGAGCGTATGGAAGAGCGACGGAGCCGACGACCGAGGGCCCGGAGTGATGGTCAAGAATATTGCGCCGGCAGCGGAGTCGATCGTCAGACCCGTGAGTCTCACCAACGTCCGATGGCGCGGCTCTACTCGTTGCTAATGAATGGCATCAATGCGTGCTGGAGTTATGGAGAGCGACGCCACCGGCGGTCGGGACCGACGAGATGGTGAAGATATCCTCCGCCGGCAACGGAAACGTCGTCTCCCCCGTTATCGTCACCAACGTCACGGGCACTGCTCTACTTCCGTGCTAATGATGGCACCATGGCTACGAGTTTAGCAAGAGGACGGGAGACCTGAGCGACCGGGACCGTGGATGGTCAAGGAATCTCGCGGCAGCGGCATCGGCGTTTTTCCAAATAGTTCACCAACCTTCAACGGTACCGCCTACTTCAGTGCCAATGATGGCACCAGCGGCCGGAGTTAAGGAGGAGCGACGAGGGACCGGGCCGCTGGTACGTGTTTCTGGCGACTGACGTTCGCATCGAAAAGGCTGGAAGCAATCCCTGCTTTCTTACCGCCGGACCGGGACGAACTTCCTTTTCTTTGCTGCCTTGACCGACACGTTCGAAAACGAACTTTACGCGATGCTCCAACTTTCCCCAAGCTCCACTGGATTATCGCTCTCGACACCGACTGTTGAAATGAGAATCTATCCTGTCGAATCCGCCATCGAGGTATTCAAGTACGAAAGATCCCAACACACTCGATGTACGCACACCTACACTCTTCGCTAGTGCAGCGGGATGCGACAATGCCAGCTTCACGGATCAATGGTGGTGCTTAAAGTCCACAGCCGTCTTTGACTTCGAAACCAAACCGCAAATAACTCGATTCGCGTCGTACAACCGAGACGCCGCTGGCCTGTTCTATGAGCAATATGTTCACGATCCAAGTGAACGACAACGACGAGATCGGCGCCAACAGTGCTAATCGGAATCAAGTCCAACCGTTGAATGCTGTGTCAATTGCGCGTCAGGAAACACGTCACTGACGATCGGACATTCAGCGAAAGCCGATCATCGTCGGTGACGTGGCCGGAAACCTTTGAAGGCGCATCAAGGTACCGATGGTAAATCTTGGGAAATGCGGACGATGGAGTTGGTCACTTTAGCGCCAGCGTATTCGAGCGACACGAACGGTCTTGACCTTGCCGGGCTTGAACGAGGGCGTTTTATCGTGTTAAACCCGCAGATAGCGTTACCGAGACTTGGCTGGGAATGCACTCGATGGCGACGAAGATGGCAATGGTTCGGGTAACTATCGACGCGACGTCCGTCGTCGGCAGCGTGGGGAGCAGTATCGCCCCAGAACGTTGCTTCCATCATTGCCAACCAGGTCAAGCAGGGATGCGCAGTTTGGCTGGTCGGTGCCATGGACGCAACTAATCAGGAGTGGTTGGACGCTCCTTTGTCCGATTCAATGGATCTAATCGCATCCGGTATCGCGTACGTGTTCGAATCGACCACCGCGCGCTGGTGGCAACATTGACCAATCCCACCCCAGGTAAAGCGGTGACCGTTTGCGTGCCAACGTGCCGCTCGGGCAAGCGACACCCGTCGTCGTCGGGGCCTACATCAAGACGATACCGGGGCGAAGCAATGTGCAGCGCGTATGTGTTCAATGCGACCACTGCGCGCTGTGCGAGACGCTGGCCAATCCTACCGCCCGCAGCCTCTGACAATTTCGGTACCGGACCGTGGCGGGTGTCGGCAACAGCGGTCGGCGTGTCGGCCCATTTGGAATGATACCGGGGCGTTCGATAGCGGCAGGCGCCTATGTGTTCCACGCGGTCACCGGAGCGCTGGTGGCGACATTGACAAAAGTCCCAGCCAGCTAGCTCTGACTATTTGGCATCAGCGTGGCCGTGTCGGTAATAATGTCGCGTCGGGGAGCCGAACGAGAACGACACGGGGCGACCGATAGCGCAGACGCGTATGTGTTCAACGCGACCGACCGGCGCGAGGTCGCGGCATTAGCCAATCCCACCCCAGACTTAGCTTGACTCTTCGAGGCACAGCGTGCCGTGTCCGGTGCAATACGGGTCGTCGTCGGGCGGTCTTCGACACACGGGCGAAGAAATAGCGGCAGCGCGTATGTGTTCAAACGCCGAGAGCTCCGGCGCGCTGGTGGCGACATTGGGCAAATCCCCAACCCAGCTAGCCCTTGACGGTTTTGGTAATAGCGTGCCGTGTCCGCCAAGCCACCGTCGCGTCGGGGCTTTGTACAGACGACAACCGGGGCGAACGATAGCGGGCAGCGCGTATGGTTTCAGATGCCACCAGCCGGCGCGGCTGGTCGCGACAATTGGCCAATCCCACCTCGCAGCTAGCGCGACTATTTTGGAGCCAGCGTGAGGCCAGTGTCGAACGCACGTCGGTCCGTCGGGCCTACCGGGACGACACCGCAGGGAGGCGCGGATCGATAGTGGCAGGCGTAATGTATTCAATGCGACCAGTACCGGCTATCGCTGAATCGCAACATTGGCTAATCCAGTCCGCCAAACCTCTGACAGTTTTTGCGAGCGCGTGGCCGATTCGGGTAAGCCTTACGTTATCGGGTCGGGGCCGCCTTATGACGACATGACGGGGCAATCAATATGCGGCAGTTGCGTATGTATGCAAATACGCGAATCGACCGCGCGCGCGGTGGCCGACTATTGCCAGATCCCCGTCGGCTAGCATGAACAGTTCGGCTTCCAGTGTATCGGTGTCGGGCAACAGCCGCCCGCGTACGGGGCCTATCGGGAGCGAGCACTGGTGCGACCGATGGCGGACAGCGCGTAGGTGTTCAAGCGGCGACGACTGGCTCGCCTGGTGCCGCTCAACCGGGGATTGCAATCCCGGCCTCCGTTGCATTGATTTTTGGATCCAGCGGTGGCAGTGTCGGCAACAACCGGTCGTCGTGGAGCCCAGTTTGGGCGATACCGGGGGCGACTGATTTTGTTGTGGTGGCAAGTGCGTAAATGGTGGTTCAACGCGACGCCACAGCGGAGGCGGGATGTCGCGGGGACATTGGCTCCATACCACCAACCACTAGGAGCATGAACTATTTGGCTTCAGCGTGGCAGTGTCGGGCAACACGGTCGTTGTCGGGGCGCCCTCGGGATGACACCGGTGGCGACCAAGTGGTAGTACGCGTGAATGTGTTGCCGACGCGGAAGGCCACTGGCGCGCTTGGTTCGCATTGGTCAATCCTACAACCGCCTAGCACTCGACGTGGTTTGGGCTACAACGTGGCGGTTTTCGGGCAGCACTGTCGTTGGTCAAGGGGGCATAGTCGGACGACCCGGTGCGAACGATAGCGGCAGGTTTATGTTTTTCGACGCAAACACTGGTAACTGCATTGCGGACATTGGTTAAATCCCGCCCCGGATAGCGGTGACGGGTTGGCTATACGCGTAGCCGTGTCGGGCAAACACCTCGTCGTCGTGCCTAATCATGACGATACTGGGGCGAGCAATACTGGGCCGAGCGGCGTGTGGTTTCAACGCGACCACGGAGGCGCACTGGTCGCGACACGAGCGAACGCCCACTCCTGCTGTCTCTGACAATTTGGCAGCAGCGTGGCCGTGTCGGGAGACACATTCGCGTCGTGGGGCCTACCTGGATACACCGACGCAGGGGGGGGGGGCCGAACCAGGGTGCGTCCTAATAGCGTGCTTCGTTCCTTGCGACGATAAACTTCAAGTCGGTCACGGCAAACTGTTTGGACGTGGAATGGCCGTCGTTCGTACGGGACAAACCTCGTTCACGGCAAACAACGCTTTCATGTTGAGAACCGTTTGGCAAAGTTGATGGGGTGGATTACGCTTCGCGCGATTTCGCAAGCGACTTCGACCGATAGACGGTGCCGTAACCGTCGTGACACCGATTGTCGCGAGTCGTTTCGTGACTGGAATGTCTTCCGCGCGGTCACTGTACCGAAACGAAGCGAGACTTTGCACGCACCATTGATTCGTTCACCGTCAACTCAAGCGGCACAACATCACCGTCCGCATTCGCATCGCGCACCTTGGCAGTGACTTAGACAACGAACCGTGCTTCGCCACCATGATGGAGATACGATTGTTGAAGGAGCCGACGAATAGCTGTTGGCAGCTGGACGAGCCGATGGCAGTGGTGACTGCCGCGATTATCCATCCTAGCTGGCGAAACGGCCACGGCATCCAGCCGACAAACTACAAGTCACGGCGACAACGTCGCTGGACTACTCTCTAAGCCGTCCCCGGCGGGCAAACCGTACGACTAGCCCACTTCACGCGGCCTGGCCGACACACGTGCCGCTGCGATCGTCGCCGCGGCAAGCCTACGTCTCACGACTAGGTTTCACCGGACACTGGAGCGAGTTCTTAACGCCCGGTGAATTGAATTCGCTGGCGAACTTTTGTTTCAATCAAGTCCAACTGAATTTGCGCTGTCAGCAACAGTGGTTGATGAGAATCAACCGTCGCACGACAGTGGAAACTTTGAACCAGCGATCGATGCGGAATACCCCGCGATGCGCATTCAATGTATGGTGGTGGAACTGGGAGAACGTGTGACAAACGCCTCTTCACGGATCAGCGGTAGCGTCGTTGAAACCAAAGTGCCGTCTTCGACTTTGAAACCAAAGTCCGCATAACTTCGATTCGCGTCCGCACAACCGACCGCCGCTGGCCTGTCCTATGAGCAAACGTCACGACCAAGTGAACGACAACGACGAGATCGCGCCAAGCAGTGCTATCGATAGAGTCCCAACGTTTGAATGATGGTGTCATTGCGCCAGGAAACACGTACTGAACGATGCGCCTTCAGCGAACCGATCATCGGCGGTGGGACGTGGCGGGAGAGACTTGAGAACTGCGCGAGCCATCAAGTGCGATGGTACTGGGGAATGCGACGAATGGAGTTGGTCACTTTAAGCGGCAGCGTATTCGAATAACACGACGGCTTGCACCTTTGCGGGCTTGACGAAGGCATTTAATCGACTGACCATTTCGCGGATAGCGTTACCGCTAAGGACGTGACTGGGAACGCACTCGATGGCGACGAAATGGCAATACTGCGGGTGACTATCGACATGCGACCCTTCGGCAGTCGGCAGGCGTGGACGCGCGGATCGACAAACAGCTTTCTGACCAACACTGCAAACTGGCCAGAGGCTCGCATTTGTCGATCGGTGGCCATTGATGGTACTACCGAGTCGTCCGTGTACCGTCTTAGCAGACTTGAGAGACGATTCAGACGATTCGGGAGTCGTCTAACGTATTCGACTGCCGACTACCGGGTAGCTAGTGTTGACCGACCGTTGGTAAAATCCCACGCCGGCTTTCCTCTGACAACTTTGGCTCCAGCGTTGCAGTGTCGGGTAACACCGTGTTTGTGGGAGCAAATTAGAAAGAGTGGAACACGGGAGCAAGCAAACAGCGGCAGCGGCGTATTGTTTAACGCGACGCACTGGGGAATCTGATCACAACGGTTGGGGAAGTCCTAGCACCGAGGCAAGCAAAATGACAACTTTGGCTCCAGAATCCGTGTCAGGCAATACGTTGTGTGGGGGCGAACTAGATGAATACGGGAGCGATCAACAGAGCGGTAGCGCGTATTTATTCAACGCCACCACCGCGCATGATCCTCGAGCGGCTGGCCAATCCTACACCGGCAAAGCAATGACAACTTGGGATTCAGGTTGCCAGTGTCCGGCGCACACTGTCGTTCGTCGGGCCTATGGCGATGACACGGGGAGCTACAGGGCCATAATGGAATCGCGGCAGCGCGTACCTCTTCAACAATGCGATGCTATCGGGCATTGTAACTTCACTAGCGATCCAATATCATCTAACCTTGATCATACCATTTGGCTAGCAGCGTGGGACCGCGTCGTAAGTAGCTAGTCGTGTTGGCGCTGTACAAGACAATACAGGCTATTCAATATGATCGTGCGGAGTGAGTGTGGTTTAATTGCAACCGTCAGGATCATTTGATTTCGACACTAACGCACCAAATCCTGACCTACGAAGACTGGTTTTGGCTGCCAGTTCAGTCGGATCAGGTAACAACGTGGTCCGGAGAGCGACCAAGGACATATGGGAGCAACCAACAGCGCAGGCGCGTTTTATATTCAACGCGACCACCGGCGGGCTGTCCGCGTGCGCTGACCAATCCCACACCGATGACGTGACGGATTGTGGCTTCACGTAGCTGCGTTCCGGCAACACAGCTCCTCATGCGGAGACCGAACGGTAGTGCATAATGTTTCAGCACGACACTGCCGTTGCTGCTTGCAGACGACTGGCTGATCAGCGCGTGGCGTGATCCATTCACATATTGAATTCAATTATTGCGCTACACTAGCTCCAGAGATCGACATGTAATTCAGCAATACGTCGTTGTGATTGGTATTCCGCACAAGATGTGACTATTCCTGATTAGGGCAGCAAAAAGTCACTGGGGCACCAAGCTGGGGAGAGTTAGTTCTTTTACGTTGTATTGGAAGAGGGAAGGTTCCTCTTATATGAGCTCTCATGGTGGCTTCTATATAAATATTTGCAGTATGACCTTCAACCAGTCGCTCAGGCGGGGCTTAAGCTGATTTTTGGATATAGAGTGGGCAGTTCTCCGGGCGATTCCCGGTCGTCGTCCGCTGCACTATAGCGCTTTGAACAGACTCCATTTCACATGGGAACGCCCTGAGTCAAGTGTGACATTTGGCGGAGGCTTCTCCGCGAGTTGGTGACTTCTGAATTAGGCTTTCGCGATTAGTAGCGCTTCTCAGGTTCTTCATCAATTTTGTCTCACAGACATCGAGAGGATCGGATTACTCCATCATAACGCTGCTCAGGCAATACGCGCCAGGCTTGCATTCCATGGCTTCCGTAAAATTTTCAGAAGCTTCTTCTCACACGAAGGACAAAGATCTCTTCGCCAATTCAAGCTCGTAGATTCAGTGTCCGGAGAACACCAGCTGTATTTTTTGCTTCAAGTTTGGTCAAGCAATCAGGTCACACGCTGAGATTGATCTTTTCCACACCTTATCTCTCGTAACTTGACGTACGAGGACTGGCAACTAAGGGCTTCCACCTACTATCAATGCGCTTTACCACCGCGTGCTCGGTTGAGGGAGAGCAATCACAATCGGAGACATGAGCCCCTCCTTTAGTAAGCTCTTGAATTGCTGAGTGCAAGATCTCGTCTAAACACTCGCTTGCGTTCATCTTAATTCGAGGCCACTAGACTCGGTGACGTATATTTTTTAGATCAATGCGCCGAACTCTTTGGTGTCTCGCAAAGCGAATAGTCTCACCTCTCTTGGGCATGAGCGACATTAGGCTTAGATTTGCCAGAGGGCTCGTAGGGCATGCGAATTAAACTCAGAGACTGACGGCACAATGTTGGGTATTATCCTCCCGTAATTCGACCACAGGGGCACTAAATTCGCGACCTCCTCCGCAACACCATATTCACCAATGTCCCCACGAACCACCGGTCCGATTTGGTGACACATTTTGACATCTTCTGAGCGGCTGCTTGTGGAGCCATATTATCTCAGTGCGGTCTACGAGACTACGCATTCGGTTGTAGTGAGAAGGCTTCGCTAAAACCGACCATGACCGCAAACTCAGCCGCCGAGCGCAACCGAAACGGATTGCGTATCTTTACAACGCTACAAACAGCTGCAGTGACCGCATCTGCAAGTGCTGACCACACATAGATTTGATCAGCAAATCGATGGCTCACAGTAGGTTACTGTCAAAGCGAGACGCCCCAATTACGCTACAACTCACCGTTCGTGAACCACACTTGATCATTACAGCCGCAAACCTGAATGTATTTCCGGATATTCGCGATCATTAATCACTAGCGGCGATTTGCCGGCTCAGCTGCCGAAGGAGCGAAGAAGGCAAATTCACGTCAGGCCGTCGGACCGGGCAACCGACAGTCAGTGGAGACTGGTGTCAATTCTTGACGGCACTACGGGTGTAAACAGTCCGGAGCGCTTGACGCGAGCTTGGTAGGGTTGATTCTAACCCGCACACCGGCAATTTGCAATATGACAATCTGCTCGGCATACGCAGGCGGTGGAGGGAGTTGTTCAGGTTGAGACAAAAGCGTGCGTTATCACATCGGAGCGAGTCGTATCCGCACGGTGCACAATGCATCACTCCAATGCGGAAGTTTCAATTTCGGCAAAACCAAGTAGGCTTTCGCAGCGTGGCATTTGACTACATCCTCGGCCTTTGAGTGCATTATTAGAAGAGGAGATGGCGACTCAGTGACCTCAGTTGAGAGATAATTGTGGAAGGTATAGATGGCGTCATCGGGTACTTGGAAGGATTCGTAAAGTATCGGTGGGCACTATTCCTACTCAATTGGAAGTTGTCTATTAGATGGATAGTCGTTGCCCTAAAAAGACATGTCTTAGAGGCGAACAGATTCTTTTGGAAGGTTTAAACTCGTGAGTGCAGAGGTGTCGGTAGTGCCAATTTCGTGGTTCGGCGAGGTCAGATATTACTTGTGTCATTTTGAAGATTGGTGGTCGCCTCCAAAGCATGGCACCGCAGTTCGGGCGACTCCATGACACAAAGATACGGCATCGAGGTTCTGTGATGTATTACACCATCTGTCTGTGTCCGTTCAGGGTTATGCACCATTTTGGTTATTTGTTCTCGGGTGCGAACATATCTGCTGGCTTTGCGCACCTCTCCGAATATCCAGAAGCGGAAATATTGTATTATCTGTCTGTCGACACATTTATACTGTTTTACAACTGGACGCGTGCACCCACCTATATATACCACATCTACATTCCACTCCGGCCATTCGGCAGAGCACACCTTTCACTATGCGGGGAGAGCGCTTCCTAATCTTGAAAGCTTTGGACCATTATATAAGGGACGATCTCGTGAACACTCTTGTTTTGAGACATAGCCACTGCGCGATCTGAACTTATCACACTTACAAACACTAGTGGAGTTGAGCTTCTGTCTCTCATTGCCTTTTGCTTTTTCCGGAAAATAAGGTAAAGATCTAGGTTGCATCGTAGGTGCGATCATCGGACACCGCGAAAACATCACGCGTATAATCGTGCTTAAGGTTGGGAAAATATCGGCCGCTATTCATGCTTGCCTCGGTGGCAACGATTGGGGACCACAGCGGTTACATTTCCGGCCACCTATCTCCAGACATACGCTTAGGCCGGTGAAACTGCACCAACATTCCACCGGGACAAACCGGTTACAAGTTTCCGACGGAGTCTTGCCATCATCGTAACATGCTGTCTGGGCAATATCCTCACGGGAGAACGGGAGACAGCTGGTGTGGCATTCCGCTTCAGCAGGCGTACGCGAGTCATCGTTCCACAACGCGTGACCTTTAAAGTAAGACGCTATTCTACTGGTTCGAGCACTTCAACTTTTGCAGACAGGTAATCGGGCACGTCTCGAAGATGCGACCTAGTGAGCTGCTATCACAGTCCTCATGGGCAGTGATTATGCTGCACACACTCACGCTCTCTCACGTTAAGACCATTCCACCGGACGAAGCCCGAATTGACGACCACTGCCGAGAGAAAGTTGTACCGGTTCTCTCCAGGTCTAAGGCATTATGTGCACGTATACTCATATGTCTCTTGATATCGCACACTCACGAGACTGGACTGGGATAGCGCTTGGCTGGTGCGGTGTTCAGCAACAGAGCAAAGTCTTCGGTTTTAGGAAGAGAATTCCGAACTACTCGAGTTCGAGGTTCCGGTGTGGTGAACACGTGAACCAGGAATATGGACTAAACTGACACACGAAAATGGAGATTTTCGTGCGCATACCTGCCTGATGGCGCTATTAGCCACTCTTTTTGATAAACTTCTTCGGACCTTCGGCGAGCCTGGAGAAGAGTGTGGCGGAGCTGTTTCGGACACCTTCAAGAATTTACAGGAGATTCTGGCACATCACGATCCTTCTCGGATTACGGCGTGAGAGTCGGGGATTATTCAATTCGTCAAAAAACCAGATAGACTCTAGTCTATTCGCAGAAGGAGGAGCCAGTAATACCACATAAGCCCGGCATTACCGGATCCGGTTTACGGAGCCACCGGGGACAAACGCGGTTTGTTTCTACAAATCCCATCAGCGTCACACAACGGGCATTGGGTGAGCAGATCGCGGTTCTTCTCACTTACCCGGGCCGAGAGTGCGGCAAGTATTTCCTCAACACACAGTCGTGCTCTTCGTCGGCAGTACGATTTCGGCGTTCCTTGCCTGCATAATTCCGCGACTACTTGCTCCGATTTCTGGTCGAGCTTTCTCGGATTCGCGAGAGCGACAAAGCACGCATTAATTAAGCTCTGCGCAACTTACCACGCGCTCTTTGAGTGGATGATCTGCATCCTGCCTCTAAAAGGGCGGTTACTGCGACCGGTCTGTATCAGTAGTTGGCTGTAACAAACCGCGACGGGGTGGCGAATGAGTAAAGCGCACTCCATTACGACCGATTCCGGTCTTTTTCCGGGCCTAAGTGCGATGTCCGCAATTAAGCGGGCGGGCTGTGGTAGTGGTTCTTGTTTAAATAAGCGACTCGGTGCGTCTTTGTAGATAGCCTGTGCTCTGCTCATCAGGACATCTAAGATCAATCACCACTAGTAAGGAGGAATTAGAGGCATTTGTGAGCAAGCTTCTCTCAGGATTGGATATTGATCTGCGTGCTGAGATGCAGTATAAGTGGCACAGAGGTTACTTCCTCGCCAAAGGGAGTTAGGGACACTGGCGCGAAGCTTGCAATGAAAAGAGGTGTTCGAAGCATCGAGTATTTTTGTGTTTGAGCACTGTACCGGATGGTGCTAAACCAATAGGCAGTGCAGCTGGAGAGATTTCAACAATACACACAATCATTAACATCTAAAATTTATCTTAGGACGATCTATACCAAATCCAGTTCAAATTCGGACTGAAGCAGGAGATTGATTGGGACGGGAATATTTATCCAACTCACTTGCTTCTATGTTACGACTTCATGAACGGGGTCACATCTGTGGGTATCATTCGCGAGGTGCTTATTACGGCTAGGTGAGCGTTATCGAGTCTAAATCGAGAGTACACAAAATTTTACTGTACAATTACACTCAGAGACTGGCGTAGCTTATTTCTGGCTTCTGAGTATTTATCGGCAATTCAATCGGGCCCCCGCCTGCTGGTGGTGAGCGAGGTGAACGGATTCTCAGTGGAGGTTTGACGTGCATGTCCGCTACTCGCCAGTAAGCTTCAGCACCTTTTGAGAGCAAATTCACAGAGAGTTGCGATTCGGCCGCAGCGTAACTTCGATGAAGAGATAGGTGGTGTAAGCAGATCGCGAGAGTTACCTAATTCAGGGACTTATGCGACAGTTACGGCTCAAGCATCCAGCTCACATGCTCTAAGTACTATGCTACAGGCCATCGCGGAGTGAGATGGACGGACGATAGGACAGTTGTGACTCGGAGGAGTCAACAGGGGCATACTCTTATGATGTCTGATTTAATCACCTGTGACACTACTTGGTGAGCAGGCAGCACAAGCTTTCAGTCCTGACGCGGGCTCGCGCGAGGATAGGTCTCGTGGACAGGTTAGGCAGTTGTATGTTCGCCAAGCAATGAGAGAGAGCACTGAGCTCAGTGCTTGACACATAATATTCCCAGACCGAGGGATATTAATATCATCCGGAAGTTTGGGTTTGCCTTTTGCAAAAGGCGATGAAAGTAATCTCACACCGCATGTAGCAGTGTTGGGTCAATGGCTTTACCCTTGGCCTTCAATCGGAGGCTAAACTTGACGGAATTGTGTTGTTGTCGAACTTTTGAGCCTCAGGATACGCAGGAAAGAAATCTTGAGGAAATTAAAAAAACTCATTCAATTCTAAGACCAAAGTTATCGGCAGTGCCAACCACGTCCACATGCACCACAGGTCTATTTTTCGCGATCGAAAGAAATTTCTGATTAGGCAAAGTCAAAAGGGATTTAATCACTGCAATAGATGGGGCACATGGACTGGAACATTTGGAATTGAATATTTCGAACTCGGTTGTGATTTTTATGGCGGGTTGCTTTCATAAGTGGTTACTTGGGCCAGCCCAGGGGACTGGGTTTTTGTATGTGAAAAATAGAAACTTCTGTGACCGAGCTTCAAGCGATTCAAGTATGGAGGCCTATTCGATGACGCCTGGGATATACATATAATCCACGCGGTGATTCCGTGATTTAAAATCCTACTGCTGCAACAGCGTTTATGATTTATGGGACACAAAGCCGAACGGCTGTTAATGTTGGCGTCGCAGCTCGCGGCCTAAATTTCATTTAAGAAATAGGGAAAAAGCAAAAGTAGAAATCCAGAATTCGGGAATCGAATGATTATTTATATATCGGACTTGAAGGCTATGGCGTAAAAATCCCAAATCTTGAAAGCGCCTGCGGAAAAAGAATCCCGATTGCCATGTCTCTTTTAAATCTCTAAACATGGCTATCAAGAAATGGCAAAAGGTATAATCATAATGAAGGGGTTTTCGAAATCAGACAAGTGCGCCGATAAGCGAGTGAATGCGATTCGAGTTCCACAACATATCTTATAATCTCAAAGCTGAAATAGATGCTTTTAATTGCGTCAGTAGTAAAAGGTATTGGGTAAATTTCGATTTGAAAAATAATAAAATGACAAACGAATATAAAGCATTAGCTGAGGCCGCAGCTCAAGTAGTGAATGGAGTTAAGGACTGTTGGCGTTAACGATATTTTAATGAACTCACCAATATGACTATTCTGATGAAGAAGTGGGGGAGTTGGCGCGAATCATGTCCCGAACTTAACCGGAGAGCAAATCCTTGCGCAAGAGAGTCCAGATAAAGGTAGAGACCTGAGATGAGAGTGGCGGACGTGCTTTGGGTATTGGTCTGCCTAGGCTAATCAAGACAGGAGTGGATCTTACGAGGCGATGAAAAAAGAAACTTTGAAAAGAAGAATATCCGCGACCTGAACCGGCAAACAAGGATAACGAGAAACTGAAGTAAATTTAGTATGCCGGTGTGAGACTATTTCAGTGTCACTATACAACTACAGGATAAAATTCATTTCTTAAAACCCCAAAAAATGAGATTGCAAGGAAAACAGCCATCATAACTGGAGAACCAGGTGGTATTGGGAAGAAGCTATGGCTGTACGTTTTTGTCAGTGGCGAAGGCGCTTTCCATCATCTTTTCGAGTGGCGTTTGTGAGCTTCGTGGGTAAGGAATTAGAGAGAGACCTTATTCAACAGGGAGGAAAGGGCAAGTTTTTAATTGCTGGAGATTATCTCCCCTCTCAAATAGCCATGAAATGAAACGCTCGTTCGGTGAAGCGCCTTCATAATTTTGGGAAACTGGATATTTCGTGGGACCAATGCCGGAAAGTTGGTTGGATCGGTGACGGATATTTCCTTTGAAGATGGAATGAACAACCATCAGTACAATTTGAAGCCTCTGTGTTTTTAACTTAAGTCGGGTTTTTGCGATCCCTGAGATGCAAGAAAATGGCAGGGGAGTTATTCTAGCGAATAGTTCGATTGCAGCCTTTTAAAAGTTTCCCCAACCACTGCTGCCTTCTTGTGCGGAGTCAGCAGCCTTGGTTTGCGCTCGTGAAAGAAAATGGCCTTAGATTTATGGAGAACAATCCGGATAAATACAATTTGTCCCGGTTCAGTCCGATTACCCCTTTGATTTGGGATTCTGCCAAAGCTTTTGAATGATCCTGACAGGCATCGTGGCAAGCAAACGCTTAATAATTACGTTGATGAGCGTCTTGGACGTCGGAAGATATTGCTTCGCTGGCCTTATTTTCTGGTTTTTCCGATGAAGCAACATCTTTGGATTACTGGTTCGGCGAGTACACGATTGATGTGGGATTTTAGTTAAATAGAAACTATGAATCAAAAAAACTACGCGAAGACAATTCTTAAAAAGCATCACTTGTTAGCTTAGCTACTTTGGCCGTTATCAGCTCTTGCTCAAACAAATTCAGCGGATCAAGCACCAACTAAAATGATTTGTGTCGGTGGCCACCCAGATGATCCGAAAGTGGATGCGGAAGGTACTCTTGCAAAAGTTAGCTCAAAAAAGGGCAATGAAGTGAAAGTCTGTAAATTCTGACACGGGGAGAGGGTGTCATTGACCAGGTAAATCAGCCAATGAGGCTGCAAATATCCGAACCAAAAGAAGCGGAAGCAAGCTTGTGCGATTCTAAATTAGAGGCCATTCCTTTCTCGGACCAAGTTTATGGTAACACGATGTGGTTTTAATAATGCAGTGGATCGAGCCAAGATGCACTGAGTTCATGGAAAACGAAAACCCCAGATTTAAGAGTATTCACGCAGTGGCCCATAGAATTCTCATATAGACCATGCAGGCGCAAGTATGCTGACCATGCAAGCAGGGTTGCGAAACAAAGAAAAAAATTTTTCCAAATTTACTTTTTACGAAGTTTTGTGCCGGTCAGCAAACAAATGAAATTTTCATACCCACAGATTAATGTGGACATTTTCGAATGACCAGGAACCAAACGAAAAAGCTTTATTCTGTCATGTAAGTCAGGATCCTGTTCGGAATCTCTGCCCTCCGCGGACATGAAGGCTTAATGGAAATGTTTTCGTGGATGGAAGCCGGTGTATCGGCTTTCGAAGCCATTTTGTCAACAACTCAATGGCAAAACTCTCCTTCTCAATCCTTTAAATCACATACTCTACCAAAACTCCGCATGAAAAAGTAATCCTCTATCGCTTTTTAATGATTGTGACTTCGGGTGGCCTTTTTCCCAAAGCCAATCAAAATCGGGCATCAAAATAAAGTCAACCTATTTAATTAAAAACTCGATGCTGGTACACTTTTGTGCAAAAATAGGGACGTGACATTGATTCCAAAAAAAATGTCTGTCACTGTCCAGGATGGGATGATTCGGATTTCCTGGAGAGGAGTGGGTGGGATCCCACTTCCAATGAGGAATTTGAGAATTTATCGCTGCTCGAGAGTTTCAATGGGGAGACAGAGACTTTGGCTCCTAGATTGGAAAACGCCCGAGAATTTCTGGACATCCTTTTACATTCTTGTGGGAGAAGATGGCGCTTCAGATTGGAATCTGGTGCACTCGCATCGAATGCCAAGTGATAGAAGGGCGGAACTGGCGATTTTATGGTAGTAGGAGATGGTTAAGTTAAAGATTTTAGCATCAACATCAGTTCCGGTGGCACCGGGAAAGCAGGGCAGTTCTTTATATTTTTCAAACCAAGGTGGAACTCGCTACTATATATAATTCTGGCCGATTAAATTGGTATGGTCGTGATCCAACTGGAAAGATGTGATTGTTTTTTCGTAGGGTTCCTCAAGACGGAGTGGAGCAGCCGCAGTCGTGAGGTGGAATAAAGTCCGAGTGTGGTAGTTGAGGGAGATGAGATCAAAGATTTACCTGAATGGAATATGGTGAAATCATGCTTTCGAATGGTAAAACCAAGGAAGGTCGCATTCAAATTCAAATCTGAAGGTGCTGAAATATTTTTTCAGAAAAGAATGGAATTGAGGCGCCTTGAAAAGAAATAGGACTCCAAAAAGAAGTGGCAAAAAGCCTGGAATTAATCTCAGGGCTATTGGGAATTATACACGTTTGAATTCAGCTGATAAAGCTCATCCTTCAATTTTACACGCTCTATTCCGCAATTTATGTTAGGGTTTGCATCCGAGCAGGACTACGGAAATCAAAAGTTTCAGTCATAATTCCGATAGAGCTTCATCGATCGAGATCATTCGTAATTCGTCATAATTTTTTGCCAAATGAGAGTTCTTCTCTTTCAATTCGTGGAGTTCGGTCTGCGTGCTCTGAATAATTCCTCGCATTATGTTGATGTTCCTTTGGATCATTGGATTGTGAAATTTAATTACGGACACGAATAATCAGTCAAGTTTTCAAATCTTTCCATGACAAAATGTGCATTTACATGCATTTAAAAAACTGAAACCGCTGAGAAGCGTATATGCACAGCCTCGACTGTCGTTTTGTTTTAATGTCCTCCTGCCTGTTACTTTTCCTTAACGGTAAAGAATTTACCGCTGCTTCGCAATAATTCCGAGTGAGACAAACTCAAATTTGACGAGCTAGCAACTGTTGCCATTAAGAGATTCTATTCCAAGCACGCCTGAGAGAGCTCGCGCGTTTTTTGCCGTGGAGGAGCGTGTCGCGAAATATTTTTCTAAATCTTGGGCCGAAAGGAAAAGTAGCGGCACTTGCGGCTACCTGAAAGGAGTTCTTAGTTACAGCGTCAGCCCGGGGCAGGGCTAGGCTGTGAGTGCCTCTCATGTTTAAACGCAGGTGTTGAGATAAGGTACGGACTAAAATTCACGGTGGGCGGTGAGAGTCTATGACACCCAAGGAGAGATGGTAATCAGAATCTTTTTTTAGGTGAAAACAATTTGGACGTGGGTATCGAGTTATTTATTTTGAATGTTTTGCTGCTAGAGGCGATATGAGTTAATTCAGTACAAGAGTTCTGATAACAACATCCGGAAAGCCGTAAACTGCTAAAATAAAAAAAAAAAGTGGGCCGGAGTATCAACAGACTTCGTTTTTGTTCTGTCTATATGTGCAGACCATATTACGCCAGTTTTGGGAGGTCCGGAATAGTAGAACCAAGATACCACTGCCAACCTTGTTATTGTCTCGTATACATTTCAAGTGTCTAGGACCGATAGGCACATCGGCAAGTTATCTTTCAATTTGACAATCCCGTTTAAAATCCAACCCCAATGTTGAGCAGAAGAGTCGTGGCGCATCCGTAGCCGTCTGGGCAACGGTACCGTCAGGTTGGTCACACGGATGAGACGGTTTGGATTCCACTCGAGTCCTTCGGACATCTTGGTGATGGCGAACGGGACGGGTGTCCGGTTTAACGACAGCGGATCAGCTCGGCATTAGCGAAGATCCCAATGTGACGGACACATCGACTTCCCGTTGAAA
>Ga0163217_1026695_pt1 | contig 17673 bp, 21 predicted proteins | sample SynspAceP_FD_185933 | JGI IMG/M metagenome (GOLD analysis project Ga0163217, IMG submission 185933) | Saline lake microbial communities from Ace Lake in Antarctica - Synechococcus sp. Ace-P (PacBio error correction) | ecosystem: Environmental > Aquatic > Non-marine Saline and Alkaline > Saline ...
AACGCCAAATAAAGAGAAAAAAGAGAAAAAATTGCCCGGTATGCTTAATCCTTTTTAAAATTTGGGCCCCTCCGCCCATCGGGGGCCCTTTTTTTCCCCTTTGAAGCAAAATTTCTTGCCCAACCGCAGAATCAAATTCTTTTTTCCCCAGACCCGGGCACGAACTTTCTGTCCACAGTCATTTAACCCGTCGTCGGCCCAAGAACATCGCGTCCCCGCGGCTGGTAAAAAGCGCCAGCAAGCGCGTTATCTCCAAACAACATCGATATCGCGCCTCGCGCGCCGTGTGGCATGCCTTTCTCAAGCTTTGGGCCCTTCGTTGCCATTTTGGATAAAGCAAGTCCCGCTCCGCGAAATCTTTCGTCCTTTGAAACTTGTTGCGCTGCTGCTGCCCTTTGGCGCGAAAACTCGCATTGACTTCTTGATCCCTCATCAGAGGGGTTCCGTTTGGACCGCCTCATCACATCATAAAGCCCTTGGGCCGACTTCTGGCCCAGCCGACGAACGGCGCACAACAAAAACGCGGAGTGTTTCGATCGCTCCGGCATCGCGATGCCATCTCCTATAGTCGACAACCGGCCCGACGATCGGACATCTGGAACGGCCCCATTGGAAGCCGAATCGAGCAACACATCTCCGACTCCAGTAATATGCCCCTTCCATAAATCAATCAGATGGCCTGTTCCTGACGCGGCTCCAGCATCCCGGTTTGCCGATAAAGCGCAGGGGCAGACGCCCGAACTGCGCGACTTTTCCGATTCTTCGACACGGTTTTCATCGCCGTCATCAGCACGTCATCGCGGTTTTCTCACCGCCGCACGACTTTCCAGCAGAATTATTCATCACATTCGCCGGCGAGAAAAAGTGCAGGCCCAGACATATTCGGCCGCTTTGTCACCGCTGCGATCTCGTCAATATTGAGTACTGTGTGCCGGCGAGGATCGCGCCCTGTCACATGCCACTCAAGTTGGTGAAGACTCTTCTCTTGACATCCATATTTTCAAACACGGCTTCTATTACCAAGTCCCGCAATCGGCGAGATCGTCATATATACAAGGCTGGGTCAAAATGCTTCATTCGCAATCTCGACTTGCTGCTCGGTCATTCCCGGCGCGCTTGCCGTATCTCGTATTGTTTCGATCACAACAAGCCCCGGTCCAGCGCTTCTTCTCAACTCGACAATGGTCACGGGAAGCCACGGACAAGAAATCATGCCGATGCCGCCGCCCATCGTCCGGCCTCCGGATCCCGAACTCCTTCGATTGAATCAGATCCAATTTCGGACTCAAACCTCGGTCAATCTTGTTGCCGCGCCTCGCAAGAAATAGTGGCGCATGGGCCGCCGATTGGGCGTGCCGGTCATTGACTCAGAACACTCGCCCTTTTTCACCCTCGCATAGGACACTCTCCCGCCGCTTCACCTCGCCTAAGCCCTGCCCGGAGCCTCGACCCCAAATTTTTACCACCTTTTTTTGCCGATAAATCAAATACTCGCCTCGGATTCTATACCATCTTCATGCTGTGCTTCGGAAGACCTGGGGCGCCTGCGGATCTGTTCGCGGGCCAAAATGCAATGCATCCTCGGCCAGACGTCTTCACCAACAATCTGTCAACCATGCCCGAACATGCCTTAGCGCCGAAATCGGTTTCCCGATCACGACCACGCCATGCGGCCTTCCTGCGCCAACGACGCGCGGCAGGCGCTGGGTCCCCGCGGCACCTGGGATCAGCCCCAATGAACTTCCGGCAGGCCATTCTTTCGGGCTGATGGCAAACAGCAACACCCGGGTGACAGCAAGCAACCTCACACCGCGCCGAACCGGTGCCATGATCTCGGCGACACCGCTGCTGCTTAGCCTCCGATCCGTCAACGGCTCGCCTGAATCGGCGACCCTTCATCGGCTTGCCCAAAATTCGTGATATCTGCACCGCAAAAAACGTCCGTCCATCCACCAGCGAATGACCCGGCCTGGACTCGTCCTCACAGAGCCTCTCAATACCATCGACCAGTCCTCGACGAACGGCCGCGCAGGCATTGACCGAGGAATTTTTGGATACATCAACCAAGATATTATCATTTCGTGCAAACGACGCACATTTTTCTCTCCTACAAGATAGGCCTTGTGGTGAAGCATACGCAATCCGCAAAACGAAAATACGATTATCGGAAGTAAATCAAAAATCACAAAGGCTAAAGGATTGAAATCAGCCCTTGTCCCTCGAGCGAAGTGGAAGCAATATATGATGCATCCCATCATTTTTCCATAATTCCGTGTATTTTGCCAAGCTCCACACTCCAAATTGGCGACCATTTGGGGCCCTCCCATCATATTGGGCTTGAACGAAATGATTGCCACCAATTTCTAAACCACCTTTCATTTGAGCCCACCGTTCTTTGGCGATAACTGAAACCTTATTAACAACGAAACATTTCCGCCGCAGCGTGATAATAAAGACGTGGCGTTCTACCACACTGTGCCGAGATTCTCTTCGTGAGAGCGGATCATCGGCCCATCGCGAAAAGAAAACCTTCGAATGGCGCGGATACCTCCGCTTCACCCACAGCCCAACACCATCTATTCCGGTCAACGTGGACGGTTTTCGCGGGGCACAAATCCGTCGAGGCGTCTCTCCTGTAGCACCGGACGCCAAATTAGCGGTCCAACACCATTTGGACAACCGTATCCGCCTTTTCACATCTTCCCGATTGGGCCGAGCACAATATCGTTCCCGCGCATAGGTGACACATCATCTCGATTCCCGTAGGTCCAGCAGATTTTCTTGACTGCGCGCGCGTCGGCAACCGGAAAGGCTTCGAGGCGGTTTGAAACCTTCCCGTCTCAGCTCTAGCCTAATTGACCGGCCCATCGGTTGGACTTCCATAAAAGCGCGGCAAATATAAATGTGGTCCACCACGCCTTGGGGCCTGTACAACAGTCCTCTCCACCAAATGGTTGCGAACCGACGACGGCAACACCGGAACCGGTTACGATTGAGTAAATACTCCGACTTTCACGGCTCTGGGTAGTTTCGATGCGCCGCTCGATCGTCTCAAGCCCAAAGGTGAGCCGTACCGCGCTTGTGAATCGTTTGATGACTTGGTCCGAGTTCCGTCATTCTCAAAAGTTAGCAAACATCAAATAACCGACCAAATCGCTTCTCCATATCGCAATTCCGTTACTGATGACCGCTGCCCACAAAACTCCGTCATCCGGACAGCCCAGCTTCATAAGCAATCTGCCCTTGCTTGCGCGCAGTGTCGATATCCCACTGAAATTTTACAACCCGCCTGATCGATAACGGGTCGAGTCGTCGACAGCCACCACGGCTTGCCTCCATCTCCATGCGTCATGCACCGTCCCAGCTTGCCATAAACGGTTCGGCAATTCCTTGCAATAAGGACACGCAAAAGCCGAGAGCGATTGCCCACAACTGGAAGCAGAATGATAACTATCACAACGAGAGTTGTTCGGCAAAGCGTCGAGTCTATGATACATGCAGTTCACGCCGCCGTCCGGCGATCAAAAAAAAAAGCGACTCAGCCTGGCCATTCAGCGATATACGGTTAGGTTGCGCCCGTGCGGTAGACCCTAAAGCAAGCTTAATGCGAGCGTCACCGCTGGATCGCGCTCCACTGTTGCGCCGGCGCCCGGGCTAACTGAAAGAGCCGCTAAGGCACGCCTGCTCGTGGCGCAAATTGTCGCCAAAGCGCAAAAGCGCGCTCTGTCGGCCGGTTTCCGGCAGTACCGGTGGCCCGCAGCCAGAGCGCGGCAACCTGACCGTACAAAATCGCCAAGGGGGAATTCCATGGAGAGATCAGCTGATCGTTCCACCACGCGGTTTGCTCCTCGGATTCCCGGCCCTTGGGCGTAGTACGGCAGAAATCTACCGCCTCGCGCATTCGGCGATCGGTATCAAACTGGTTGCCACCCTCGCCAAACAAGCGAATTCCCCGTGATGCTGCTCGTAAAGATCCAAGCCCTCCAGGACGCCAACTCAGCCACGTAACATCCAGACTCGGCATCTCTATTCTCTCAAGCCCATTCATCGGCCTCGATCAACTTCGCCAACCTACTGCGATAACGTGCGTGGATGGGAATATCTGCCGTGCCGCGGTCACCGGACGCACGTATCGTCGACGAACGCCACAGCTTCGGCAAAGGGCACGCTCTGCCACATAATCATTCAATGTCATTTCGATGCCGATCCCAACCACGCGAATTGGGGAACGCATTCGGCTGAATAAGGATCAACAGCTTACATATCTCGTATGCTTGACGCTGTCGCTTCCTCCAGCGTCTCGGAAAGGCGTCTAGCAATCATTTCAGCGGGCAACCGTACTTATTGCGAGCTGTTCACAAATACGAGTTCGCAACCGTCTTCAATCAGGGCGTCTAACCAGATAATCGAGCATTCACGATGTTTCCCGACCGGAGCCAATAGATCCGGAGGAAACTTCATTGCGGACAGGGCATCCGTGCATAGGTTCGCCCTCGCATTGCAGCTCGGAACTCGAATCCTGATTGTTTACCGCCATTTCCCAAATGCCCGCAACGGCTGTGGCATCGTCGAATTGGTTGAATAGACATCGTCTTTCAGCCAGCTGCGATGCACGCAATATAACTGATATCCGTCCCGAATTTTGTTCGTGAAACGAAAATCGGCACGCATCCATTTTCGCCGTGATCTCGCTGTCCAATAGCCTTTGACCAGCAAACCATGACTTTCTATCAGCCTGGTTGCAAGGAATAGACCAGTCGAGAACAAAGCTCGCCCCTTTCCAAAACGCCTGCACAACGACGCCAAATCATCCCACCTGCAAACGCGATCGCTGAGCACCACTCGATATACCGAGCGATAACCAATACAAGCTCTTTCGGCACGGATATCAGGCCGAATGGCGTCTGGGACCCGAATCGGCGAGCCAGTACCGAAACCCTTCCAAAGATCAGGGACTGCTGCCGCTGCCTCATCTCGAACGGGATAAAACCACAATTTCATGAAAGGCCAGGTTTTCCCCAAATCATCAAACGGGGGGCGACCTTTGCGATTCCTTTACGCGTCTGCATAACCCAAGAATATCATCCGCACCTGACTGTTAATGCCAGCTCTCCCAGCATATCAGGATAGTCGCACCCTTGCCTTCCATTTCTCTTCCCGCTTCACGCATACTCATATCTTCCCCGAACAATGATTGGCCGATTCTTTCATGGCCTCGTCGCACAAGCCAACGGATACAGGCTCGCCCCAATCGCTTATTGCGCCCCCAGATGCGCGCCGCCCTCGGCTGCTTGTTTATCAGCTTGCGCGTCATTTTCAGAGCTATAGGTTGAATGCATTGAACGACAGCTTTCCGACTGCCCAATATGCGCGCCATTTGGAAAGTCCAATCTTCTCAATCAGTGCGTCAATTCGTTGGTTCAGGAAACGCGCAACTATCGCTCGCCAATTCCATCAGGCGAGACTCGTCATAACAGGCCAATCCGCTAAAAAGCTCTCGTCAGGTGGGGCCGAAGCAATCCGTCTCCGCGGACACCTTAAGCGCGTTCTTGAATACGCTTGCGCATTCCTCTCACCCGACGAAATCGATATCAGAATATTCCAAATCTGGCTTCATCGGTGCGATATGCGTACGAATCTTTCTCGTAGTCAACAGAGTATCATTGTCAAAGACTCCAAAAAGTCGGCCATATTTTTCATTTGAAGATTGAATATCATGTGAAATAAGCATATCCAAATATGCTTTGTTGATCCTTGGCCCAGAGACCAAATACTATCGCACTTCGCCTTCGAACGCAACCTTTGTCCCCTATGCGAAACACTAACGCAAAAAAAGAACATTTGCCAAACCGCCACCCACGTGCATACACAGCTGTGCCGCCGGCCTTGGGCTTCTGGAAAAGACCTTTTGGTCATAAAACCGAAAACGACCTCGCATATCTCCAGCGCATGAAACTGGCCATCCGATATGGCCAACCCGGGGAAACGGTCACAGACGATCCGGTATCGGACTGGCTTGGTTTCTGGCACCGACGGCACTGTCCTTTCAAAGACCCAATAAAGGGCTGAGCCGGTAACATCAATTGCAAAACTGCGGTCTCCTAAAAAAATATCTCCGACAGATTATTTAAGGCGTAGCCGATACAGACGCAAAACCCACAACCGCGGACACAGCACTACAGATCAAAAGCGGGGGACCTTTCGAAGGCCCTGGCGTTCGAACGACTCGGAGATGTGAATCCCAATAATATTGGGAAATAGTGCCAGCTGCCGATGTCGGGGAAATTTTCATTGACGGATCGAGCGGACACGCGGGTAAAACAAAAACGGTCAAGGTTTGGACATCCGGATCGCCAGTTATCTGAACCTTTGGCTAGGTATACTGGCCCAGGCCGGGACCTCAACCCAAGATAACGTGTTGATACGCAACGCTCGGAATGGTCGACTGGCAATCAGCGGCGCAAGCATCCGCTTTGGAAAACTGCGTTTCACAAATAAATGCGAGATTTTCCGTTCAGCATAAGAAGCGACAATCGGGGGCCTTCAACCAATGCACACGGCGACGGATGATTGCCTTACTCTATGGCATCAGTCGAAATCCAAACGATCGTCTTGCCCCTCTGCCAGCCAGGAGTTTGGTGACCTGCAAAGACGAGACGGGGCGATCCGAAAATTCATCTCCAAACGGCCTCTTTCTGCAAAAACAGCGAAACCTGTCACCGACAACACCGTGGAATGCTGGCCAGTCACAGGTACAGGTTGATGCATCGATTCGCTCTACCGACACACGCAAAAGAACACGCTCAAACAGCCATAAAGAACAGCAAACCGCTCCCAAATATCCGAGCAATATGAACCTAAAAAACCTCGTTTAACGATAAAGCGGAGTCGCGATAGCGGAAGCGTGGGATTGACCGCCGAATCCAGCTGCCAAGTCCCAAAAGCACCGGGGGATCTAAATCGTTTCATAGCCAAACCAAACTCCTCGTAGCCAAGCAAATTAAACAGCGCCCAAGAAAGACCTTTAATATGAAACTCCGGCCCAGCGGTCGGGCCTCGAAGTTGCAGCGATCATTGAAACCATCCCCCCCACTTCCCAGATATTCCCCCCCGTCGGCACAGGCCCATTGGGGTTTGAAAACTCGTTGCAGGGTAATAGAGATGCATCAATATCCTGTGAAACGCGGATATGGCATATGGCGACGGATGGGATGCAGACGGCTGTTTACGGCTTCACTGCAAGGCACTGCAGAATCATCTTTGCGTCGATTGACCGTTCGTTACTTCGACAACCGTGTCATTTGAAAAGCCGTTCAACACTCAACGGAAAGACCCGTCGACCTGATTGATGATTCCGGATGCTACCATCGCCCTATTGCATGGGCAATCCGTTCTGAACGGCAGCTCTGCGAAGAGGTCATTCAAATCGCTGTCGCTTGGTTTTGTCGGTTGTGCCTGAGAGTCCCCGATCATTCCACCGTCTCACAGAACCTCATGCCCGCTTTTCGTTCCCAGACAAGCAGTAGCAATTGCCCCAAGCGTCAGTTCTCGACTCGAAAAACTAACCGGCGCCTTCTGCAGAGCGCATACCGAACGAAATTTCTACGCCACTCCATCAGGCTAGCATTCCCCAGCTCTGTCGTAATCGATCGAGACGACATCTCCTCTACCCAATCCAATGATGCGATAGGTCCGCTTCTGCTCGCCAACTGGAATAACGACGGCCCGGTCCTGGCCGCAATGGCAAAGGGGCGTAATCCTCTCCCGAATTTCCCTCAGTACGTGCACAACGATATCCGGTAATGTGCCTTGGACCCATTCTGACATTGCCAGAAGCTCTGCGGAGCTCATGCCCAACACCGAGTTCCCGGAAGCACACCTCATTACCTTTGCACGACCACCTTGAGCTGCTCGCGCAAGGCCCTCGGCTCGCCGGCAGCAACAGCACTTTCCGCCTGCAGGACCTAACCGTAAATTCGCCGCTCCCCAATGGCCCGGGCAAACTTATCCGTGACCCCCTGTTCGACATCGCCACTCGATGGCGCGGATCATTCGCTCGTCCAGCAACTTCGACCAACCCTGCTGAGATACAGCGTCCAACCCCTTGGGGCCCAGTGCTCGACAACCCGCTCCCGCGACGGTTGACGCCGACAACGGCAAACCGGACAACATTGCCCTTGATATAGAATTCCAACCTCGCGCCTTCGGTGACTTCGCGATGTTCGGTCGATGCGGCTTTGCAACCCCGAAAGTGAGAGCTATCCGGTAAAGCACGAACTGCCGCAATACCTCTGCAGTCCTGCGTCTAGCGGCACAACAGCAGTACCGGCCGATATCTCTCCGATACCCAAACGGCCAATATTTCGATCTCTATGATGTTTGGCGCGAACGAAGTGCTGTGCGGGTCCTCGTGCCAAAGCTCAAGCGGTTCCACTTTGGTCGCCCCGCCGTCGCAATTGCTCGATACGCAAATCGTCCTCGCTTTCGGAATAACCGACCGGACATCGACACGCATCTTCGTCTGCGAACCGAACGCCGCAACCGGTCAGCGCACCGCGCGCATCTCATCACTCACGGCAACGTCCTTCTGCACACATAAATCCGAAGCAACACCGCTGCCCGCTCAATCGAAGCCGATGCAAAACATCGCGCCAAACTGCCTGGGAGTGCCGAGGAAGGTCAACGACCATGGCGTTCCTGCGCCGGTCCCCGGCATCACGGATCGGCGAGCCATTTTGAAGCCGTGCGAGTGGCGAGCTTGTCGTGAATCAGTTTGCCACTTCGGTCGACCGGGAATGACACGCCGTCAGTCTCGTCGCGCTACCAGCGCGGCCACGATTCGCCCGCCCCCGGCAAGAACTCGAGCACACGCAGGACACCTGCCCGTCAGGAACTTACCGCTGCCGCCAGCCACCAAGCGTTTCCTGCCGCAGCTTGGCGATACGTGTTCTCACAACAAACGCGGCCGCGACCTGCCATAAAAACGCCAGTTGGAAGTTCCAGGTGGCTGATAACACACAAACGACTAACCGGGACCGCTCGGCTTCACCAAGCTCATCGGGCGCCTCTGTCATAATAGCGCAAAGAAACGACTGCTCCGCGCAATTCGTCAATCCATGGGCCAGACTTGCCCGCCCTCGCGATATCAGCCGACAGCGGCCTCCCATCCGCCGCAGCCAAGTCCGCGGCGGGATCGAAGCAGGCAGAACGTTCCGGTAACCGTGCAGCCGCCCAAGCACCAAAACACTTCCCGTGCTGTTTGTAGCCAATCAACATCCGGCGTGGCAGAGCATCTCGACTGACCTACATATCGGATGATCGGCCGGATTACGCACCAATACTCGGCCATGACCTGGAATTGGATGAGCGCCCTGCTCGCCACGCTCGCGCGCGCTTTCCATCAGTATCTCTGACAAGGTTCGCCAGCACGCTGGTCGTCACGTCTTCCACCGCGCGAGTTGGCACGCCGGGATAAGATCGCGTGGAACAATCAGCGGATGGTCGAACCGAACGGATGGTTTTCCCTGCCTCCGCGACCTGTCACTCATTCTCGACCGAAAACATCCTCGTCCCAAACGATGGACGAATGAGATGGCACCATTTCCCGAGCAAGCCGGCGTACGAGATAGCCCAGCGTCTACGCCTACCGGACATAGATCGGCCACGGCCGATCGAGCTGTCCTGCCAACCACCTCTTCGGAAGCGCTTCGCCCATCCGTGCAGACAATGTAACTCGATCCGCCGGACGAAAATCAGCTCCGCAGATAATAATCGTCGCAGGCGCACGCAGGGCGAACGCCTCTACGCAAGTGTTGGCAAGAAAAGCCGGATCGTGGCCGTGCCGTATCTAGTCCGTAGGGACGCATAACGCTGCTGGCCTACCACGCCCGCTTGCTCGAAATGTGCCATTCCATTCGTCAATCGTACTGGGCGACGACGAATTTCGGTCGAAGAATGACAGTGACCCGCGCGGGAGGGCAGAAAAATCGATCCGTCGTTCGACCATCCGCTGATCTCTCCCACGCGATCTCTACCGCCGTCAACTCGCGCGGTAGACCTGACCGGACCAAAGCGTGCTGGCGAACCTTCAAGATACGATGAAACGCGCGCCGGACCGTGGCACAGACGCCGCCTCACCCAAATCTCCAGGTCATCGCCGATCATCTGGCTAATCCCGCCGACATCGCGATATTGGTCAAGTCGAAAGCCTGCCACGCGATGTATCTGCTCAAAAACAGCCACGGGAACTTGGTGTTGCGGCGCTGCCGTTACCGAACGTTCTGCCTGCCTCGATCCGCGCCGAACCTCTGGACGCGCGATTGAGGCCGCTGCTCGGCTGATATCCCTAGCGCAATTCTGCGCCCAACTGATTTGCCGAATTGCGCGAGGCATCGATTTCCTGCTTCTATTCACACACAGCACCATAAGCCTGGGAGCCGGATCCGGTCGTCCTTGTTTATCACCCCTGGAATTCCACTGGCGATTTTTTATGACATATCGGGGCGCCCGCGCTTTGGTGCAACACCGTCATCGCCAACCTGCGAGGAAACCGCTTTGTCTGCGCACGTCAGTATCCTGCAAGATGCAGGTGCCCTCGCGATGCTCCAGTCTGCGGCGGGCGAAATCGGCCGCGCGGTAATCCGCGAACGAGACATGCGCGTGATCTTCACCGCTTCGAACCGAATGGCAAACTATCCAACGACACTCGCCACTCCACGCTCAAAAGCTCGCCATCCCCGATTGCCGAACCGGGCGGCCAACCGAACGCCAGGCGTGATTCTCGCACTACCAGACAAGTTCTGCGCGATGTTTGCATCGCCTTCGATAGCGGGCCGGCAAGCGGCCTGTCGGCTCTCGGATTTTATGCAGAACAACCGTTGCCGAAGATAATGAGAATCCTCGCGTGCGCGACCGGATTCGCGTCTGTTCGAACAGACGAGCGCTTCGAGTCGTCCGGTTTCTCCCAGAAAGCCAAGAACGATTTTGCGCATATCGAGCAGATCGCGAACCGGGCGACAGTGGACCACTGAGCTGGCGACGCGACCCGCCAAGGCACTTCGTCCGCAACCATCATAGATCGACAATATTGGCCATTTGGGTTCGAGAGATATCGGCCGTACTGCATGTCTTTGCCTACGACGCCAGGACGCCAAGAAGCGGCAGATTCTGCTACCGGATATGCCCTCACTTCGGTTTGCACAGCCCATCGACGAAACCATCGCCAAGTCACCGAATCGCCGAGTTGCAATATCTATACATCGCAATTACCGTGCCGTGTCAGGCGTCCAACCGTTCGGCGACCGCTTTCGCCTGCCAGCGCGGCGCACCGCTGTAATCTCTAGCAGTGCGGTCGAAAAGTTGCTGGGACCGACAAATGATCCCGCGCAATCGAGTGGCGCATGCGAACCTGTCACACGATAGAGCTGCCCGGCCAGTCGGGGAGCCGCAACTCTCTACGTTCCTGCGCGCGAAACGCCTGTGCTGCCGCACGCCCAGGCTTGCGCGAGCACTCAAGGTTCGTTGCAACAGGAATGAGCTTGCTTCCGAATAACTCCGTCTGTCAAGACTCCCGCAGAGCTCGCACATGTCGAATGGTCGCAAAGCACACCAAGAATACCCGGTGTGCACTACTGATCGAAAATTCGGAAAGAGAATATACGCCCACCTATCGCCATCGGCAAGGGACGGCCCGATCCCGATTATCCAGTTGGGCACAAGAATCGACTCGTATCGCATCGATTGGGATGTAAGGAATGTCTCCTCGACGAAACGTACAGCACTGCGAATGCTAGCCTGATGCAGTGGCGTAGAAAATTTCCGTTCGGAATGCGCTCTGCAAAGATCGCGAGTTTACTCGAAGTCGAGAAACGAACGGCTTGGGGCAAATTTCACCTCCTTGTCTGGAACGAAGCGCATGAAGGTTCTGTGAACCGGGTGAAATACGGCACATATCCCCTCCCAGCCCAACCGACAAAACCAGCGACAGGCAAGATGAGAGCCACCCTTCGCAGAGGCGCCGTCAACCGACCCATGCAATACGATGAATCACACCGAATCATCAACCACGGAATCCGATCGGAGTCTCCGTGAGCTGTATAACGGCTCAAGCTGTGACCACGTTTCTCGACCGGATCAACGAACCCGGTCAATCGGACCGGCAAAAGATATCAAATCCTGCCACTGCCTTGCAACGACCTAAAACACCCTCCTCATCACCACCCGCTCGCCCATCATCGGCAATATCGCGTTTCCCACAGGAAATTGAATCACATCTCTATACCCTGCAAAACCGATTTTTTCAACACAATCGGGCCTTACCACCACGGGGAATATCTGGAAGGGTAGTTTCAACTGAATCGCTGGCACCAGGCACCAAACGGCCGGCCGGAGTTTCATATTAAATGGCTTTCTTGGGACGCTCGTAATGCTTGCTACATATAGAGTTGGTGGCAACCATAATCGGCTTTGGGGAATATTGTGCATGCTTCATTCCGAGCGGATCAATCCCGGCTCGGCTCACAGCGGACTCCACTTACCCGTTAAAACGAAGTCTTTATAGGCTCATATGCCGAGTATATTGGGAGACGCCTTGCTGTTCTTTCATGGCTGTAATAGCGGTCTTTCGCGCTCGGTAAGACGAAATCGATGACATCAACCTGTAACCTGACCGAGCAGCATCACCCGCTGTTGTCGGACAGTCGCCTGTTTTTTGCAGAAAGAGGCCGTCAGATATTGCCCGCCTCCCGCTCTTCTCAGCCACCAACCCATGCTGCAGAACGGCACAGACGATCAGTTTTGGATCGACCAGCCATGAAAAGGCATCACCGTCGCCGTTCCGCATGCGCAAGGCATATCCGCATCAAATACCCTAACGAAATCCCCGCCTTCAATTTGAAACGCCAAAATTTCAAGCCCGAATGCTTCCCGGCTGATTGCACAGGTTCGTCCAACCGACGGCGTAACACCCGGGTCCAATCTTGGGTTATCCGGCTGGCCACATCAACATAGCAAGTCAAAACCCTGCCTGATCCGATCCAAACCTGAACCCTTTTGTTTTACCGCCGTGTCCGCTCGTCCGCTCAATGAAAATCTCGACAAACGCAAACTGCCGATATTCCCTACAATATTGGCATCACATCCCCTCGTCGAAACGCCCATCCTTCAAAACACTGTCGCTTTGGACCTGTATTTCGCGGTTTGGTTTTGCGTCTGTCCCATCGCACGCCATAATATATTGTCGATTGGATAGTTTTTTTGGGAGACCGCCATTTGCAAGTTCTGATGTTCACGCCACAGCAACCTAATACGTCGTCCTTCGGAAAACAACATCCGCCGTCGGCAAGAAAACAATCGCCATTCGCTACGGAATTCGATCCTGATGACCGGCTTCACCGTCGCCATCATCGATCCATCAGCCTGCCAGATATGCGCAGTCCTTTTCGTTTTAATCGAACCAAAGCTCTTTCCACCAGAAACACAAGCGAACTCGCACAGGCCTGGGATCCGGTTGTCGTTGCCAAAATCCTTTTTTAGCGTTAGCTGTTCCTCAATCAGCGACAAAGGTCGTTCGAATGCCTAAAGTGCGATAGATTTGTTTCTCGCCCACTGAATCAACAAACAATATGTTGATCATGGCCCTATCTCACAAGATACGAACTCAAATCGAAAAAAATGTCGCACATTGTTAGGAAGTCTTGGACCAATGAATACTCTTTACACCGAGAAAAAATTCGTACGCATCATCCACCAGAAGCCGATTCTGGAATATCTGATATCGAATCGGTCCCGAATGAGCAAATCGCAAGCGTATCAAAACGCGCGTACAGGTTTCCGCACGTACGGATGCTTCGGCCCACCCGAAACCGAGAGCTTCTAGCGAATATGCCTGTCTACTGGACGAAGGCCTGGCCGCATGACATTGGGCGAAGCGCTATTGCGCTTCCTGACAACCAAACGATTGACCACTGAGGGAAGACAGATGGACTCCCAACGCGCAACCGCGCAATCGGCATCGAAGCTCGCTCGTCAATGCTCAACCTATCTCCTGGAAATACCGGCACGTATAAAACAAGCCAGAAAGCCAGGCGCTGACGCCTCCGGCGCAATAAAAGCGATTGGACAGCCACCTGTAATCGTCTGCGCACCGCCATGAAAAACTCGGCAACAATTTACTGGGAAGATAGAAGCTGCGTTGAAGCCGGGCAGAGGAAGGAAAGGCCAAAGGTGCAACCTACTCCTATGATATCGGAGACTGCGATACAAAGTCATGCGAAGACATATTTGCGGCTTATCAACGCTTAAAGGAAATCGCAAAGGTTCGCGTTCTGAATTTCGGAAAAACCTGCCTTTCAATCAAAATTGTCCGCTCTTTATCCCCTTACGAAATGACCACAGCCAAGATCCGAACTTGCCGGGAACGGTCCGTAACTGGCTCTCGCTGGCCGCCGGACGCAAATCGCCTGAATATCGATCGAATACCTATCGTCTTGGTATATCGCTCGGATAGACGAGATTCTCCAATCCGCCTGCAAGGTTGGAGGCTTTGGCGTCGGTTGTCAGGGCGTTGGAAAGCGGGCAGCTTTGCCGACTGGCCTCATTCCTGCACCAGCTGAAAAAAACAGGTTCGCCTGTCAACAGGCGCCTAATCGGGACAGCGAGATCAGCGCGCAAAATGGATGGCGTCCCACTTTTCGGTATTCACGACAAATCGGCGACGATATCAAGTTATATCTAGTCCACGGCAGCTCCTGAAAAGACCGATCGGGGGCAATCTATCCACAATTCGCCACCCATCAGCCCAACAGCGGGCGGCCAATGAAATGGCCGGTAACAATCAGATTTCGATTCCAGAGGCTGCATCGGCAAATGCGAAACCTTCACGATCCTGCTCCGCAATGGAAAGGCGCTCACGGATCTAGCTCCGTCGGAACATCGTGGAATGCCGCTATCTGGTTAGACGCCATCTGAAAACGGTCGAACTCGTCATTTGGAACCAGCCGCCAATCCTGCGTCCGCAAAATGATTGCTACCACCCTTTCGAACGCTGATGACCGGGGACCAGCAAGTCAGGCCATACGAAGATATTAAAGCTTGCTGACTATATCACCGATCGCGTCAATTCGCGGGTTGGGATCTGGCCAACCGCTGACATGAAAGCATATTTGGCAAGGCGCCCCTTTTGCCAAAGGCCTTTGCTCGTCGCCATCAACCGTGCGTCCCGTACCACGAACCACCCAAGATATCAAATCCCCGTCATCACATCAAGTGGCGAAGTGACGAGGCCGATGAAAATCGCCCTTGAACGATAGAAGATGCCCGCGCGATCGTCCGGCTACGTGCGGCGATCCTGCACGGCGCCGAATTCTTACGACAGCATCCGGTAATTTCGCTTGCTGGCGAAGAGCTGAAAACCCAGTTATACGATCGCCGAATGCCAGCAGGCGTCGACTTTCGCCTAACTACCCAAAAGGCGAAAACCCTCCGACGCAAAACCGCGTGGCACGATCGCTGCATCTCTCCATGGAGATTCCCTGGGCATTCTACCGCAGGTGCCGCCTCTGCTGGCGGGGCAATGCGGACTGGCAAAACCAGCCCGAACAAACGCCGCTTATTGCAGCTTTGCGACCAATTGCTCCACGAACAGGCGTACCCTTAATCGCCTTCGTTTACTCCGGGCCCGGCGCACAGTGACCGCGATCAGGGTGACTCCGCATTAAGCATATGCTTACCGGGTCTACCGGCACGGGCCAGACCCATAAAACGAATATCGCTGATAAATGCCAGCTGATCGCTTATCGCCGAGACCGCGCCTACTCATGATCATAGACCGACACAGCCCGGGTAACAAGCCCGTCTCGATATTATCACTTCTGCATCCAGTCTCTGGCAACGCTGCTCGCTTTGGCTGTCCCCTATTTGCAAAAAATTCCGGAACCGGTTTCCTGCAAATGCCTGAACGGGCAATGACGCAAAGGAATGGCAATCCGTGTGCTGTCGACCGAATCGGACCCGTCTACGATCAGCGCTGATAAAACATGGCAATCGACACTCGCCACCAGGCAATTGCTTACACTGGCTTCCGATACGATTTTGGGGGGCCACGTCAAAAGGAGACGATGACATCTGAAGAAAATATCGTCCGGTTCCTGCATGTTGCTACTTTGAGAATACGAACCCGACAAACAGTCATCCAGCGATATCAACAAGCCGGCTACGTCTCACCTTGGCTTGCAGACCCGGACGAGCGACGCACGACACTTACCAGACGAAATCGGGAATATTACGTTCAATTCGTAACCAGTCGGCGTCGTCGGTTCGCAACCATTTGGGAAAGGCCTTCTGTACAGCCCAAGCTGTGACCACATGATTTGCGCGCTTTATAGACTCCCGGAAACCGATACCGCAATCTCGCAAAGAACTGGACCGGAAACGCAAACCGGCCCCGACAGCCTTCGGCTCCGACACTTACGCCCCGCGCACTCAGAAATCATTCTACCTACCGGAATCGAATAAACTGTTCACCTAGCGCGGAACGATATTGTGCCTCGCCCAACACGGAAAGATCTTGAAAACAGCGGATACGGCTTCTAAATCTACCCCAATGCTTCCCCGGCTACAGAGAAAAAGACCCGACGGATTTGCCCGCCGAAAACCCCACTGACCGAAATAGATCGGGTGTTCCTGAAAAGCGAAGAATCCGCGCCATTCGGAAGCTCTTTCTGTTCTCGAAGGCCGCGACCCGCCATCCAACCGAAGAGAAATTCGGGGCCACCAGTGTTTGGTAGAACCCCACGTCTGTATTGATACAACCGCGCGGGGCGGAAATGTTCGTTGCCTTACATAAGTTTCAAGTATCGCCAAAGGTGGCTCAATTGAAGCGTTAGAAAAATGCTGCCAACCATTTCGTTCACCAATCTGAATGGCCAAGCCATATGTGCCCAATTTTGAGGATAGTGAATGCTGCAAACAACGAATTATTGAAAAACGATGGCATGCATCAAAACTGCTCCCTTCGCTCGATACAAAAAGCCGATTTCAAATCCTAGCCCTTTGTGATATTTGATTACGCCGATAATCGGATTATCGTTTGCGGGGGTTGTCGCGTTTGCTTCACCACAAAGCCATCTGAGGAAGAAAATGTCCGTCGTACCAACAAAAACATGAAATATCTTGGGTGAATCGCTTCCAACAATCCTCCGCCAATCTCTCGGCGCGGGCCGTTCCGTCAGGACCTGGTTCCGAGATGACGAGCTCTGTCCGACGACGAGTCAGCCGTGGTTCCCATCCGCGTGAGGACACTTTTTGCCGGTGCACGGAATCAACGAATAGCACGCCAATGAAGGTCCCGATCTCGGCAGCCCTGACGGCTCGAGCAGCACAGCCGGTGTCGCCCGATCCATTGGCAACCGGGGGCTCCGGGGGGCGGCGGCCGTGAGTTTGCTTCTGCCTGTCCACACCGGGTTCTGTGCCATCAGCGAAAATGCCTCCGGAAGTCATTGGGCCTATCCAGTCCGCCGGAACCACGCTGCGCGCTCCGTTGGGCGCAGAACCGCATGCCGATGGTCCTCGACGAAACCCGAATTTCGGCTCAAAGCGCATCTATCGCTGGTGACAAGATGTGTAAACAGCCCGCCGGAGGATCCATTCATTCCCGCGAACAGATCGGCAAGCGCC
>Ga0163217_1045875_pt1 | contig 17668 bp, 12 predicted proteins | sample SynspAceP_FD_185933 | JGI IMG/M metagenome (GOLD analysis project Ga0163217, IMG submission 185933) | Saline lake microbial communities from Ace Lake in Antarctica - Synechococcus sp. Ace-P (PacBio error correction) | ecosystem: Environmental > Aquatic > Non-marine Saline and Alkaline > Saline ...
AGCCTTGCCTTTAGCTTAACTAATGAATGTGTTTTCGAGGATCGTCATTTGAACTGAAAATAGGTTTCAAGCAAACTCAAGCCTTAACATAAATTGGTTTTTGGTTCCATTTCAGATTCATAAATGTTCGCAAAGTAAAAGTGTAATTTAATGCAACTACGCCACATTTTTTTGTAAAGTACCATATGTATAGTTTGAAATGATTAAGCTTTCTGGTTGCCATCAATCAACATTTGGGCCCAATAATTAATGGTAAAGCCGATCAGAGAACAAACATCACGCAAGTTAACATGTTTGAGCAAGTTGCCCTAAGCTTCGTAAGTCGTTGCACGAACTCTAACGCCATTTGTTTTGACCCCAAATGAAATCCATCAGCAGTTAAAATCAAACCTGTCGTGTTTTAGATTGGCCTTTTAATTCTCGCCATTGGAGAAGGTGCTATCTCAGAAAAATCCCATTATCAAGAAGATGATTACGAAATGTTAAGCGCAACCAATTTCGTTATTTCACCAACTGCACAGCTTAGTTTTGGGTAACATATTAAAAATGAAAAATCCAATCCATGAACACGAGCAATATCAAGCTTAACACAAAATAAACTAACAGAAAGTTAGTTCAATTAAATCTAGGGTGTTTAATGTGCCTTCTGTAAAACAGAAGTTGCAGTGAAGAGTAAAAATTTGGCACTTAACGTTAACGTAAAGGAAAAAGTGCTACACAGTTCTGAAAAATTTTTAACGACAGCCATTTTGACTGGCTATTTATTCAATGAAGGATTTTTATGCATCACGTTCCCATTGCTTATTAATGGCGATTTTATTGCCTCTGAATCCAACTCATTTTATTGAAGTCACAAAATCCAAACAATAACTCAGTTTAATGCTAAAGCTCCCTGGCACAGACGCAGAACTTGCCCCTCGGTAGATTCGCCGCCAAACAAGCTTTTTAAACATGGCGAAGACCCGCATCAGAGCGAGCGCGAGTAAATGATGCGCTACCAACAACTTCTTAAAGAATCAACCAATGACGAGATGCGACCCTATTAAGTCAGACAACTGGTAAAAACCTTGGCTGATCTAAAGGCCGATGTATGGCGTGTATTGAAGTGGTTTGAACAAGCCGATGAATGTAACCATCATGTGATGCGAAACAGCCGAACACGTGGCCCGGGTATGATACCTATATTATATTCAACCCTTAGGTTTGTGTGTTGGGTATCACGCCTTTTAATTTTCCAGCCATGATACCCACGTGGAATGTTTCCCTTGGCCATAGCCTGTGTAATCTTTCTAATCCGCAACCCTCAGAGCAAGACTCCTACTACGCCTATGAAAGTGGCAGAGTTATTTATGCAACCGGCGCAACCCAAAGTGTTTTAAATAGCGTCATTCATGGTGGCAAAGAGCAAGTGAATAAGATACTTGCTGAGCCTGAAAATCCGAACGCGATCTTTGTCGCTCTTGCCTGTTTGGTCAAGCAATATATATAAAACAGCGACCGATAATATGAAACGCGCATAAACCACAGGTTCGGTGCCAAAATCATTCTCAACAAGCCCCGATGCAGCAAAAATCAAGTGCTAAATAATTAGTCGGCGCCTGGTGTGCTGCGGGCAGCGCTGTATGCGATTCTGTTTAGCGTATTGTAGTGAAGCTAAAGAGTGGAAATTCCCAGAATTAGCTGAGCTCCTAAAGGCGGTAAAACCGGTTTATGGAATGATCCTGAACCGGTTTGGTCCCTTAATTACCCCCAAGCAAACAACGCGTGTTGTCGGCTTATCCAACAAGGAAAAGATCAAGGCGCCGAGTGTTTATTGAATGCTCTGATTATTACCTGGTACGAAGAGGCAATTGGTGGGCCAACCGTAATTTACCAATGTTATGAAGCATGACGATATACAACAAAGAAATTTTTTGGCCCCGTATGTGCTGCATGCAGTGGATACTCTTTGATGAAGCTAATTGCACTGGTAACCGTAATCCCTTATGGCAAGGTAACCTCAATCTCACCAATAGCCGGGCGCACGCGTAAAATATCTAACATGAAATAGAAGTAGGTCAAGTCCGGTATTAACGTTCCCTATTCCACCGTGCCCTCTGCCTTCTTTCTTTACAGGTGGAAAACTCCTTTAGGGATTTACACGCTTATGCAAACAAGCGATTCGTTTTACACCGAAACAAAACGGTCCAACAGCACGTTGGTTTGATGAAGATGCGCAAGCCCGGTGGCGCTAACATGACTATTTCATGCGCAATCAGGAGCTAAAAGGATGAATTTCAATTTAACTGAAGATCAAATCGCTTTTCTGACACTGCCGAAACAGTTTTGCTGAACTAAGAATTAAAGCGCCATGCGGCCCCTGTGGGACAAAGATCAATATCTTCCCTAAACCACATCCAAAAGCCGGAGTGCTGGATTTTTGTTCTTGGTAATACGCCTGAAGATGTGGTGGTTTGGGCTTAAGTTCGTTAGATTCTTCCATATATTTCAGCAATTGGCTATGGCTGTTACAGCGACAACCGCCATGAATTGACCGTCATAATATGGCTACATGGATATAGCTACTTGGGGTACCTGACATGGGGGCCAAAAAAAAAAAAAAAAAAAAATCCAACACCTATCTGCCCGGTTTGGTCACAGTGAAGCCAAATAGCCTCGTATGTTTAACCGAGCCCGCTCTGCTCCAGATGCGGCAGCAATGCGGTCGAACAGCTAAGTTTTAGATGGCGACAACTATGTTGAACGGCTCTAAAAGTTATTTCGGCGCCGTGAAACAGACGTCTAGTGGTAATGCACGTAACCGGTGAAGCTGGCCTAAAGGCATTTCCGCTTGTGGTGCCTGCCTAATGCGCTGGGGTTATTTTATGGTAAGGCAGAAGAAAAAATGGTTGAATGCTCAGCCAACCCGTTTAATTACTTTTGAATAATGTCAGGTCCCATCACTTATTAGGTAAGAAGGGCAGGTTTACTCTCGCGATGAAAGGCTTTAGATGGCGGGCTCAATTAATATTGCTACTGCTCTATCCGCACAGCGCAGAGCGCTCAATACCTTGCAAAAAAATATATGCAATAAACCACCTCAATTGGCAAACCTTAAGCTCATTTCAAAGCCTTACAGTTTAAATTACAGATAATGGCGGACTGAACTAGTGGCGCCCGCAGATTCCAGATAAGCGCCCTTTAAGCTTTGATCAACAGGACTCAGAATGCACGCTCTATTGTTGCCCATTTGCTAAAGCGCTTGACATACCGATGTGGTTTTTTGAAAGTGGTGTTTAATCAGCCTTACAATCCAATGGCGGTTATGGTATATAAAGAGATTCCTCTCGACGTTTAATGTGCGGGAACGTAAGAGTCATTCAAATACTCGAAGGCACCAATGAAAATTATGCGCCAAAATGAAGATTGTCGGAGATTGCTGACGCTGAGCCGGCGATAATTCTTAAATCAACGAGTGAGGGCAGAAATGACAGAACCCAAAAAAGTCTATTTCCCTACTGCCAAGCCAAAACGGTGGCAGCATAGGAACCTTGCTACACTTAACAACCCTCAGGCCTTAAGTGCCTTAGACCGAGATACTGAATTCGAACCTTGCTTATTCTCGAATTATTGCATGGCAGGCTGATCCTCTGGTATCATGTATTCTTAGATAGTCCGTTAGATATAAGCGTTTTTGTGCGTGGCGAATGTATGGCTATGTACAAGGCCATGGTGACAAACCAGAGCGAACATTCACCGTCTGATTGCAAGACTTTTTTTAGTCAAGGAATATCAACTTCGATTATTTGATCCATAACTACCAAAAACCCTTTTGTATGGGGTAAGGCAATTGTCCATGGGAGCGTTTGGTTAATGAGTGGCGCAAGTCATCGCATTGTGAGCAGAAACCTCGCGTAATTGAGCGAGCCAGAAATCAGTTCGGTTATACCCGATGTGGGCATTACTCTTTTGAATCTATGCCAGCCGGTTGCCGTCTATTTTAGGTCTAACAGTTGCCAGTATTAATGCCACCGATCCTGTGTAATTGCCATAGCTGATTATATAAATCCCACGCTAACAAAAAACGATTTATGAAAGCTCTTCAACACTTGAGTGGCAAATGAAGCAGTCAATCATTTACTGGTAGATGCTCAGTGCAAGCGCAATACAGATAAAGCGGTATTCGCCTCAGCCAAACATAGTTTAATTATCAAACAACTGGCACCACAACTGACTACTGTTCACAAGTACGAAGTGGAGCAAGCATTCTTTCCTTGATAAACACAAATCCTTGGCTAGCAAGCGCAAAAAAAACCTTAAAAGCCGTTTCTAACATCACCAAACATTTTAGTTTTGAAACAATTAAAACGCGGTGTGGGTTTGTCCACTGTGCTACTGTTCTAGATGGGAATAGTGATGTCTTGCACTGCGGTACTGTAGGTGAGTTCAGGAAGGGTAAGAGCGCTGTTAGTGGACAAAGACAACAACCCATTGGTTTGTATACCAGTATCGAGCGTTCCTTCTGATGTCATTGAGTGCATTTTTTGTCTCACCTGTCGATGAAGAACTCGCACTGGCCTCCTTAGAAATAAAGTCCCGCAACAATGAATAAGCTTAAATGCAAGACGATCTAAAAATGCTTTATCGTTAGGTAATATGGGGCCCCATGGCGCTCATTACTTAAAGCTAAGTTCAAGTCCCCCTGTTTTTGATCTTAGGCCTCAGCAATTGAAACATAAGTGGCTCAAGGTGCGACGAGCGCCAAAAACAGCAATGACAAGCCGTCCTCTGCGCGATTAGTCATATCTATGTTGTCCTGCTGCAAACACTGAGGCCCTGTATTTAGGCAGTGAAACCAAGCAAGGTTGATCAGCGTATAGGTAAAAAGTGCCTGTTATCGATCAAGTACTATCGATACGGCAACCAGCCGCAAAAAAGTCGGTAAGGCCTTCTGAACCAAGGATGCTTTTATTGAGCGCCAGTTCCTGGTGGTTGTCGGTGGGCAACAGCGGGACTCTGTACCTTTATCGTTGGCGGCGAAAAAGGTCATTTGAACATGCACTGCCAGGCCTGAATAAAAGGGTAAAAACATCTTCCTGCTGGCCTTTTCGGCGCTGGTCAAACCGGCTAAAATATGTAATAACTGCTGTGTTTTGTCAATCTAATGCGGGGACTTCGAAGCCCTGCAATTGGCGATTGAATTAACGCCTTGATCCGATAAAGTCGGTCTCTGACTTATGCTGCAAGTCAGGACGTAACTGACCTTAGAGCTTTATAATCCCTGTCCCGCAATGTAATGGCAAAACGTGCCATCGTCGAAAAGTTACGAAGGTGGGTTTAATGGTGACCTGATTGAAAAAAGACTTTAGGTTAGCATTGATATCGGCACTAAAAGTCACTCTATTACGCCATGGGCGCGTTAGCCCCAGCGTTTTTGTATACCCAGCATATCGACTGGGCAATGGAAAGCTGATTTTTCCACATATTTAACTTATTTTCTAATCAATCTAACAAAGTTCCATGCAATAAAAGATTCTGTTATTGCCATTCAGCGCTGCCCAAGGGTTTAAGGGTAAGGCTATGGCCCTAGAGTTTGCCCGCTCAAAGGCGCGCATATTGGCGTTTTAGATATCAAGCTTGAAGCACTTGATCTACTGCTTGCCGAACTTATCGCCTTAGGCGTAAGCCAAAAGTTTGTGGTAACGTGACCGATAGACGCAAGTGAAAACACTTCGCTGCTATTATCGGCTGAATTTGGTCCAACTTAAAGGGCTTAATTACAGCGCTTGTATTAATTGCGGGATGGAATGTGTGCTTAAAGTTAAAGAGGCAAAGTAGTGGAAAAATGTCAACGTCAAGCAATGTTTCAGTCAGTACTTGACGTAACGTTACTCAGTACTTTTTGTGCAGCCGCGAAGCCTGCGCACAAATGGTCGAAACCAAGAGTAAAGGCGTCAATTATTAACCTGTCTCCTCCGTATCCTCGTGGCAGGCAATATGGGGCAAACCAAATTATTCTGCCTCTAAAGCTGCAGTAGCGACCTATGACCGTCAGCTGGGCAAAGAATAACGCCCGCTTTGGCATACGCACTGGCTGTTTATTTGCACCCCGGCTTAGCGACACCGGCTATGCCCAACAAATCGCCCTGAAATGCGCGAGTTGTTATTAAAGTGTTCTTTCCGGCTCGTTTAGGCCGATGTCAGCGAATTAGCCCACGCCGCCAAGTTTATCTCGAAAACGAAAACTTCACCGGCCCGAACCTGAACTGGATGGTGGTACAAGGGGTAAGTCCAATTTGAGATGAGGTTTCGGCCCTTCTTTGCTTTTGTTGTTGTCTTTAAAGCGCAGCGACAAACTGATTTTGAAGATGAGGTACACCTCTTGCTTTTGTTTGTTCTTTGAAGCGCAGCGACAACTGATTTTTTGAATGACGTTTTACTGCCTCTTTGCTTTGTTGTGTTCTTTAAGCGCAGCGACAACTGATTTTTGAGAATTGAGTTTACCCTTCTTTGCTTTTGCGTTGTTGTCTTTGAAGAGCAGCGTCAAACTGATTTTTGAATGAGGTTGCCACCTTCTTTGCTTGGTTGTTGTCTTTAGCGCAGCGACAACTGATTTTTGTAGATGAGGTTACACCTTCTTTGCTTTTATAAGAGTGCAAACGGCTTAAGCGGCTAAACCCGCCCTAACGATTGGTTAGGTAGCGGATTAGCCCGCGAAATTTTAAACCCGTAGGAGCGGCTTTAGCCCGAAAGCTTAAGCTGAATAATCTACTCACCGTTGCTCCCCCAAACTTTTTTAAATAACGTAAAATCTTTTAAACCAATTTTTGGTTCGCCTAACTTGACATCTGCTGCAACCAACAATTAATAAGCAAAGAAATCGAGTCATGAAATAATCACCAAACTCTAAAGACAAATACCTCAGCCTAAGCCAAAGCGGGCAGAAATAGCGTGCGCTATGACCATTATGTGCACCCGTAGGAGCGCTTTAGTCCGCGAAATGATTAACAGATAGTCCCTCTTACTGTTGCTCCCCCAAACGTATTTTTTACATGACGCATTATAATAATCAAATTTTTTGTACCTACAGCGCGCCTCTATACTGCAAATAGTTGTAAAATAAATCCCCGTCGCCTTATTTTTTAACTATACAAGTTATCCCATTCCTAGGTGCTTAAGACCGATTCGATATCATAAGTGCCTGCCCTGCTTGTGCATTCGAAGTTTAAAGCGCGAACAATTTGGATCGGCCCTTAAAAGCATCGACTTCTTTTTTTACGACTTCTTGGCTAAGTCAAGTTTTTAACATTATTATGACAAGGGTTACATATTTGGATTTATCGCCTAGATCTTCTTCAACATCCCCACAAAGTTTGGCGCAAGCTCTCGTGTGAAGCGGGTTGAGGGTCAACGAAAAATAATCGGCGATAGTCTTGATTGTCCTTCTAAGAAACGCCTAAATTTCAAAAATAGGCGTGCTATCCATACCAATCGCCTTTTCTCTCATTCAGCAGAAGGATAAGAAGAAAGCGCGCCCGAAGGCGACAATTTGCATCCAAAAGCCCGAGCGACGTCGCTCATAACCAATTGGAATTGGCTGCTCTAAATGCATGATGAGGGTACGTCGTCATCAATGCTTTTTCACCGCTTAAACCTAAGTAAGCGAATTGCCCGGCTTCCAGCGTAGCGAATATGTAATCCGTAAAGAGTTGGCAATAATCATATTCAATCTTTAACTCTGTAACATCGTTGTGAGTAGGTATGGCACGCTCTGCCTGTTGTTTGCGGTATTACCAATTTGATACCGTGAAGTCCAATAAATAACCCCCAATGACTACGAGACAAAATCATGCAATAGCGTCCATCCTGTTGACGGAACATGTTGGACTAACCGGCGTAGGAGCATAGGTCTTCCTTGGACGGTGTGTCCAATGGTGCTAATACTTTCAAGCATCATCGACACTTGCTACAAATAATTTGAGCCTACCCTTCAGCTTTAACGGTGGCAATTATCTATTAGCAGTAAGCGGCTTCAGAGTTACAAGGAAACATTATGCGTATCATCAGCTTAGAAATCAGTTGTGGTACCCACACGATTTTTTTCTGTATCTATAAGCAACTCAAAATCTTTAAATGCTCTTAATTTTAATCCGAGCCGCTTAAAGCGATAGGAGGTAATTTTCCCAGCGATAACGACCGTAATAAGGCAAAACCGAGTAATGAAAAAATAAAAATACTTGAATTGAAACGAACTGCCATCCAGTGAAAAAACAGGGTATAAAACAGCATGCTATCCACGCATTCAATGTGGGGTAGCCACTAAAGCTATCATCACTCTGACGTGGCAGGTATCGGCGCTTTATAGTATTTTATTGGTTTCCAATGTGCAGATCTTTTCAGTTTGTGATAATGAATGCTTCTGCTAAAGCTAAGCTTGGCAACAATACTTTCAGTATAGTGAACAAAGCTACCACTTTTTAATCTTTCAATATTGCACTGCTTGATTAACATGTTGGCAAAGATTTCATTGATAAGAAATGGAAAAATTACTATGTGGAATCAGCGTCCGCTCAAGGGATTAAATTAATGAACTAGTTCAACTAATAAATTAGTACAAGCTTCCAGATATAGAGGGCTTGAAAAAGAACTACTGCAATCTTAGCATTGCTGGATTAATCATGTTGTCCTGAGTGGGACAACAGATATTACTCTTTGATGCTCATTGGGAGAAGGTGAGTCAATGGTTTCAATGGCGCAATGGTTGCGGGGATTCTTTCACTGTTTTGTTACACCTAAGCGTTGTTTTCAAAAGGTGTTGCCCCATGAAAACATTATCATCTGGCACAATGCAATCTAGAAAAATTGGGAAATTGCCTCACTAAAGTTGCAGCTGAATTTCTCTATGCCCTTGTCTGAGCCCGCTTTTTGATATGAACAATACTCTTTTGTTTGGCGTTTATATGTCTCAACCCGAGTGTCGTAGCGACATTAAAAACAACTGAACCGATGATCCTGATGGTTCCTCTTTTTGTTAGGCCTGTCCTAAATGGCGAAGCCAAAGCTTATCAAGTTTTGCTCGAAGATTATATGAAAATTGATATGCCGTTATCAGCCAATCCGAGGTATAATCATCATTTGCCTTTGACTCAAGGCATTATCGAGCAACTTAATCCTGAGGTTGAACTAGCCGAGAGTCTATGATGAGTTAAGAGATTGGTTATCCTTTAGGAAAAATTACATGAGCTTTAACTATCCCAAATAAGCAGCAAAAATAAACTCAACACTAAGTCCACTTTGTTAAGCCAGTAGCTTGCTGAATTATGCAGGTTTAATGTTGAACGATAAGTTCAAAAGAGAATGAAGGTTAGTTTGAGGATTTATTTTATACTCTTGATATACCTAAATTATCGTTAAGTGTGATAAATTATTTCACTAAAATTAAACTACTGCGCCCAGTTGAAATAGAATTCGATTGCAGTTTTTACATTTCCTTGTGTCAGAAAAATTTAATCCATTCCTCTATCAAAACGCAACTAATTTTTAACAAAAAATTACATTATTTGCGAAGCAAATAGTTTGGTTTGGTTTCTAATTTCTGTTTTTTATATGGTTTTTTTTGTATTCGGCTTATTTCTTTGCTTTGAAAAATCCTTGTTTAATTTCCTATCACAACCACAAAGGTATCCTATGATTTCTCAAAAAAAAATTCTCGATACCACAATTGCCTGCATTTAGGTGTTAGTGCCTTTCAAACGCTGAACGCCGCTTCTAGTCAGCCTAAAATAAACCGGCAGTACAAGTACTACCTGCAGGTGCAACTACTACAAATGAGTGACGCAAGCACTACTAGTATGTCAGCCTCAAAAGTGATGCTTTCGAAGCTCTAACAGCAGTTTAGCTAACTCTAGAGGTAACGATCACAGGTTGTTTTTTAATTCTACTCCGAGGCGGTAATAATTTTTTATCCCATCGATAGTCAACCCAATCCTATAATTGTTACTAAGAACAGTAATAATGGCAGTTTTTTGGACTTTCATTTGAAGTGATAATGTGAAGTAATCAAATCTCAAAGCTGTGGCGATTCCTGGTATGGATACGGCTGAAAAACGTCGGATAACGGCGGGCGGCAATTGCCTCAGTGGTGATCTGCTAGAAGCCCGAGTACATGGCGCAGATTTATTTAACTGGTTCAAGTTATGAAAGTCAGGCAAACGATTACCGCAGACATAAATGGTTCACGCTTGCTCATGGAGCCGTTTTAAACAATGCCATTAATCGGGTAACTATTTAAGTGGAGTAAAACAATCGTTAACCACGATTTAGGTTTGGTCGCAGCCATGCTAGTTTATCTTGAAATATAGTGAGTACTAAAGTCGAAGGTAATCTACTGATATTTTCACTGGATATCACATCAGCCTATGCGCAGTTTGTGATCCAAATGTTTTAAGTCCAGTTTTTTTTTTTTTTTTTTTTTTTTTTCTAACAATACGTTCAATCTCGCAGTACAAACGTATCTTACACCACGGCTGTATTAGTTTGCGGTTTGGTTTAGTTGGCTTGGCATGTCCAACGGAAAATAAACACTAATTAATAATACAGCGCAGGATTAAGCAATGTCATCAATTTTGATTTGACGAATTAAATTCGCGTATTCTCTGAAATAATTCTACATTCTTACCTAATTCAAACATTGTGCAGCAGGCAAATTCTATGGCTGCTGTAATTAACATTATTATACGAGGTTGACGCCGCCACTAATCTGCGCTTAGCCTAACAAATATACCAGCATCGACTGTTCAATGTGAATGGTAAAGCAATAACGTTCTGCCCGTTAACAATGCCGCCGATACCCACACCATGAACCTGCATGACATATGAATCATCCAGCTTGCTGGGTACCTGAACGGCATATTGCAAGGGTGCTCAGTAGCATTGTATTGTTTATGTTTGCGCAGGCCCTGAAAGTTTTTTTGGAGTTTGCGCGCTGGAACATACAACAGAATATTTTTTTGCTGCTTACAATGCGTCAAGTAACAGCTTCATATCCCGGCTACATCCTGTTGATATAGGCAAAAACTTTTGGCCTTTTTGTTTATGGTCCCAAGTAACTGCTCCGATATCGATATCAAAAAACGGGCCCCCAATAATGAGCCGGTCCCTTGTGGATAATGATCTATTCGCAAAGGTACATAAAAAATCTTTTTCTACTGTAAATAATTCGTATAAAAGTTGTTTGAATGGGGGATAGCGCACTTTAAGTAAGTCATGATAGTTGTTCAGAACTTGAGCTCATGGTCAAGTAAGCGTTTTGTCCAGGTAGCTGTGTTCCACAAAAAAAGGGCAAGTGGGGCTGACTGGGGTGGGCGAAAAACCCGTGCCAATCAAAATCTTTTTAAATTATATGTTACATGCTACCAGGTGCGCTGGGCCTGTGATCAGCGATGACTAAATCGGCTTTAATAGCGGAGCACGTTTTGCCATGCTGATACTAAGGGATAACAATTCATCTGAATGAATTTATAGCCTAAATCAAACAGTATTCATGTAAGGAATAGTCGACATCAATTCTGATTCGGTATGGTGTCGAAAAATAGGCGCTTGAATATATTTGGGAGGCGGAAGTTTGCCAATATTTCCGTACCAGCGGATATGAGACATTTGTGCTACACACAGAATAGTTGATAACACTCATGCTAGTAGAAGCTTTGGCTCATGTGTGAAATCCAGCCGAGATCTATGGTCATCAGAAGCCACAAACAACTACCAATTAATATTGTGACGCACACACAAAAAATCAATATAGTGGTTTTAAGGCAACCATGTTCACCCTATAAATGCCCACATAATTTTAGTTATTGTTACGTATAACCTAGCGTATTTGCCAAACTCTTTGAAGGCTTGATGCGAAAAAATAGACGTTAAATAATTTTTTGCTTCATATACTATGCTTAGTAGGGATCTTTAAATAGTAATTGTCTGTCAGATAAAAGTTAAATCGTATAGACCATGCCTATATGAGCTTTCTAGCACTGTGAAACAAGTTATAGTGCAACGGCTGGCAACACACTTCGAGTAGTAGTTTTGTATTCTATAAACCGGAGTCTAAAAGCGCCAAGACATAAGAGTGTGGATCGTATAACTACAGCTAGCTTATTGCGCTTGTTTAACACTTTAATGTCTTTGTCCGAGTGAGAGTTCACAACTAAAAACACATATACGAATCGATCATATATTTCGAAAGCTCTGGCGCGCAAATTTTTACTGCGTGCCGCATATTCTATGAGTTCGTCTGCAGTGTCTCGTCTCATATAAATTAACATCAAGCATACTCAATAAGAGACGCTCTGATGGAAACAGTAGTCTTTGAGGATTTCTTTCGGAGACTTAGCGTTTAAACTACACAAGAGAAGAAGCATGGAGTTTTGGATTTTGTTTAAAACCCACCAAAACCGTCCCCATTGGACTAGGGATCCTGTTAATAAAATGCACCTAGACAGAGAGGGCTGTATGTGTAATCCCCGCAAGATGAGCACTGGTAGAGACAATTGAGGCATTCACCAGATCTGAGCTTATAATTGCTGAGTCCAGCCACCCATGCGAATGAATACGAGACAAATCTGCATAGGGCAAAACCTGTAGATCTCCAATCTTACTGAATGAGGGAGGTCGCGCTCGAATATTTTATTTTTAGAATAACAATGCGTCTTTGCACACAATGAAGACTACAAGATTCAACTGGGGCCAGTGCGCAAAGCGCTGCGCCAAACGTCGCTCCATAACCAAAGTACATGTAATAGGAATAAATATATATCTTACACAGATCATTATCATAATTAGCAGATAATCTCGAGACCAGCCAAAGCGAGAGAGAGAGGGTCATATATGTCACGAACTACCATCCCCTCCAGGTCAGCGCCCCTGCCTTCCTTTTTGTGGGAAAGTCGACTAATGGGTAGACACATGTGAAAGACTAGTAATTATGACTGCGTGGACTTATATTGTGATGAGACGCGTCTATATCGGAGGACTTTCTAAGTCTTTTAGACAGTATTCTCAGAGCGAGTCACAAAAACTAGATGGCTGTTATTTTCTAGACATAACCTGCGCTTATGCGCCGAGCGAGCGTACACAGCACTATTATACCCGAGTAATCCACATTATAAAGCCGATTTTATTCAACGTTACACTAAATAAACAGTGCAGGCATTGCTAGACCAGTATATGCGTAGCAGCCTTTGTGCCTGTCCAACATGATATATGAATAATCCGATTCTATAACCTCCAACTCAACGAGAGAACACGCCGAGTTTTCACTGCGTGCAATCTAGTATCATCTTAAAGGAGCGCGGTTGTATCCACACTCCAAGTTTAGGATGGTCATCAACTTAGTCGAATGATCGGGCAGCCGAGAGAGCCGTGACCGAAGGAACATAATAAGGTTCTGTCATAATATGAAGAATCATCTGCGCCGAGACTCTTCTAATATTCGCATAGCAGAGGAGTGTCGCAGCGAGAGGGAAGTTTTTTGAGCTACATATCTTAATATGACGCCATGTTGTTCATATATGACCACTTCGGTATCCAGCTCTGACACAATGTACAATGATAGAGAATTATTATTCCTATTCCGAGTAAGCGTCGTCAATGCCGCACAGCGTATGCAAAAGCTCCACACAAGACACTATACTCACCAGAGATACTGGCGCACTATCTGTGGTTATATAATGATCCAAGCTGAGCTACGAGAGCCGAGTCTAGAACAAGTGCCTCCTGCTTCTATACGAGAGAGCAGAGCGCGCGACTATTACATTATCCACGCGAGCCTGATGCCGAGGAATGAAGCGCGGATCATATTGTCCGAAAGACTACATGCTGCGCTGCGTCTCGGAGTGGAGTGATATTTAATTCGCACACCCTGTTGGGATTTTGGAGTACTATATGGGGTCCAGGGAATCTATTTCTTTTGACCTCTACTGGATCGAGTGTAGAGGAGACGAGAGTTTAGAGAGCTGGTATGAGCAATTACGATAATTGGGAGCGTTATCCTGTAGAAGAGACACAATGAGAGATTAGTTGAGCCTTGTGCGTAAGAGCACATTTTTAAGAGAGACTAAAAGACAGATCGAACTTTTTTTTCGCGTCTATACTCTATGAGAGCTCAAGCAGCTAGCATTATAACTGAGAGTCGTGCCCGGAGTTCAAGCACCCCCAGATCTATATTTAATACACGAGATTATATAGATTAATGCCACTAGTAGGTCAATAGTGTGTCAATACGAGAGTAAGTAAGATACAAATACAAATAAGCACATATGCACCACCTCAAAATTTGGTAATAAGAGACAGTATCTATAGTCAATATGGCAATGTTAGAGAACTTATGCCGATAAAGAATATACACATAGCATACTAGTGCTTAATTAAGATTCAGCGCGGCTCAACAATCGCGAGCATACTTAGATTGGCCAGCGCGAATGGTATGGCTTAAATCCCTGCAAATAACTCAATCAGTACTTATTTATTGGTTTGAGTTCTTCCGAGTCAGTTGAGACATGTCTCTACAAACGCCTTACCGGAGCAAAAACCCAACAAAACCCTCCAGACCATAACCCCCACCTAATACTCCATTGGGCACTGTGTCATGTCAACATGACTTCGCAAGCTGCACGTAAAGCAGACATCGTTGATTATTTAGTTGAGAAACTAAGAAACGAGTTTGGCATTATCAAAGACCATCACTGCAACCTTAAACCACCCTCGCAAAATTGTGGCCAGCTGATTACGGGCACTATGGTCCGTTTTTTTGTGCGTATGGCTTTGGCATAGCACCGGTACTATCGTATGTCTGCATGGAGACGGCGTGCCGGCGGTCAACAACGATTTGAACCGCTCAATATGCTGGCCTGAACACGTCAATTTTAGATATAAGCTCGCGTTTATTATGGCCAATCAAAACAAAAGTATGGCGCGCAGTATTCGTGGGCCCGATTTAATTGGGGTGCTCACCGAAATGTGGCAATGGAAGTTCAGGGCTTTTAAAATCTTTGGTTTGCCGGTGGCCGTAGATAGTTGAACCAGACCTCGTCTACTGGGGACCAGAAAACGAATGGTTGGCGTTGACATAATCGCTACAAGTGGTGAAGAAGTCTTGAAAACCCTTAGCGCGCAGTGAAATGGGCTGATATACGTGTAAAACCAGAAGGACCAATTGGCAATCATGATCCTTTTATCGGTGGGCAGCCGATAATTCGTGAAACTTTTGGGCGCATGTGCCATGAATGACGATAGAAACCCGGGTAGCCTTAATTGCTGGTGGCCATAAGCCTTTGGAAGCCCATGGCGCGCAACAAACCAGATAGAAATTGTTTAGAAGCCACCTGCAGCTGGCTGGAACTCGAAGAGCAAGGCTGGGTGGAAAATATATGTGTGGTAATGGGTAACGCAGAATGATTACGCATCACAGTGGTTAGAAGTGCGTGGTCGGTCAGTCCTACTCAGTGGACTATTGCAATTATTTTGGATAATCTGTTTGGCTTGAATGGTAAAAACCAAGAGTCCTGCGGGCGCTCCCAATGATCCCCTAAAGATGGTGCGTGGAGCAAATTTAGTGCCCGATGCTCATTTAAGCGCAAACGTCCACGCAGCCCATCAGTGGTTCAACTACAGATATAGCCTTAAAGAGGACGTCCTAGCTACAAGGCTAATAGCTTCAACGTTTTTCATGAAGGATCCTAATGAATTTGAACTGGCGTTTTCTAAAGCGTGTTTATATTTTAACTCGATCCGCGATATGACCAAGAAGCACGTAATATTGTAAGGATGCGCCAATTAAACGTTGATTTACTGTGCAAGATCCTTCCCTGCTCAGTGGACTACACTTAGGTTGATGCAAAAGATATTGAAAAACTAAAAACATGTGCTTAATGCAGGTTTATGTGAGTGCTGAGTTATCAGGAACTGCCTGGTCTGCTTTGCTTCGAAATGTTTTCAGGTACAGGACATTGCGCGTGGTTGCCAACGGGTGGGGCGTCCCTAAAGAGAAGCTGCCCAAAAGACTTTGAGTCGTGTTAACGAATCCACAAGAGACGTGGTCAGAAAGTACTGGCGCGTTTTGTACGTCAGCATTCAAAGCGACTTTAATAAGAGGGCAGATAATAAAGGTAAAAAAAATCTCTTTGGCTGATTAATTGTTCTGGCTGGTTTCTGCAGCGGTTTGAGATGCGAGCGAAAAGGCGGTTATAAAATCATCTGTACCCTTTACACCTGGACGTAAACATGCAACACAAGCGCAGACTGACGTTTGACGCTATTGCTGTAATCTCTGAGCGTCTCAAGCAGACGGGTTCAGAACTATTTGAGCGAGATGGATAATAACCGCTTCTCCGCAGATTGTTAGTGGATAAAGCAAATTTACGTTACCTTAACCGTACCAGAAATGACGTATGGTGGGTGGCTTGCGTGTATTAGGATGCAATCTAGCAGGCAGTAAAATGGGGTGGTTAACGGGCTAACTCTGGGGTAATTAAGTAACGACTTTTTTGTCAACTTGCTTGATATGTCAACCCAGTGGAGCCAGTCCGATAAAAATGGCAGGTCCTGTATGAAGACATGATTCGTCAAACGGGTGCACTCGCGCTGGGTAATAGCCACACCTTTGATCTAATATTCGGGTCAAACCAGAGTTGAGAGCCGTGCAGAAGTCTATGCCTCTGTATGATGCTAGCAGCAGTTTGCTCAAGACTTGTAAAGGCTTGAGCGCAGAGGTGAGAACGGAGGGGAGGGAACGGTCGTATTTGATTTGATGTAAATCTCTTCGAGATAAATATGCTAGCCAAAGCGGGTACTTTTATTACACTGGCTCTTGCTTTTTATAGAAAGTACTGCCAAAGTTAGACTTTCCGAAGAATACAAGTTTTTTTTTACCGAGAAACTTATTCTATATAAGACAGGTGGAGATGTAACTTAAAAAAATTGAATATTAATGGAATAATTGTTTTTAAGTCACAGTTGCTAATCCTTGTATTTAGAGATTTTGACGAAGTATTTAGAGTTTTATGATTGAAAATCTGTGAAAACTGGAACCCCGTGATTAATTTGTTGGCTCTATGATGTTTCTGTATGGGCCTAACATATTAAGAAACTGTGTTCAGTAATAGTTAAAAAAAGTAATTGGCATTTTTGTTTTGACGCTTGATTCTCATAAATTATACCAAGTCTGATTAACCAATCTGGTTTTTTGGTTTAATTATTAATGACTTTTCACTACCCGCTGTAGTTTGCTTTACCCTAGTCAATAGCAATAACATTGGAGTACTGAATTAACGAATAACTCGTAATTCTTGACGCATTTTCATTATTGAACACAATATGAATTAAAAAAACCAGAAGCTAATATGTGCGATCCTTTAGAAAAATTTAAGTCATCAATAATCGTTATCAAATTTATCTTATTGATGATACAAAATACCCCTAAACTAGTAGGTAATTATTTACATGTTGATTTTATATCAGTCTAAGCCTGGTTTAAAACGTATGCATTTTGAATAGATAAATCCATCAATATTACCCTCATAATAATCATCGATGTATTTTAGTAGAATTTTGAAATCCCTCATCTAAACCATCAACTAGGTTGTGAGAAATTTTTTTACTCTTCATTACTTTGACTAAAGATTCCACCATCAACGCT
>Ga0163217_1110632_pt1 | contig 17660 bp, 24 predicted proteins | sample SynspAceP_FD_185933 | JGI IMG/M metagenome (GOLD analysis project Ga0163217, IMG submission 185933) | Saline lake microbial communities from Ace Lake in Antarctica - Synechococcus sp. Ace-P (PacBio error correction) | ecosystem: Environmental > Aquatic > Non-marine Saline and Alkaline > Saline ...
CCAAAAAGAGGGGGAAAGGGATGATTTTTTTTTTTTTTTTTTGTTTAATTTTCCCCGTTTTTGGCCCCCCCCGCGAGGCGGGCGGCAACTTTTTTTTTTTTTCCCTTCCGCTGAAGTAAAAAGTTTTTTCGACGGCAATGGGGGGGGAAAACGAAAGTTTTTTTTTTTCGGCGTGCATTGGGAAAACCAATTTTTGAAAAAAGCATACGCCCGCCACAAACCGCACCCGCCCAAGCCCAACACCCATTCCGTTTTCTTGCGGCGATTGAACGCGCAAAAAGAAGGGGTTTTTTTTTTATCGGTCGGTGGATCGGACAAAGCCCGAATCAGTCATGCCTGGACGATATATATGAGCATATATTTCGGTAGCTCTCGATCAGAGCGACGATGTCAAGTTTTCCAAGGTTTGAATTTTACGCAAGCGTCCCTTTTCATCGTCCCGCAATCGGTGCATGTTCGTAAAGAGATACCACCGGGCTGGCGTTTGGAATTTGGAATCCTGTCCAGCAAGTATTTTTCGGGAATCTCCCGTCATTTTGGTATTTACCACCAATACAGGAATCTTCTTTTGCCGTCAACCATTCCCGCACGTGGACTTTATTTAAGGAACTCCCAGTCATGATAACCTCATGCAGCCTCAATTGAAAGAACCCGAAGTGGCAGAAGAAGACCGCCCAGAAGACAGAACGGAAAGACATCGCACTCCGTCTGAGTCGACTGCGCCAGCAACTGTGCTATCACCAAGCGCGATTTTTGCCAGCAGCTCGACACATACACGCAGACCGAATGATAGCCCACTGACAAACGAGGCGAGCGACGGATACCGTCTGACTTGCTCGTCGAAATGGAAAGATTCTTTGTGTTTCCGCCGACGAATCTTCTTGGAATTGAAAGCCGTCAAGAAGAACGCGTTGGAGATGGACGACGAGACCAAGAGCCTTTGAGAATTTCAGCCAGTTAAACAAGTTGCCGAACATGTCAACGGCGCCGAACCTCGCTAATCAACTCGCTGTCCACGAACGAAGAAGCCGTCCGTGATCGGCCTGGAGTGAACGCAAGGGTTGGGGAAGTGTTTCGGTGTTTTTCGACCGTTTCTCGGATGGCAGACTTTGTGCGGCGTTTCGGTGCGCGGTCCCTGCGGAGATTCCACGGGCCTTGGCCAGGTTTGCCGCTACACGGTTGTCCCGTTTGCTCGAAGAATCGCTGCACCGACAACCGGCTTTGCTAAGTTGGTTGGTGAATTTCGAGCGGGAGCGCTGTCGCGAGAATGAACGGCCATTTGCGGACGCGATCGCGCTTTTGACGTACCGTGGTTCGTGGTTTTCGCTGGGCTCACTTCTCCACGGAAACGGTCAAGCTTGCCGCCGCTTGCAAGTCTTCTGGTGCTTTCAGCGCGCACAACTGACCGACGCTATCGGCGTTCAGCTCAGCTCCGCTCGCGGTCCTAGGAGCCGGTGGACCGGCAGTCGTGCTTACTGTTTTATCGGCATCCTGCTCGGTTTCCTACGCGTCCGTTTTTCGTCCTTCGTGGCGAAAACGCGCTCCGCTTCAGACGCCCGGTCTCCGCTCGGTCCGCTCCGGTGCGGTCTGCGTCGTCGCTTTTTTCAAAACTCCTCACTTCGCCTCCCTGCGCTCCGGTGCTGCGCCCCGGCGAACGCGGCGTCGGCATTGTGCTGCGCGTCTGCCTCGTGCCGCGTTCGCTCGGGTGGCATCCTGCCACCGGGCTTCGTCATCGCGGCGGACATCCAGTCGCCCGCTTGCTCAGGGATCATTCAGGCTGCGGCATCGGTGCCGAAAATTGCGTAACGGACATCCTGTCGTCGCTTCGCTCCCCAAGTTCACAACCGAAAGCTACGCCATGTTCGGCATCCAGCGAGGAGACAGTGACGGGCAATTCCCTGCCCCAACGAAAAGGCCACCGTGCCGTGCTCGTAAAGCCGTCGTTTCACTCCGGTGCAGATGATGGTTACCTCATAAGAGGCCTGACGCCATTTGATCGCCTCCTCCATTAAGGCCAATCCAGACAGACTGGAATCAAGAACGTAGACTTTAAGACTTGGAGGACAAGACGACAAATCCGCAATGTCGAACATATGCAATTGATTACCCAATCCCGCCGTGGTTAAATACCAGCAATGCGTTCCGACAACCATGCCATCGACTTCAATCGCCAGACTGACCGCCGCCACAAGTGGCGTACACCAAGACCTTCACGAGAAAAGCGTCCACTCCGCTTGGATTGCTCACTATTCGCTCGTTCATCGTCGCCGATATCCATTGCTCTATAGGACCGCACACACTTAAATCTCGATTCGGGTTTTTGAGATCCGCGCCTAATCGGCTTATGTGTGAATTCATTCCCGAACGATTTCATCGAAGTCCGTGCGAGTCCGATTTAACGAGCAGGGGATGGCAAAAATGCTCAAGGGACTAGTCGAGGTCGACCGCCTGTTTTCGGACAGCGAAAGCTTTCGATGCCTTGAGAGACGACACGAATTGACGATTAAAAAGGCAGTGGGGTCTCAGACTGAATCGCTGAGATAAACAGTTTTGGCTAAACGCTCGTCCTATGCACGCTTACACTGCCGATTAAAGTTTGGGTTTTTTCATCTGCGACATAAATTTCGCACTGAAGAACCCCACGACCCAGGCTTTGTGACTACAAAGTCGGGCGCTCGTCGGCGTTATTGCCGGAGTCGCGGCGTCAACATGAGCCTTGGGACGCAAACGTAGGCAGCGATGAGTAGGAGGAGTTGGTGCTAGGAATTCCGGTGCCGTATAGAGCTGAAATTCAGTTTGATACAGGTGTTGTCATATGGTTTGGACAATAAGCTTTTTTAACCTGTAATTAATCTTTTGTCAGTGTGTGCAACGGCAGGTAATACCATCAATGCAAAGCGGTCTTTGGATTTTCCTGTTTCGTATGAATTAATGATTTTTCGACTTCGGGTAGCTCCTGCAGTACCGGTCTGACGCACCGCCCCTGCTTTTCCTGTTTCGGATAGCTTTTGCGGGCTCGTCGTAATGTTCCGGGCATATTTTGCCATGCCGTGCCAATGCAGTGTACAATTGTCGATCGCCCAGTTCGTTATCCAGAATGCTGTGCAGTACCTACCGCCAACAAGAGGTTCCGATGACTAGGCTTGGATTTGCCCCTTTCGGGATATTTGGCCCAGCAAACCGGGGCTGATTGGGGAGTCGTTGTTGGGAACGTGGTGCCGCGGAATGTGGGTTGTTGGGAGCGGTCGTCCGCATGCCAATTCTATCGTAACCCTCTGTCAAGCATCATCAACGAAAAGTAATTTTCCCATAGCAATTCAGCCAGCCTCATAACCGATCGGGTCTCTGGAGCCAAGTACTTCTCAATCGTCGGCGATTGTCGTAAGTGCATAGTCGTTGCTATGCGTTTTGCGGTGGTTTCGAGGCAAGGCCTTCGGCCGCGTGGTTGACGCCGAAACGTCTCGCGCGTGCGCGAGTGCGGTTTTTTTCGTGGTCGGGCGGCGGGGCGTAGATGCCGGTTTCACAGTCCGATTGGTAGCGATGGCGCGGCGGGCGGGGCAAGGACGATGCCCAAGAAAGTTTTTTTCTTTAGCTGCCCGGCCGAACCTGGGGGGACGAGCAGCTAGAAGCTGCTAAAGAAGAAGTTGAAAAGCGCGATGGGGGCGCGGGGCGTGGGCGCTTTGATTTTTTACGCGGCGGTGTCGCTGTCGGTTCGCCGTGGCTTTCAAGGTCGTCGGGGTCGGGTTTCTTCTCGGTGTGCGTCGGCAGGGTGAGTCCAGTTCGTGGATTGATCGCAGCTTGCGAATGGAGACCTGGGGTGTAGATTTCCGTTGTGGTGAGCTTGGCGTGGCCAGCAAAATTCGCTGATGTAACGATGTCGGCGGCCTGTGTTCGAGCATATAGTGTGGCCATCGTAAATTACGGAACGATGGCAAGAACTCGCGTTTTGCCGATGCCGCTTGTCCGTCGATGTAACGACGGACGTTTCGGTGGAGGCTGTCGGGTTGATGGTTCGCCTTCCGTGTCCAGGACAGCGTCGGTTCGTTGACACCCGCGAGGAAGTCGCCGCGAGCGGGATTCCGATGTAGACGGTGATCCCATACAACGCTTCGTTTTGCCGATCGGGATGATTCTGTCTTCTTCCCCTTGCCCAAAACCGATCATGATCGTCGTTCGCTCGTGCGTCGATGTCGTCCGAGGCGTAAGCCCGGCCAGTTCCTCCGCGACGGATGCGGTGCTGTAGATAGTTTTCGAGGATGGTCCTCTGTGCGAACGCCAAGAGGTTCGGTAAGTTCGGTGTCGCCAAGACCAGTTTCGGCTTCGTTGCGGTTGAGAACGGCTTTTGGGAGGCGGTGGCCGAGCTTGGGGTAGATCGAGTTTCACTGGCGCGATTAAATAGCAAGTAGTTTTGCGGGCCACCATTTGAACCAGGTCCGAAGGCCTCGACAAGGTGCGCGCTATTGGAAAGAACTGCGGAAACGACAGCGGTTGTCTTTGCTCGGTCCGGTGCTGGTAGAGATGACGTTGAAGCGTTCAAATTGGCTTGGTACAATTCATCGGGCGAGTGATTCCGGCGAGCGAGGCCCCACAGCGGAGCCGGCGAAACGTACTGGATGCGGTTGTCGATCGTCAGTTCGGAAGTAGTTGCGGGCACGAAGATTCTGACGTGGATTGTTGATGTTGAAGTGTTGGAAGCCGGCTTGTGGTGGCGTCATCGACGGGGTGATTGTTGGCGTTGGCGTTCTGGGACATGATTTCAACCCTCAGAAGGGACGGAACGGGAAAAGGGCTCAACGAAAGCGCGCTTCTGATGCTTTGAGACGAGAAGCCGCGTTGGGATTCTTTCAGGGATGGATGGCAAGTTCGACGAGCGTTTGTTTCGCTTCCGCCGGTTGTGCGTTTTTCGTGTTTTACGTTGCTAGTCCAAATGGCAGCCCCGTTTTTGCTGGTTTGCCCTTGATTCGACGGTCCGATGTGGCCCGATCGCGCCGATCTGGCCGATGATTCATCGACTTGGCCCGATGATGCCAACGTTGACCCGATGATTGGATTGGTCGTGTTGCAGTTTCGGTTGCTTTGTTCACGTCCGATCAGACCGCACATCGTCGGTTTGACCCCTCCGCGCCGCGACGTCCGTAGAGAATTCGTATTCGACGCGGCGACCCGCTCCGCGAATGGGCAAGACGTATTCCCCCATTTCAATGAGTCGATCGACGTGCCAGCTTGACATTGCTTTGCCCCAGCCCGAGTCGTTCACGAACGAGCGCGAGTGAACCGATATCGGTTTGCTCAAGTATCTGGGCGTCACATTCGGGTTGGAACCAGTTCGTGGAGTTCCATCAGCAGGCGGCGGGATGCGGCGTAGTTTCGTCGATGGACTCTGCTAGCAGTTGACGCTCAGTCGATTGGCTAACGCGATATCCCGCGCCGAACGACTCAGACCTTCGATGTAATCGACGGCTCACGGTCGTCGGTGCGAGCGGTTTTGACTTTCGCGTTGATGTTGGTGTAAGCAGTGCGATGGAGGAATCACGAGAGATATTTCATGTGATCGCCGACGGCGGCGGGCCTGGTCGCGATGAAGCGATAGTCTTTTGCGAACGGATTGGGACGACCGCGAGAAGAACGAAGCAAGCGTTGGCGCCGTTTTGAATGGCAGTTGCGGACGTCTGCACCACGCTTGCGGTGAGTAATCCGTCGAGTGTTTTTCGTTCTCGCGTTGTTGTCATGGACGCGCGGGTTTGTTTCCGCGTTTTCATCGACGGTTGAAGACGACTGCAAGCGGTTCATGAGTTTTCGTCGATGTCGATTGGACCGTGGTCGTTAAGAAAGATCATCACGGGGCTTCGACGTGGTATTCCTGCGTTTCCATCGTCCCGCTGCCGGGGATCTTTGGCCCGTTGAAATGCCGATGGTAAGTTTGTCCTTCGCTTTGGAGCAGCTCAGCGCGTAGCTTCCTGCGCGACGCCTTCCTCTCGGCGATCGAGAGGAATTTTTGTTTTTCAAGATTCGTTCGCCCATGTAGAACAGACTTGGCCCGTTCATCGTCCGAGTAGCCGAACTTGCTCTTCGGGTGGATGAACGACAGCACGCGCATCCATCAGCGACGACTTGCCCGCGCCGATGACGACTGGATAAACGATGGCACGCCCGGCTTGCCCAGTTTGCGAGCTGTTGTCCGCGAGATAGCTCGACGAGTTTGTTTGGTTCTTTCGCCGACCGACGCACACGTTTGCGAAGTCTTTGAGGATTCTTTCAACGAGTTGGGAGCTTGCAACAGTTCCATCGCTCGCGCCTTTTCCGCGTCGTCGAGTTCGACGGGTTATCTTGGGGTTCGAGTTCGGCGAGCTTGTTTTCCCTGATGGTTTTCGAGCGTCAATCAGCAACGCGGCCGAGTCGGGTTAATCACTTCGGACATCGAGCCCAGTTTCAACCGGCTTGCTTCCTTGTGAAGGCGTTGCGAACGCCGAGCGGCGGTACAGGATCGAACGTATGCGACGAGAAGCGGCTGCGCGTCGTCGCGGCGAACCCAATGACGTTGAGTTTCATTGCGTCGATGACGTGATTTATCCAGCCCAACGAACGCGATAGACGCGGTTCCGAACGTCATCACGTTCCCGATTCGGTGATTTCGCTCGGCGTCTGTTCTCAACATGAGTTTTCGGGACGGGCGAAGCCAGTGACCGCAGGTGATGGCGCGGCTCCGCGCCGCTTCGCTGGCCGTTGCTTGGCGACCACCGAGCCAGGGATTCAGCAGCTAAAGAAGAAGTTTTTTCAGCAGCAGCAGCAGCAGAGTCGTTGGCACGTTCACTACGGGTTTGCAACGAACTTTTTTCTTTAGCCGCTCCACACTGGACGACGGCGCGGACGTTTGCCCTTTGCCGATCCCAATCCGCATCCCGGAACGCACATCGCAGCGATCCGACCAGCCGGACGAACTTCAGCATGTAACTATTGGCTCATGTCGCATGAAACGGATGTTGAACACCTCGTAGCCTTCGGCGATCAGTTCGGCCTCCGTCCGCTCGACAGCAGCTGCCCGCCCGCGTCGCATCGAAGGCCATGCAAGGAAATGCGCCGGGATGCTCATTAGACCGAAGCGATTTGACGTGTTCGTCGGATCAGTTCCGTTGGTTCCCCAGATCGCGGTCACGTTTGCGAAACCGTCACACCAGAACGACACCTGCGTCGATGAAGGATTCACAGAGGACGATTTCCATCCGATGCGGGCAGGGCTCGCTGTTGGAAGATGCCTTCATGGGGTCCAGGCAGATAAAAAATGTTTCAGTTTCGACTTGCCGCCGTTGTCGATTCCGACGCCCGTAGATTTCACCGACACCGCCTTCGCGAAGATCGGGGCGAAACGTGATGCAGCGCGCATCAGTTTCGTGACCGTTTTCCTTGATGACGCCGGACTTCCAATTCGAGGACCGCATAGTCCTGCCGGCATTGGTTCGGTTAGTCGGCAGGCGAAGTACAAGCGTTCGGTCGCTAACGATTTTTGAAAATGCTCCGATGGCTTCCGTGCGTTTGTCGATGCCGCGTTTCGGCGAGATAACGCCAAAGGCGTCGGGCGATTCTTTGAGACGCTCGTGGTAATACTTTCGCCACGTCCGACAACAGCGTTCGTCCTTCAGCGGTTTGGCGATGGGAGAAGTTGGAGACGGCGCGTGTTCGCGCTTTTATTTCCGTTGCCGCGACGCGCCCAACTTTCCTTCGCTGAGTAGACTTCGACGGGCATGGCGGAACGAGTTTTTTCGCGTGCATGACCCAGTTTGAAACGCGTCGCCGCCAACAACCGCGACGCGCCCAAGCACACCCATTCGTTCTTGCGGGCGATTGACGCACCAACGAGGGGTTTTTATCGTCGTGGAATCGGAACACAGCCCGATCAAAGTTCATCCGCAGGGAACGCCTGTTTGAGCTTCGTTCCGTAGCTCTCCGAATCAAGCGGGACGATGTCGGGTTCAGATTTGTTTTCGCCAAGCGTTTCATCGTCGATCGTGCCATGTTCCGTGGCTCACGGGCCTGGCGTTTGGAATTTTGCGATCCGTCCGAAAGTAATTTTCGGAATCTTCCGTCATTTTGGTATTACCATACGGAATCTTCTTTGTTGCGTCACATTCCCGCGTGGACTATTTTAGGAACCTTCCAGTCATGAACCTCATGCAAGCTCAATTGAAAAGAACCCGAAGTGGCAGCAAGAGAACCGCCAGCGACCACCAAGCGAACGAAAGAACATCGCACTCCGTCGAGTCGACTGCGCCACAACGTGCTATCAACACAACGCGAATTTGCCAGCGCTCGACAATGCAGCCAGCCGATGATGAGACACTAGAAACAGGCGACGGACGGTACCGTCCCTGACTTGCTCGTACGGAAATGCAAAGATTCTTTGTGTTTTCCGTCCGACGAACTTCTTTGTGATTGAAAGCCGTAAGAAGAACCGTTGGAGATGGACGACGAGACGCAAGAAGCTTGGAGACCCCAAGTTTCAGCAGTTCACAAGTTGGCCCGAACATGATCACGCGCCGTCAACTCGCTTAATCAAACTCGCTTCACGAACGAAGAAGCGTCGTGAATCGCCTGGAGTGAACGGCAAGCGGGTTTGGGGAGTGTTTTCGTGTTCGACCGTTTTCTCGGATGGAGACTTGTGCGGCGTTTTTCGGTGCGCGTCCCTGGCGGAGATTCCACGGGCCCTTGGCAGGGTTTGCCGCTATCAAACGGTTGTCCGTTTTTGCTCGAAGGACTCCGTGCAACCGACAACCGCTTCGCTAGTTGGTTGGTGATTTCGAGCGGGAGCGCTGTCCGCGAGAATAGAACGGCCATTTGCGGACGGACTGCGCTTTTGAAGTAAAACCGTGGTCGTTCGCGGGGGGCCCCCCCCCCCCCTTCAACTTCCCACGGAACGTCAACGCTTGCCGCCGCCTTCGCAAGTCTTCTGGTGCTTCACCGCTACACTGACCGACCGCTATCCTGGTCCGCTCAGCTCCGCTCGCATCTACGGAGCGGTGACAGATCGGCCTTACTGTTTTATCGGCATCCTGCCTCGGTTCTTAACGCGTCGTTTCGGCTTCGTCCGAAACGCCGCTCGCTCACGACGCCCGTCTCGGCCTCGGTCGCCTCCGGTGCGGTCTGGTTCGTCCTTTTTTCAAAACCTCCTCACTTCGCTTCCCTGCGCTCGGTTGTGCGCCCCGGCGAACGCGCGTCGGCATTGACTGCTTGCGCGTCTCGCCCCTTCGTGCCGCGTTCGCCGGGTGGCATCCTGCACCGGGCTTCGTCATTGCGGCGAATCCATGCGCCGCTTGCTCAGGGATCATTCTCAGGCTGGCGGCATCGTGCCGGAAAATTGCGACGACATCCGGTCGTCGCTTCGCTCTCCCAAGTCTCAACAACGAAAGCACGCCTGGGTCGGCTCCAGCGAGGAGAGTGAACGGGCAATGCTGCCCGCCAACGAAAAATGGCCACCGTGCGTGGCCTCGTAAAGCGTCGTTTCCTCCGGTGCATCGGGTTGGTGACTGAAGAAAAACTACCCCGTCCCATGTGATTGTGCCGAAGGCCGAAAGGTCGTGTGGCTAGTCGTTCTTCGTAAGAACTTTCAATTCTCGATCCAAAAGCGGTTTTATCCCGGCACAGAGCCTAACCCCTTTGTTTTTCTCGCGTGTTCTTTGCAAGGCAGATAGTCCGTTCCGTGCGATTTCAGCGTCTGCTCGGAAATGACAAAGCGATAGATCCGACAAGACACTTTTTTACAACTTTACCCGCCTTAAGCCTATGAACAAACGCGGCGTGAAGCCTTCTAAATCATTGTACATGTCATTTCGTGTGAAAACAAGCGAATGTAAGAGAGTCAAGAGGCAACGGACTTGAGTCCGAGATCAGGAACTGGAGTACAGCAAGTCTAGTTAGGTCATTTCCAAGACCGTGCATTAATCGCTTCCAGTCTGGTTCTCGCTGACCGAAATTCCTCAATACTTACGGCAACCAGTTCCGACTCATGATCATGAGTGAAAAAGACGTAGATTCTCATCGTAGCCATGACACGACTTCTTGCCCAGCACCGCTAGTGGCACCTAGCCTCGATCACTGCTTCGTCAGTTATGTAATTCTGTGCTTGGTCCGCAAGCGGGTTACCTGTTCGAATCGGCAGTGCTCAAGTATCTGATAATTCGCGTACGGAACCAACTAATAATAATCCAGACGCTTGCTCACCATCAAAATGCCAGCGTAGCGGTCGCTTGAGCTCAGTAATGGAGAAATCAATACGATCATCTCAATCTTACGCAGCTTCCCCAGGATTTTGATTGAATCCGGCAAAATCGCCCCTGTCGTCTCGACCTGAAGTTAGTCCCCATAATGGCAACCAGTTGTTTGGCTGCAGTGTGGACAAAATAGATGACAGGGCACTCGATAAAGAAAGCACGTTTCTGGTATTGAACCACCGCATATGTGTCAATTGACACTCGAGTTGCGTTCTCGTGTCGCCAATCGGCGAAAAGCTCATCAGACAATACGTTTGCGTGGACGCAATATGCAGCCAGCACTAGTGTAATAAATTGTGCCCCGAGAATATCTCCAATACGCATGAGTTCAGGTCCGCAGTTTGCTATAAGTCTGACCTAAGAGTTGACAAGCGTCAAGGTCGCCCCAAGAGAAATCTGTTCCGATTGAGTACATGTGACTCACCGACGACAAAGGTGCATCAACTCATGGACAATAGTTTGCAAGATTCGTTCGACCATTCTTGCGATTATTGCAACCACACGTTTATATTTAGTCGATTCCGGTGGAAGAGCCACCCTTGTTCCGACCTTGGGTAATGCCACAGCGTAATCGGAATCTTCGATAGATGTCATCGGGGCAAATGTCGGCAGTCAGCTTCCTAGGGCTACGCATCCTTAGCGGTTTCGCGCCCGTCCGTCTTCGCTTTGGTGCATTACTCCTGTTGCAGACGCTTGATAAGCTCCACTACCACATGCGCCGCCGTTTGAGGCAATTTATTTGAACACTGTTCGAGCAGTTTCACGAGAGCGTCGTCGAGCTACTACGGCACTCTTCTTACGTTCGCTTGGACGCAGTGGCCAAAAGGCAGATCCACCCGCCGCCTTCCCTGTTAGTAACTGCGCTTTTTATCGCTGACTTAAATGCTGTTGAACAACGTGGGTATGGCCCGCAACTACGCAGTCGGACGACGGTTGGCCCAGCAATCTTGGTGGCTACCCGCCTGACCCGCCAGTTGGATCAACAAAATTCCCTGGCGCACTCACGAAAGAAGAGATTAAGTCAGCATTCCATCCAGACGTACCCGATTGATCTTTGAGCAAGGAGCTCCAATCGTCGGCGATTGTCGTAAATGCAGGTGGTTTGCCGGTGCGTTTTGCGAGACTTTCAACGCGGCTCGCGCGATCCGACAGCCTTTCCTCTCGCGCGTGCGCGAGTGCGGTTTTTGAGGTTCCCGGGACGGCAGATCGTAGATGCGGTTTTCACGATCCCGATTGTATCCGATGGCGCCGCGGTGGGGGGCAAGAAACGATGCAAAAGAAGTTTTTCTTTGCCGCCGACAGCAGGACCGAGCAGCTAGAAGCAGCTAAAGAAGAAGTTTTGATTAGCGCGATGAGGCGCCGGGCTGGGGCGCTTGATCAGGCTCAGTTCGTTGTCGTTGCCTGGTGGGCTTCAAAGTCGTCGGGGTTCGCGGTTCTCTCGGTCATGGTCCGCCGAATCGTCAAGTTTCGTGGATTTGACGGCAGTTTGCGGATGCTGACTTTGATAGTATAGATTTCCGTTGTTCGTGAGCTTTGGCATGGCCGAGCAATCCGCTTGGATGTAGCGGATGTCCGCGCCGTGTTCCGAGCATCAGCGTTGCCATCGTATGGACGAACAGATGGCATGACCACGTTTTCGATCTCGCTTTGGTCGAATGTAGACGGCGGCGTATTCAGTCAACGAATCGGGGTTTGACTCGGTTCGCTCATTGGGTCAGAACAGCGGTCGGTTTCCGTTGATGCCGCCAAGAAGTTCACCGCGGAGCGGATTCGATGTATAGACCCGTGATCAAGACAACGCACAGCTTGTCCGATCGGGATGATTCGCCTTTTCCCCTTGCCCATTCGATATGATTGTTCGTCGCTCGCGCGGTCGATGTCATCGAGACGAAAGCCGCAGTTCACGCGTGTCGGATTCCCCGGTTGAGTAGAACGTTTTCGAGGATGGCTCTGTCACGGATGCCAAGCGGCTCAGTGATTTTGGTTGGGCCAAGCTGTTCGGGCCTTCGTTGGCCGTAAGGCTCGTTTGGGGAGACGGTGGCCCATAGCTTCGGGCTAAGTCGAAGTTCACTAGCCGGATTGAACAGCAATAGTTTTTGCTGGGCTAGCCATTTGTTGAACCGACGCGGCGAAGGCTTGAGAGGTGGCGCGTACTGCGAAACGGAAGCGACAGCGGTTGTTGGTCTTGATCGGTTGCGATGTTGGTACAGATGACGTTGGAAGCGTTCAAGGAATTGGCTTTGGTGATTTCGGTTTGGGCGAGTGATCCCGCGAAGCGAGGCCACCACAGTGCCGAGACCGTCGAACGTATTTGATCGGTTGTCCGATTGTCATTTCTGAGTAAGTTGCGGGCACGAAGATCATCGACCCGTATGGACGTTGATGAAGTGCTTGGAAGCGTGCTTGTCGTTGAACATCATCGACGGGCGGCACGGGTTACGATGCGCGTTTCTTGGATCATGGTTTCACTCCAAAGGGAAGGAACGAACAGGACTCAACGAAAGCGGCTTCTGTCTTTGAAGACAGAAGCCGCGAAGGATTCTTTCAGTGGATGATGACACTTACGACGAGCGTTTGAATTTGCTTCGCCGGTTGTGCGTTTTGAGGTTTTGCGTTGCTAATCATGGCAGCCCCGTTTTGCTTGGGTTTGCCATTGATTTCGATTGGTGCTGATGATCGGCCCGATAACCGGGCCGGAATCTGACCCGTGATTCAGCAACTTGCCTCCGAGATGCCACCGCTGACCCCGATGATGACTGGTCGTAGTTGGCAGTTTCGGTTAGCTTTCGTCACGTCGATCGACGGCAACATCGTCCGGTTGACCCTCGCGCCCGCGACCCATGTACAGAGTTCATATTCAACACGCGCGACCGCTCGCAGCGATGAGCCAGGGTTCCATTTCAATAAGTGATAGACGTGGAGCTTGACTTGAGTTTGCCCCAGCCGAGTCGTTCACCGGATGAACGACGAGTGAACCGATACTCGGTTTGCTCAGTTCTTGGGCGTCACTTCGTGCGAACCAGTTCGTTGAGTTCCATCAGTAGGCGCGGGATTGTGGCGGTAGCCGTCGTCGATGGACTTGCCTAGAAACTTGATCCGATAGGCGATTTCGCTACGCGATGTCCGGTCCCGGCGTGGCTTCGATGTATCGACGGATTCCGCCGTCGTCGGTGCGAGCGGATTTGACTTTCCCGTTGGTGTTGATGCAGAAGCGTGATGGAGCGAATCCAGTGACAGGTATTTTCCATATGGTCGCGACGCGGCCGGGCTTGGTCGTCGATGAAGCGAAGTTTCTTTTGCCGAAGCGGATTGACGAACGCGCGAGAGAACTGAAGGAAGCGTTGCGAGTTTTTTGATGCAGCTGCGGACGTCGCACCGACGCTTGCCGGTTGAGTAATCCGTCGGAGTGTTCGTTCTCGGCGTTGTTGGTACGATGGATCGCGCGGGGTTTGTTTCGCGGTTTTCATCGACGGTTAAGGACGATGCAGAGTTTCCATGAAAGTTCGTCGATGTCGATGGCGTGGTCGTTAAGAGATCATCAGGGCCTTCGACGTGATACCTCTGCTTTCCATTCGTCCGCTGCCGGAGATCTTTGCCCGTGCTGGCGATCGTCAGTTGGTCCTTCACTTGGAGCAGCCTTCAAATGCGCGTAGTTGCCCTGCGCGAGCCCTTCCTCTTCGGCGATCGAGAGGGATTTTGTTTTGAGAATTCGTTTTCGCCCATGTAGCACGGCCTTTGGCCCGGTCATCGCGAGTAGCCGACTTTGTTCTTCGGCGGATGAACGACAGCACAGCCTCATCAGCGACGACTTGCCGCCGCCGATGACCGACTGATAACGATGCAAGCGGCTGCCCAGTTTGCGACTCGTCGCCGCGAAATAGCCGACAGTTTTGTGGGTTTCTTCGCCGAACGACGCCACACGTTGCGAAAGTCTTGAGGATTCTTTCATCGAGGTTGGGGGCTTGCAGCAGCTCCATCGTCGCCGCCTTTCGGCGTCGTCAGTTCCGAACGGGTTGTTTTGGGTTCGAGTTCAGCGAGCTTGTTTTTCTGGATGGTTTTTCGAGCGTCCTCAGCACGCGGCCGAGGTCGCGTTTAATCACTTCGACATCGAAGCCCAGTTCAAGCGGCGCTTCCTTCGTGAAGGCGTTGCGAGACGCGAGCGCGTAATACAGATCGAATGTATCGACCGAGAAAGCGCTGCGCCGCGTCGGGCGAACCATGACGTTGATTCATTGCGTCGATGGACGTGATTTATCCAGCCCACAGACGCGATAGACCGCGGCTTGTCCCGATCGTCATCACGATTGACCGCCTTCGGTATTTCAGCAGTCGGAGCGTTTTTTGATTCTCAAGGTTCAGTTTTCGGAACGGGGCGAAGCAGTGACCGCAAGGTGATGGCGGCGGCTCGCCGCCGCTTCGCTGCCGTTTCTTGCCACCACGACGCCAGGGATTTCAGCAGCTAAAGAAGAAGTTTTTTTCAGCAGCAGCAGTCGTTGGCACGTCATCGGGTTTGCAACGAACTTTTTCTTTAGCGCTTCCAACACTGGGAACGACGCGCCCGGACGCCCTGCCCTTGCCGATCCATTCGCATCCGAACGCACATCGCCAGGATCGATCCAGCTCGGACAACTTCAGCATGTAACTAATTGGCATCAGTTTCGGGCATGAAGGCGGATGTTGAACACCTCGTAGCCTTCCGGCGATCAGTTCGCGCCGCCGTCCGTTCGAACGGCAACCTTGCCCCGCCGCGTCCCGGCATCGAAGGCCAACAGGAGATGCGCGCGGATCTCATTGGAACGAAGCGATTGCCGTGTTCATCGGTCAGCCCGTTGGTTCCCCAGATCGTGGTCACTGTTTGCGAACGGCCCGTCACACCAGATAGACAACGCTCGCATGACGATTCACACAGGACGATTTTCATCCGATGCGGCGAGGGCTTCGCTGTTGAAGGATGCCTTCACATGTGGCCAAGGTAAATAAAAATGTTTGATTTTGGCTTGCCGCCGTTGTCGATCCGTCGCCCGTAGATTTCGCTACGCCGACCATCGGAGACACACGGGGAAGGTGATGCAGCCACTGCATCAGTTCCGTGACCGGTGCCTGATGATGCGGCGGCTTCCATGCGTGCCCGAAAACGTCCCTTGCCCGAGAAGGTGCGTTGGTTGGCAAGCGTAGTCCAAGCGTTCGGTCATGGACCCGATTTTGAAAATCTCGGATGGCTTTCCGGCGTTGGTCGATGCGCGTTTTGGGGCGAGATAACGCAAGGCGTCGGGGATTGCTTTGAGGCGTTCGTGGGTAATACTTCGCCACGTCAGACAACAGCGTTCGGCCTTCCCCGGCGGTTTGGGCGATGGGAGAAGCGTAGACGGCGAGTGTTTGCGGCTTTGTTCCGTTGGCCGCGGAGCGCGCCGACTTGCTTCGCTGAGAAAGTTCGAACGGCATGGCGGGAAGAAAAGTTCATCGGCGTGCATGACCCATTTGAAAACGTCGCGCACAACCGGCACGCGCCACGCGTCTTTCCAGACGTTCTTGACTCGGTTACAAACCCAGCGACGGGTTTTTGTCGTCGTGGGATCGGACACAGCCGATCAGTTCACGCGGACGACTGCCTGAGTTTCGTTCCGTAGCTCTCGATCAGAAAGCGACGATGTTCGTTTCAGATTTGATTCGCTAGCGTTTTCATCGTCGAATCGTGCATTCGGTCCATTCCCAGTGTAGTCGAAGAAAGATTTTTCAGGATTTCCGAAAATTGTTTTTTTTCAGATAATCCTCGATCACTCAAATATGAATCTTCCTTCTCCGTCAACAGGCATCACTGTGATGCACTTCGACCGAGCCAACAACGACTAAAAATCGTCCAGTCGATGCCAACTACAGGAGCCCCAAGCTTGCGACGACGCACGAGGCTAACGACCGATAAGGGATGCAGCGCTTGCCTCCTGCGCGCATCGTAGAACTACGCAAGACGCCGGACTCTCCACTCAGAAGCAGTTAGCGGAAGAACTTGGTGTCAGTCAGCCGTGGTTTCCGGTATGGAACGCGGCGAACTTCGCGTCCACGGTGAATTGATCGCGAGCTATCGCGACTGTTCAAGGTTTCGGGCCGAGGAGATTCTTGGGATACGAACGCCAGCAGAAGACCGACAAGATGACGCGGAGCAGACGAGACTTTGGAAGAAGTTTTCAAATAGATCGCCACTTGGCCCGATAAGGATAACGCGCCGTCATTCGCATCATCAAAGCACGACACTGGATAAGTCCGCTGCCGTCGTGACGGCCTGGAGCGGTTTTGTGGCGCGGGCGTCGGATGGAGACTTGTGCGGAGTTTCGTGCGCGGTCCCTGGCGGAGATTCACCGGGCCTTGGCGAGTTTCATCGCTACACGGTTGTCCGTTTGCTCGAAGACATCGCTGCGACGACAACCGCATTCGCTACTTGGTTGGTGATTCCGAGCCGGGAACGCTGTCGCGAGATGGAACCGGGCTTTTCGCGGACGGACTGCGCTTGACCTGTACCGTGGTTCGTTCGCGGGCTCACTTCCCCACGGAACGGTCAACGCTTGCCGCCGCCTTGCAAGTCTTTGGTGCTTCACCGCTACACTGACCGACCCGCTATGCGTCGCTCAGCTCCGCTGGCGTCAGGATGAAAGTGGCACGGCATCCTGCCGACTGTTTTACCGGGCTCAGCCTCGGTTTTACTGCGCGTCGTCTCGGCTTCGTGCCGAAAACCCGCTTTCGATTCAGCGAACGCCCGGTCTGCCGCTCGTCGCTTCGGTGCGGACTTCCGCTCCCGTATGGTCGACTTCGCCTTCCCTGCGCTCGGCTCGGCTACGCCCGGCGAAACGTGGCGTTCGGCCTTTGAACGCCTGCGCCGTCCCTGCCTCCGTCCGCATTGCGCCGGGTGATCCTGCCACCGGCTTGGTCATGCGCGACGTCCTGGTCGCCGCTTGCTCATGATCTATCCCGACTGGCGGCATCGCAGCCGAAGCAGCCGCGACGCACTTCGTGTGCGTCGTTCGTTCGCTTCGTTGCCGGAAGGTCCAACGCATGGGCGGCTCGTTCCGCGAACATGGCGGGCATCCGCCCGCCAACGAAAAATGGAAGCCTACCGGCCTACCCGGTGTGAAGGACGCAACTTACTCCGGTGCAACGTTGTGACAATACACTAATAACAGAGGTTTTTGACCCATTTGATGGCTCCTTTGTTTTCCTCTTTGTTTTCTCCAAATCTTAAGTCCACGCCATTCCACGCTGACCCTTAATCTTCTTCTGTCTCTTTCTCCTTTCCTCTACTATTGTCGAAGCTGAGGTTTTCGGGCGAAGCGTAACTGAAGTGTTGCGCTGCCTATAGGCACGAAATCAGCTCCCTTAAAACCCTGTAGGCGATCCCGTAGTGGATCT
>Ga0163217_1045921_pt1 | contig 17655 bp, 20 predicted proteins | sample SynspAceP_FD_185933 | JGI IMG/M metagenome (GOLD analysis project Ga0163217, IMG submission 185933) | Saline lake microbial communities from Ace Lake in Antarctica - Synechococcus sp. Ace-P (PacBio error correction) | ecosystem: Environmental > Aquatic > Non-marine Saline and Alkaline > Saline ...
AAAAGAAGAGAAGAGATGCTGCAATAACCTTCGCGCGCATTGGCAAATCAGGTTTGGAAAAAAATAAAAGGGGAAAAACCCTTGGGGGCCCCCCCTTTTTTCAAGCCGGGTTTTTTCCCAAAAGAAAAAAATCAAGTTTTTTTCCCCCAGGCCCCACAAAAAAGCTTTTTTTTTGCCCGCAAGCCCCCGCCTTTGCCCGATCCCAAATTACGCAAAGGCGCGCCGCGGGGGGCAAAGAACCGGCAAGCCCCGATGGCCCCGGCGGGGTTTCCCTCAGCAAAATCCGCCAGCCCGTGCCCGCGCTGCCAACAATGCACAGCGTCACCTGCCCCCGTTTTCCTCAGCCACCCGACAGGTCCAAGCCAAATCGTCCAAGCAGGCGGGTCAGGCGCAGCGCCCTCTGCCGTTTGAAATGAATTTCCAGCCCATGCGGGCGGTATCCCTGCGGGCCTAATAATCGCCCATGGCGCAGGATATCGGAAAAACCGAACCGGATTCGAGGGTCATCGGCGTGGCGCCAGCTCGTGGCTGGAATCTGGGACAGAAAACGCGTCCTTTTGCACGGACAACTTGCAATCCGCTTGGCGTTCCGCTCTCGGCGCAGGGCGCGGGGCGTGCCGTTCTTGTTCCGGAAAAAGATTTCGTCCCTGCAACTGGTTTGGAATATTCCAAGATTTGCGCCGTCCTCAATCCGCACAGGCGCGATCAGATCAATCCACCGTCACGATGCGCCCTGCCGTCAGCTGCCGCAAATCATCGCATGGGCCCGTGGCCGCCCCGACCGAACGCTGCGAGTTTTCGCGTTCCAGCGCTGGCAAACAAAAGCGGGGGTCACGTCCCGGCAGGGTACATCAGACTTACCCTGCCGCACGCTGCGCGCGCAAGAATCGCCTGCGCCTGCGGACGCAACCAAGGATACGCTGGACATGATCAGCAAATCTTCGGCGTGGCGGCAGAAGCGGGTCCAAAGCCGGGGCCGCTGGCCGAGTGAATCGAAAACGTTTACGCACTGCGCGCCTTGCAACCGCTCGAATCGGTTTTGGGAAAGGACAAGGACGGACCCGGCAAAGAAAGCCCCGTGTCACCAGCAAGGACCACAGCAGCGCCGTGTAGCACCGGGTCCACGCCCGCGATGCCGAAAAGCCCTCTGGCCGCAGCCAACCCAATCCAAACGGCCATTTGCCAACACAGGAACACGCTTAAAACCGCGTCTGTGGCCAAAGCTGGGCCAGGAACCAAGACCAGATCCAAGACGCAAAAGCCCAGAGGTTCAGCCCCAAGATCGCCCTGTCCGCGTCGGCCCCGCGCCAAAAGATGCCGCCCAACGCATCGCAGGCAGGAACCTGCACGCACGCCGGAAAAACGAAAGCAAAGGACCAATGGCGCCAAGTGCAGCGCCCGCCGTCCTGAAACGGCGAAAATTAAAGATAAGCCCAGCGCCAGCACCACCGGCCGATGGACCAGCCGCCGCGCCAAGCACGACGACTTGGCGCACATCGCCCGACATCACCGCACCGGGGCCCGCCGCCTGCGCGCATACCCACAGGCGGCAAAACGAATATGGTTTCGACACCATCGGTCGACAGCGCATCGTGGCCACGATGCACCATCGACGTGGCCGATGAAACACCCGCCAAGGAATGACAGCGTCGCCAGCCCCTGCCTGCCCTTGGCTGAGGCGGCAGTGTCAGCACGAAAAGGTCCGGGTTCGCCCCGACTGCATGAACCCCGCAAAGCCGACGACGGCGATGGGGATGACAACAGGCTCATCAAGCAATCAGATAACAGCGGAAAAGGCCCAACTGGCGGTTTGAAATGCCGCTCGTCGCCGTTTTCCAAAACGACCAAGACCTGAAACATGCGTGGCAGGCATAGGAAGGCGGCGGCTGGATAGGAAAATCAGCGCGGCCCAGCGGCTGCCTGAATTGGGGTCCAGTCGGATATCGGGGACGCTCGATTTTCCGCAGCATGGCGACGGCACCGGGTCGACAGGCCCCAGAACGACAAAGAATGCCGACGCCAAAAGCGCAACTAATTTAACGACAAGCCTCGACCTGCGTGGCGAATGACGACGCCCGTGTGCCTGCTCGTTTCCGTCTAGGTTTTCGGTGCCGAAAAGGACGGTGAAAAAGCAACAACCCGATGGCGTCCAGATGGCGGCGCGTTTCAGCTCCACAATCGCCCCATCTGACCGCCGGCCGCGGCGAGACTTGGAAGGACTGGGTGACGGACCTGCAAATTGCAGCGCGATATAAGGGTCGCCGCGATGATCGCCATATGGTGACAATCACGCCAAGGTCGTGGATTAACCGAATCGAGAGGAGATCAGGTCGGCGATGGACCAGTGATCGCGCTGCATCCGGGTCCGATTCCGCACCAATCGCCAGCAAAATCACTCCCAGCCGACGCACCACAAGGGTCGGGCCAAGGTAGATCGTCACGAATTCGACGCCCGGAATCGCGCTGCGTAATCCGATCGGCACCGTAAAATGTCCAAGCTGTGCAGTAGATCGACAGGGACAGGGTATAGACGATGGGCAGGCTAGCCAGCCGCCCTGCCCGCGCGTGCGGCCCGCCGTCCGCCGCGAAAGGCGACAAAAGAACAACAAAGCGAAATACGCCCAGCGCAATCGCGATCAGCTGATTAAAGGACATCATGGCGCGGTTATCTGGATCGATAGCCGCTTCGTGCATCGGGCCGCAGCTTGCGGGCGATTAGCGCGTCAGCACGATTGCAGCGTCCATCGGCAAAAAACAAAGAACCACGGCAGCGCCATACCGCCTGTTTCCTCTGGTGCGCGTTTGGCCACATCAGCGGCAGCAGCCAAATTCACCGTGCCAAGCACGGGCAGCATTCGTGCTGCGGTCGCGCAAGACGGCGTTGGCGATACGCTGGTCGCCGGCGCACAGAAAACAGGCTGGGTTTGCCCGGCAGAGCGCGGTGGGCTACGGGGGGCAGCCAAGGTCAGGCGGTTGCGTTCACGGGCCACATCGCCGCGCGGGGAATCTCGCCAATCAGGGCGCGGACGTTGGGCGCAATCTCGGCGTTGGAAAAGGGTTTTGTTCATAAACACAATCAGCCTCAGCCGCGTGGGCGCATTCGCGATCTTTGGCCCTGCCCGCGTTGCGGTCCAGCATCAAAGACAGGAAGGGTCCGCCCGTGGCAGGTTCTTGCGCGCAAAATCCCGCAAGAATATCAAAGCGGATTTGCCGGGCCGCAATGACATCCAGAATGATCATATCGGGACGCTGGGCGGCGGACTTGTCCATCGCGTTTTCGCCGTCCTCGTGGGTGTGCACGGTGAAGCCATCGCGCGACAGGAATAAAGCTTGATCGCTCGATGATATTCGGCTCATCCTCGATCAACAGAACTCGTCTGGCCATACGGTCTTCCCTCTCCCCCACGTTTGTGCGTCCCCCTCCCCCGGGTGCGCACAAATTGGAGTATCGCGCCTGCGGCAATGGGATCAAAGAGTGATGGCTAAAGAGACAGAGCCGGCTCTCTGCGGGCGGGGCATTTGGTGCGCGGGGCACGGCGGCACCCTGCGCCCAACAGGGGACCGCAGCGGGGCGGCAAGCGGGGCCGTCATCGGGGGCGCAGCAACATCGTCGCCTCGATCAGGGGGCATATGCGGGCCATCGGGGTGCGGGATGACATCGCAATCGCGTGGCAGGTCGGCCGCCATCTCGGCGTGCCCGGCAGCACTTGCCTGCGCCGCCACGGCCCGCCCGGCTTGCCCCAGCGCGGTAAAGATCGGCCATAAGCGGAAAAGACGCGCGCGGGACAACCCCCCGCCCCCGCACGGATTTAAGCCAAAACGCCCCACGACCTGCGCATCCGCAAATGAGCATGGCCCAGCGGCGGCGCGTCGTCCTGCGCGGGCGGCGGCAAGCCAGCCGCATCACTGCGCCAGCGGGCGGCCCATTTTGCGCGGAGACCCGCAGTGGATCATAGCTGGCAAGCCTTTGCCGGCAGGCAGAAAACGTCGCCAGCGGCAAGGCCACAGCATCCGCGTGAATAACGGGCGTCGTAATCGGCCAGCAACCCCGCCGCCCGCGGCGCTGAGCTGTGGACTCATCCGCCCCGGCCGTCCCGCCGGGTTCCTGCCGCGGGCGGTAAAAGCAGTTTTGCGACAGGGCCTGCTCCATTTCCTCAAGCGGGGACAGCGACACCCGGCGCGGCGTTCGCGGTGGCATCGAAATAGGCAATCAGCGCGGCAGAGGTTTGCCGCAGGCCGCGTCGCGTCATCTGAAAATGTTTTGCGATGAAACCGGGCCTGCCAATGCGCGTCGGAACCTTGGCATCGCCCGTCAAAATCGCTGCCGTAGACTGGATCGAAGTCCAACGGCAGAAGATGACGCCGTGCATGCCGTTGGCAGCGCCGGATCGTGGTAATCCGGTCCTCTAGCTCTGCGCGCGTTGTTGCAGCGCTTGCAATCTGATCGGCCTGCGCCGCCAATCAGCCGCGCCCACCCGGATAAGGGCGGCCAGATCGGCGGTCCTGCGCCGGCCCTCGGACCGTTTTCGGCAATCGCAGCGCTGGCGGCGGCGCGCATTGCGGCCCACCAGTCGGCGTCAGCGCCTTCGGCCAGCAGCGGCGGGGTCCAGCCCAAGGGCAAGCGGGCAAGCTGGGGTCAGCAATTTACCAACCCCCCCCCCGATGCGGCGGCGGTCATGTTTCAATCAGGTCAGATAGCATGCCGAGATCCCAACGCTTTGGCGCCAGATCGCGCTGCGCGATCTGGCGTCCAGCCGCCTTGCCCCTGATCCGCGATCCTGTCCGGGTCCATGTACCACGCCTCCCTGCGCCAATGCTGCACCTGCGCGATAAACCACTTTACAGACGCTTTGGCGGATTTTGTTGATTAGTTTACAAATTCGTCAAGTTTTCTGAAAAGCTGTTGTTGGGTGCAAAACGGACGTGACGTCATGATCACATTTAGCGCTGGTCAGTGCAGGCCAAGGGACGGGAGGGTCCGGCGGCCCTAAAGAAACCAATGAGGGAGGATACCATGTCCAAATCGAATTCTCCGCGCCGCGGCGTGCTGAGACCGGGGGCTGTCACAGGCGCTGGCCTGATGCTGCCAACGTACCCTGCGGGCCGAAAACCATACAATACCGGCTTTTTACCACGCACACCACCTGGCCCCGACACCGTCACATTTCGGCTTTAACGTGCCCCAGAACGGCCCCTACGCCGAAGAAGGTCCTGGACGAGCTGCCGCGCACAAGAGCTTGGCCGTCGAGCACCTGGAACGGTAAATCGGCGACGGCGGCATGCTGAACACCTTTAGCCAGAAGAACTTGGATGGCACCCTCCGTAATTCTGGCAAAAAGGTCGGCTTCGTCACCGCCGACACCCAGACAAATCCGACCGTTGCCCGCGCTGCTGCGCAGTCGATGATCCAAAGACGGCTGGCATCAATGATCAACGGCGGCTCGTCCCTCGGGCGTGCTGTTGCTGTGCAGGGCCTGTGCCAACGCTGGCGGATCTTTTAAATGGCGGGTCTGACCCCTCTAACGGACACGACCGGTAAAGGAACCGCGCAAAGCAATGGCTTCCGCCATTTTCTTTTAACGCTTACATGTCCGCAGCCGCCCTCTGCGCCGGTTCTGGAAAAAGCTAGGCAACCGACCGCAGGCCATCACCTGACCGCCGACTACACATTGGGGCTGGACGCAGCAGGAATGCGATGGCACCGCCACCGAAGCCAATGGGCTGGGAACCCACACAGAAACGTGCTGACACCTGTCCCGGCGCTGGTGACTTCTCGTCCTATATCGCGCCTGTTGCTGAAACTCTGGCGCTGATAATCCTGGTCCTGAACCACTACGGCGGGGACATGTCCAACTCTTTGACCCAAGCTGTGGCAGTTTTCGGCCTGAAGGACAAGATGGTCAACGCAAAAGCCAGTTCGAGATCATCGTGCCGCTTGTATTCCGAGCTGATGGCAAAGGTGCAGGTTCCAACATCCCCCCCGAAGGGCCGCTCTAACGCTCGGATGAAACTGGGAACTGGCAAGCTGCAGGACGAAGGACCAAGGCTTTCGTCAAGTCGTTCGTGAAAAGTACGGCTTCCCGCCGTCCAACGCCGCGCACACCTGCTACGTCCAGACGCTGCTTTAATGCAGATGCGGTCGCAACGCGCAGGCCATTCAACCCCGTGCGCGTGGTCCGAAGCGCTTCGAAGATTTTTCGAGTTCGACGCATGGGCAATGGCCAGACGCTGTATCGCGGCTCCTGATCACCAAGTGCTTTAAGGACGTGTTGGTTCATGGAAAGGTGTCGCATCGACAATCCCGGCCAAACGCCAAACATGGTCGGGCTACTGAACACTCTGAAAATCGAGAAGAGACCCCGCGCGCTCAGGTCGAGTATGCCGAAGTCACCACAGTCGCACGCGGCGCACTGGGCCGACTGTAACCCGGGCGCAAAGCGCAAGGTTTCGGGGCAAGGCGCACAGCCGCCTGCCCCGCCAAGGTGCCACTGCTGCGCATCTCAATTTTTCGACGAAAACAGCCCCGAGCCCCCCAAGAAGGAGCGGACCGAATGGACGCTAATCGTACTCAAATTCTAAATGGTCTGGATGGGGTTCGCCTATGCGCTGATACGCGCTGGGCCTGACACTGATCTTCGGCACCCTGGGCGTCGTCCAACTTCGCCACGGCGCGCTCGTTCATGATCGGCGCGTTCCTGGCGCTGTGAGATGCAGCCGGCTGTTGTCCGCTGTCGCATACGGTCATTGAGCCCAACGCAGACCGACTTCCTTGGCATCCGCTGCAAAACCACGGTGCCTATCTGGCATCGGTCTTTGGCACAGAGGGCCGACAAGCTGGATCGCTTGGTCCGTTGCCGCTGTCGATCATCCTTGGTGAATCCCGTCAATGCTGTCGTTCGGCCTGGGCGATGGAGCGCGGGGTTGAATCAAAGCACTTCCTAACAAGCGCCCCATGCGACCAGATCCTTGTGACCTTCGGCTGCCATTAGTGCTTGCAGGAAATTCATCCGCGGCGAGTTTACGGCGCGAACCCGATCCGCGCCGCCCCGCCGATGTTAGCGGCTCTTCGATTTGGGGACCTATATCGCTTTCAGGCGAACGCGGTCGTCTATCCGATTGGGTCTTGTGGTACTTTGGCTTTTCCCGTCAATCCATCGCTGCCGTTTTTGCCTTCTTGCAGTTCACCACCTTCGGCATGGGTTGTCCCGCGCCGGTATGGGCGGACCGCGAAACCGTGGCATGCTGGGCATCGAACATAGACCAAACGTTTACCCTGATGTTCGGCCTTGCCGCCCGCTGTCGCGGGTTAGCCGGGGCCATGGTACGCGCCCATTGTGTCGCCCGAACTATCAATATGGGCAATGGACTTTTCTGGTACTTAGCTTCGTTGTGGGTCGTCGTCGGCGGATGGGCTCCCTGCCGGGCGCTGTGCTTGCCGGGATTTTAAGCTGGGCAATCCTGGCAAGGCTTTTTGCATCATGAATCGAGGTGCAAGGCGATCCTGCCGGGCATCGACCAAAATCGTCCATCTATCTGGTGGCCATCCATCATTCTGGCTGAACGTCCCCGGGGCCTTATGGGCCGCGCCGGCGTGAGGGAGGACTAATCCAATGTTAGGATCCCTGACACGCAAAGACTTTACCCTGCTGCTGGTCGTCGTCGCCCTGACGCTTGCTTGCACTATCATCCTGAACCCCTCCCCGTCAGCTCGTCGCTGGGGCAATCGTTTCACGCAGGCCTATCCTGCACTGCTGCAACGTTCGCCAACTTCGGCAGCTTGTGATCGGCTTTAACATTCTGTTCGGCCTAACGGGCTATCTCTTCCTTCGGTCACGCAGCCTTTTCTGGGTGTTCGGATCCTACGCCGCGTCTGGATGTTCAGCTGCTGTCCCTACAAACATCGTTCCGGCCATCCTGCTCGCGTTATCGTCGCGGGCCTGTTTTTTCCATCGTCAAATCGCTACGTCAGCTGCGCCGGCGCTCTAGGCATCTACTTCTCTATCCTGACGCTGGCCTTGCGCAGAATGTCTATGCGCTGGCTATTCGGTGCTGACCGCCTCTGCGAACGGCGAACCGGGCTGCAGGTCTACGCGTCTGATCCGGCAAATCCTGGCGTGCTTGGCGCGCCTCTCGCCGCAACTTTTTGGTCTGCCGATGGCCTCATCTACCACTTTGAACATGGGCGGGCCTGGGCTTTCAACACTTCGAGGTTGGCTTACTCACCTCTGCGCGCTGAATGCTGGATCGCCGCCTTCCTAATCTGTCGATCCGCATCTCCGCTCCGGCCCTTTGGCATGATGCTGCGGGCCATACAAAGTCCGAACCAGAACGCGGATGAACTACACGGCCTGAACACGAAGCCCTTACATGCTCTGGGCCTTCCAATCATCTTCTGGCATGTATGCTGGTCTGGCTGGGTTTGCCTGGCGTGCGATGACCCGCTGACCGGTGCAGAACGGATGTACTGGACCGCAATCAGGCGAAATCGTCGTCTGGGCCATCCTTTGGCGTGTCGCAACCTGATTGGCCCGATCGTCCGGCCCTCTGGGGCGTGATCAAGTATCTGGAAACATCGTCTCCAAGATCAACGAGAACGTGCTGCATCCAGTGGTTTGGTGCCCTGCCCGCCCGATTGAAAAAATGGCCTGATCTGGCTGGTCCACCCGTTTGTTGGCGAAGGCCTGGGCATCTGACACTGGCCTGCTGGTTCATGGCGTTTGTCAATCTTCTGCCCGGTGGCCTTGTAACAAGGTGGCAGCGTCTGGCTGCACTGTTCAACCCGCAAATCCGGCACGGTCACGGCAGCAGATTCGCGATGCCGCCCGCCCAGAAATTGGCAGAATAAGAAACGATCTTATGGGAATCGCTTGAAGTCAAAGGCGTCAAACAAGCCCGCTTCGGCGGTCTGCAGGCACTGGGCGACGTGAACCTGTCCATCGCAGAAAACACCGTCCACAGCCATCATCGGCCCGAACGGCGCAGGCAAATCGACGCCTGCTGAACGTGCTGGTCGGCAACTGATCCGGACTCGGGGTCAAGTCATGTTTCGACGACAATCCGTGCTGGGGCGCAAACCGTATCGAGATTGCGCAAATGGGCATCAGCCGCGGTGTTCCAGACGCCAGAGATTTTCTCTGATCTGACGGTCCATGGAAAACGTGGCTTGATCCCCTGCTTTGCCAAACGTTGACGGCGCATTCCCGCATGCATGCCATCGAACCCGTGCGGCACCGAACCGCAAATCACCACGCGCAGGCAGAGGCGATGCTGAAGAGGTCCAACAATGCTGTCCAAAGCGCATGCGATCGCATCCAGCCTGTCACGCGGCGACAAGGCGGCTGGAGATGGCGAATGTGTCTTGTGCAAGAGCCGCGCCTGATGCTGCTGGACGAGCCGACGGCAGGCATGGCCCGCGCCGATACGGAAAACACGATGCGCTGCTCAAAAGACATCCGCCACGAAGCGGCGGTCACGATGGCGATTATTCCGAACACGACAATGCAGGTCGTGTTCTCGCTCGGCGACCGCATCACCGTTCTGGCGCAGGGCACCCGCTTGTCGAAGGCAGCCGCCGACCCGATCAAAACCGAATTCCCAAGGTGCGCGAAGCTATTTGGTGCGAAACGCAGATCTAACCAAATTTTCAAACAAAATTTGGCATCCGCAAAGGAACATGACAATGACCGCACCATTTGACCCCAGAAAAACAACCGCCGGCCGTCGACCGCCCCTTCCTGAGCGTTTGGGAAATCGAGGCGTATTACGGCGGAAAGGCCAATCGTTCAAAAACGTAAGCTTTGGATATTCGAGAGGGGAAATCCTTGGCCTTCTTGCCGCAACGGCGCCTGGCAAAACGTCCACCTGCGCACCATCGCGGCGGCTGGGCTAATCCCAGAGCTGAAGACGGCGAAATCCTGGCTAAACGCACCAGCCTGCACCTGATGAAAAGCCATCAGGCCGCTGGGGCGGGAATCGCCCTCGTGCCAGAAGATCGCTGCATCATGCGCGGGCCTCACCGTTGAAGAGAATCTGCAACTTGCGCCAAATTGCCCCGCCGATTGGCTGGTCGCTAGAGCGGATCTACGAGCTGTTTCCGCGCCTCAAAGAGCGCGCAAAGCAAGAGGGTGTCCCCACCCTGTCAGGCCGGCGAGCAGCAAATGCTTGGCCACGCCCGCGCCCTTTGGCCCGCGACATCAAGTTTTGCCTGCTGGAACCGAAACGCCTCGAGGGCCTGGCCCAGTATCGTCCAAGAAATTGCGAAGACGCTTAAAATCATTCGTGATCAAGGGGCATTACGACGGTTATCGTCGAACAAAACGCCGTCGCCCGGCGCTAAATTGGCGGACCGTGCCGTCATTTTGGATACTGGCTCGTGGTCCCTTCAAACGGCTCTGCAAAGAAAGTGCTAGAGAACGTAACAACTGCAGCGCAAGAATAATTTGGCGAATTTAAAGCGCGCACGTTAAACCATACGCTTTGGATTTTCGATATAATTTGTGGCCCGGTTTTACGTCTTTCGTAACCGGGCCCACAGCATATTAAGGGGATATTAAACCGGCGACCTGAAGGCCCGTGCCATTATGGAAATCTTAACTTCTTCAGTCCGCGGCCGCCCCCAATCTGCCCCCGCCCCCTGTGGCCGCGAGACGTATATCCCACCGCAGACGTCGCCGCCAGGTGGCGCAAACCCGCAGCCCTAATATCCCAGCTGCCGCATCCCCGCAATAGCGGACAAACTGCGGCCCGTTGTGCGGCAAACTGTCACCCCCGCAGAACCGTCAGCCCCCATCGACCGGGTTCTAAACCCTACGGCGTCCGATGTTGGCCGCATGGCCGCCAAATCACAAGAGCCCTGAGGCAGAGACGAATGAACAAGCCGGCCACTCCTGCGGATAATGACGCCTTAGGAAGCGGTCACAAACCCGCTAAAAAAAGCAGGCAGCAATGACGACACAGTAAACCCACCGAATTGCGGCGATTCAAAGACAGTTCTGAAACGCGCGGAATAGGCCTGCACTTAGCGAATTCGGCCTGCAAGCGCTTTTCACCTTGCCGTCCACTTGCCTCTATAAGTTCCGCCCATCGTGCGGCCGTCAGCGGCGCACAACTGGTAGTAACGAAGAGCAATGACCGGGGACACACACGGGCAACAAGACCTCTCAGGACAGCGACGTCAGCTTTCAAAATTCAGGCACTGGCAGAGCTGGCTTCGCGACCGATTTAACCGATAACTGCAAGTGAAGCGGGACTACGCTGAAACGACAGCCTGACGTGCGCGTCAGCCGCCACGTGCAGATGCACCGCAGCCCGCAGCAGGCTATGGTGGCCCGTGGCTCCGGCACCGATGCAAGCGGCAATGGCAAGCCCCGGCTCGGCATCATGCCGGCAGAATCCGGCGTGCAGATCCGGGCGCTGTGACATCGAAATGGTCGGCAACTGTTTACATGGCCGCAGAGCCGGGTTGCCGCAGCATTCGTTCGCGACAGGCACGCAGGTCAAAAGAAGGCGATACCTTCTGATCATCGTAAGCCATGAAACGATGAACACAATTCCTGCGCCCCGCGGCGGGCACGTAAAGCGTATCCTGGTCGAGGATGGCGGTCCGGTGGAATTCGGCGCTCCCCTTGTGGAATTATTGAAAGATTACTGTCATGTTCGGGACAAAATCCGATCGCGAACACGGGCGAATCGCCCTGCGTGGTCCGTCCCCGCCCGCCGCGCGAAATGGGCGTCAAATCCGTCGCTGTGCACTCCACTGCCGACGCTGACCGATGCATGTGCGCATGGGACGAAGCGTCTGCCATCGGCCGCCGTCCTCTGCGCAATCCTATCTGAACTTTCCGTCCATCATTGGCGGCCTGTGAAATCACGGGCGCGCAGGTCGATCCACCCCGGATACGGCTTTTTGTCGGAAAACGCGGCCTTCGTGCAGGTGGTTTGAAGATACAGCCTGACCTTCATCGGCCCCACCGCCGAACACATCCGCATGATGGCGACAAGATCCCGCAGGACACGTGAAAAAGCCGGCGTGCCTGCGGTGCCCGGCTCTGACGGCGGCGTGCCCAACGCTCAAAGACGCGCAGCGCGTCGGTGTAAGAAATCGGCTATCCCGGTTATCATCAAGCGCCAGCCGCTGGCGGCGGCGGGGCGCATGAAAGTGGGCGCAAACCGCTGCTGACATGGAAAAAGCCCTTCCACTTCTGCCTGGGCCGAATCAAGGCCGCTTTCGGCAACGATGAAGTTTTTATATCGAGAAATTCTGACCACGCCCGCCACATTGGGAGATTCAGGTCTTTTGGTGATGGTAAAGGTAACGCCGTCCACTTGGGCGAGCGGGATTTGCTCGCGTGCAGCGCGACACCAAAAAAGTGCTCGAAGAGGCCCCGGGCCCTCGTCAACGAGCCCAGAAACTGCGGGCGGCGCAAATCGGTAAGGTCTGCGCCGACGCCCGGTGGCTGCGGATAACTATATCGCGCCTGGCACGAATCGAGTTTCCTGTTTCGAAAACCGACGAGTTCTATTTCATCGAAATGAACACCCGTTTGCAGGTCGAACACCGGTGATCAGAGAATAATCTTATGGCATCGTCCTGGTTCGTTCGGAAAACAGATGTCGCGTCGCCCGGCTGGCTTGCGAATGTCGTTCCACGCAGGACGCACTCTTAAGATCAATGGTCACAGCAATCGAGTGCGCGATCAACGCTGAAAAGCTGCCGAAACTTCACCCCCTGCCCCGGCACGATCACGCAGTAACACCACGCCCCCGGCGGTCTGGCGTGCGCGGATGGGATTCGGCGCTTTATGACGGCCTACCGGAATCCCGCCCTACTACGAAGCTTGATCGGCAAGCTGATCGTGCATGGCCGCGAACCGTCCAGAAGCCACTGGCCCGCTTGGCCCGCGCCTTGGCGAGCTGATTGTCGAACGGTGTCGACACCAACGATTCCGCTGTTCCATGCCTTGCTGGCAAGAGCCTGACGTTCAGTCCGCAACTACAACATCCACTGGCTGGAAACACTGGCTCGAAACCCCACCTGGGCTATGGAAATGACGGGGATGCCTGACGCCAACCTGTTGTTGCAGGCCTATCAGCAAGGTCTTTTTTCCCCATGCAGAGAACGCGCGGGACAAGCAAGACCGTGTTCTGGGTTCCAGCCCCGCTTTCGCGCTATCCTGCCGCTGGACGGCTTCCATATCTCTCGATCTTTGGCGCAAAAACCTTGCGGCGTGGCCAACCTGACGGGGCCAGTGCTGACGTGGCCTTTGCGGGCAGGTCGTGCAGGGCTGCCGCAGCCGGCCAGAAACGTGATCAACCCGCCAATTTATGATGTTAACTCAAGCGCTCCACGCGCAGGGCCGACGCCATTCCATCGGGAGGTTTTGGCAAGGTGACGCCTTTGGTCGCGCGTCTAATGGCGTCACGGTGGAACGGCGTTCTTTGGCGAAAGCATGTTTTCGACTGGTCACTGACGCAATCAAAAGTGGCGGCTGGTCTGCGCATAGGATCGCTTGCAGCAGCAGGGCTTTACGCTGTTTGATACGCAGTTCATCACCGGCATCTGGCGTCCGCTGGGCGTATCGAAATCCGCGCGCAGCCTACGAGACCCGCTTGCGCAATGCCTTAACGAAAGTTGCAGATTTTGGTCCCACAGCACCATAGATCTGGATCAGCTGGCGCAATCCATCACCCACACGTCGTAACGCGGGGTGGTTCCATGGCGTTCAGCGCGGGGCGACGCGATCATTCCAGCCGCTGAACACCGGCACCGGAATCGTCGCGATAAGGTCACGACAAGTTTCCGCATAAGGCGTCGCCATTCGGTTGTCAAGACGGGACCCGGCAGTCGTTCATAAACGAATGTTTAAAAAGCCAACTTTTTCGGCTTTGCCCAACACGCACAGAACAGGTCGAACAGTTGACCTGTCACTGTCCAAGACGCGCAATCACCGCCGTTGCGGGGACAAGGCCGACTTGGGCAAACGCGCTGCCCGGCAGCAGCAAGGCGCCACAAGGGCGGGCGCGGATCAATTCGCGGGGCCAATGGCCCCTCAGTAAATCGGTGCGGTCTGCAGGGAAACGCCGCTGCGCAGCGATCCCTTAGGTGCATAGGCCAAGCGCGGTGCCGGTCAGGTTTTCCCCCTGATGCGGCTGCTCTCCAAACCTGTATGGACAGAGCGGGCGTTCGGTCGGGGGTTTCATTCCCAGTCCGGGTGCAGCCATCCGTGGGCCATTCGGGCGCGATTTTGGTCGCCTCAATCTCGACTTTTGAAAATCACCCAGCGACGGCTGTCATCGGCGTTGCGATAATACAGATTACCTTCCTGCATCTTCGGCCCACTTTTTCGCCTTGCGCCACGTCCAGCAACTGGTGGCAAAGGTCTGACCATCCCACAGGTGAAACGCGTGCGATTTCTGAACAAGGCCCATCTCGTCTCCGGTTGCCTTAGGTTGTTTGTCATGCCCCAATCGGGCACAAAGGTCCGGGCACCGCTTATGGCAAGCGCGCTGTGACCTCTATTTTCGATCTTCATTTTCAGGCGTCTGCAAAGCCCGCCCGGATCATGCGTCGCCGCCGGGCGGCGCGCGGCAAAAGGCATCCGAGACGGATCGGCCAGCAATGGCTCCCAGTCGTCCCCGTCGGCAGGTATGTAGTTTCACAACGCGCACCACATCATCGAGTGAACGCCCCCGCCTGCCCCAGCGCATCGGCGATGGTAGCAGCGCATTGCGGCACTGTCCGTCACCATCAAATCGGCATCGGTCATGCGGCGAGTCATTAGCCCGTCGTGCCCTGGCGACGAAGACCGCAGCCATCCGCGACGACGCGGCGGGAATAGCCGATCTTTTTCCTCGAATGGAGACCGGTTGGAAATGTGGGTGAGGTCAATGGGTTAGTCCTCCATAATTTAATATAGGCGCCAAGCCAAGCCGCTAGGTGCGTAAATATAAAAGTTTCCTGATTTTTGAGGCTGAACCGCTGAAAATATGTCCCATGCGATCATCAAAGCTTTGTTCCAGACGTTTGCTTATGCACTTTGGCCACAAACGTTGCACAGTAAAACGGCACCAAATTGTACTGATCCACTTTCGCAAGTTGGCGGCTCTAACGGGCTCGACACCCCACTCGTCGGCCAGCCAAAGGCCTATTCCCGCGCATTCAATTGACGTGAAACTGGGGGCGCTGCGGGCGCCGGCAGGATTCCAGGGCGACGATTCGCATAGATGCAAAGGTCGTCAGACAGCGGTTGGCCGATGCATCACATCGAGATTGGTACGATATCGCGGAAATAGTTTATGCCGCAAAAACGCGGGATTACCCAGAGCGCGATCCACATGAATATAGGCGCAGACAAACACCGCAAAACGAAAACGCCCCCACCAAGGGCGAGGGTCGTCCAGCCGATCAAAGAAGAAAGCCGCATCGCTTAACGCCTGGCGGTTTCTTTCTCTTTCTTTTTGCCGTCCGTCGGTGGATCCAATGCAGCGGCCTGGCGTGCGGGACCGACGGCTTTCCTCGTTACGACGACTTCGGTCACTGTGTCCATGCCCGGCAGGTCGAACATCGTGTTCCAGCACGGATGTCTTCCATGATGGATCGGCGCAGACCGCGGGCACCGGGTTTTTGGCGTTCAATCGCAACGCCTTTGCGATCGCTTTCAGCGCATCTCGGTAAAGGTCAGCTTGTAATTGCTCCGATGTCGAAGCAGGCGCTGGTACTGCTTAACCCGCGGCGTTTTTCGGCGCGGTCAGGATGGTGATCAGCGCGTCTTCGTCCCCAGATCAGTCAAGGTTTGCGCGATCGACCGGCAGGCGGCAACGAAATTCCCGGAATCGGCGCAAACTTCAGCAAGGTCCTTCTGGCTCCCACGCTTCGGGTGAAATCTCGCCGACGCCGCGCTCGTCGCGGCCTTTGAACATTGGCACCAAAGCCCATGCTGACCCCTGCTAGCTTGGCAATGAATCTGTCCAGACCGGCAAACCGCGCCGCCACAGAATGAACCATGTAGAATGTTTCGTCGTGTCGAACTGCAGGAACTTCCTGCTGCGGATGCTTGCGCCCGCCTGCGGCGGGGCAAGAAGCGACCGGTGCCTTCCATGAATTTTCACAAAAGCTGCTGGCTGCACGCTTCGCGCCGCCACGTCGCGGGTGATGGACGGGTTGGTCGGACTTGCGAGTGATCTTATGACCTTCGTCGAATATACACGATTCCCGCGCTGGCGCGCGTTCCACGTTGTCATTCAGACGCCTGCAACAGCTTGGAGGATGATATTCTCGACGGTCTTCACCCACGTAACCCGGCTTCGGTCAGGGTCGTCGCGTCGGCCATCGTGAACGGCAACGTCCCAGAATCCGCGCTAGCGTTTTCTGTGGCCGAGCAGCCGTCTTGCGCAGCCCGTGGGGCCGATCAGCATGATTGTTTGGATTTTTCGCCAGTTCGAATGTCGGATTTATCGCTGTTTTATTCAACCGCTTATAGTGGGTTGTGGACGGCGACGGACAACACGCGTTTTGCATGCAATCTGGCCGATGACGTAATCGTCCCAGCCCAACGTTGCAGATGTGCGCGCGTGCCGGCACGCCTTCCGGATTTCAAAGTCGCGGATTTCGTTTCTTCGCGATAATATCCATGCAAAGTTTTCGACGCATTTCGTCGCAGATGAACACGGGTGGGCCCCGCGGATCAGTTTGCGCACCTCATGTCTGGTCTCTTTTGCCCGCAAAAAGCGCAGTATAAGCGTGTTTTTTGCTGTCGCTGGCGGTGGTGCTTGCCATTACTCGTGTCCTTTGGCCAAAGGCCGTTTGGTGTCGCGCTGTCCTTGGTCATGCAACTAGGACAGCGCCGACATGTGGCCACAAACGGCCAAAAAACGCATCAGGGTGTATGCGATCTAGCGCGCGGCGCGGTCAGGACGGGTTTTTATTCGTCCTCGCCTGTGTCGCGCTTGGTGACGATTCGTCGGATATGGCCGCCAACTGCCAGCGCCTCTTCGTGGGTCATCCACTTAATCGCGGTCCAGCGCCTTTTGCACTTTGGCCAGCGACTGGCCCGAAAATGCTTTAACATAAGAGTTATACATCCGCTCAACTGGTGGCTTCGATTTGTTTGCGGGGCGCGGATCAGGATATCCTGCTGCCGTGCCTTGTGGCGCCGCCGGATGGCCTGGTGCACCAGAAATTCAGCGTTGGGCAAGGAAAACCGCATGCCCTTTTCGACGCGATAGCGGATGACCGACCCCATGGACGCGCAGACCCGCAAGACCAGCGTCGACACCTTGGGGCGGATGTTACTGCCATGTGGTCATAAATGCTCATCCGCGTCGATCGACGGAACCCGCCCCGGAGAGTTTGATGTACATTGCTGATTTCTTTCTTCTCGGGTTTATCCGATTTCAAGGTGCAGCACTGGGCGACGACCAGCTGGCTCATGCCATCAATGGACGGGGCCGTTCACAAAAATGATGCGTTCTTTCAGCAGACCGGCTTGAAAATATCATAAGCACGTTTCCCCCGCGAAGAGGTCTGTTCGACCACGCATCGGCACAAGGTTCAAGTGTAGGTTTCGAACGGGATCTTTGCATAGCAATGCCTTCTGGTCTGACGTCTAGTTGGCGCGTCCGTGCGTTGTTCGCCTAAGTCTATGCACCCCTGCGCAG
>Ga0163217_1078814_pt1 | contig 17646 bp, 24 predicted proteins | sample SynspAceP_FD_185933 | JGI IMG/M metagenome (GOLD analysis project Ga0163217, IMG submission 185933) | Saline lake microbial communities from Ace Lake in Antarctica - Synechococcus sp. Ace-P (PacBio error correction) | ecosystem: Environmental > Aquatic > Non-marine Saline and Alkaline > Saline ...
CTGTCGGCAACTAGCGTGCGCCTGTGATGCCTTTTTTTTGAGGAATGTCAATGGTCAATGGACGACAATCTGCAAATCCCGCAAAAACAGGCCTTGAAATCTTTCCTCAATCGAAATTTCGAGACAAAGCCACGCAAACCGTTGCCGATTTCCTCCCAAAATAAAGAGGGGTAAAGGCAACAATATGGTGGAATCAGATAAGGAAACGTTGCTTTTTTGCGCAACATGGAACTATTTGGAAAACTTAAAGGATCGCCAGACGGTCACAATTTTTCTTTCGATAACAAAGATCAGACCATGACCTCCTCAGGGGAATACTCAATGATATAAAGGCAAATTGTTTGGAATTTTTAGGTGCCTGTGGTTTGTGCTGCATGGTGGGCTAATTTCGTCCAGGACGGAAATGTCAAAAACGTTATGGCTTGAAGGTTCAACAGCATTGACAGAAAAAAGCCAACAGGCTTGGAAAGCATGGGTTGGGCCGAATCCAAAGACGGCCCGCCGAAGCCGCTTGTCGCTTGGACGCAGCAACTGCGGCCTTGAAAACAGCTAAAGCTGACGCAACAGTCCCGCACTGGAAAGCTTGCACAGGCAGAAGAAACCACGAAGCTGCTAAATCTGCCGCTGAAGAGGCTTGCAAAACGCACTTGAAGGCGCAAAGAAGCTGAGGCAAGCTGTTGCCCCTGGCTGGCAGCAAAAGCGCGACGCAGAAAAGTACTTGTCATGACAGCCAAAGCCCTGAAGCAAGAAGACAAGTGATGGCACGGGGGTGCAGATGCTTCAACCTGCTGAACTGAAGAACTCAAATTGTCTTCCTATCAGGATCAGGTTTTTGGCAGCTCTCACATCTGATCTGGCCAGCAAAGGAATGTCATGGCCGCCTTGATCTGGGTTCCGTTGCTCTCGCACACGCGACTGAAGCGAAGTGCCGCTGCAATAAAGCACAGATGGCTTGCTGATATGAAAGCGCAGAGGTTGATGCGCTTGACCTGCCGAAGTTGCCCGACGAAAAACGCAAATGGGCTGCCTGATCTTTGGTGCAAATGTTTGAAACTCTGACAGCTGACGTTTGCTGCCAGGAACGGAAATGGTTTTCTCACACTGACCGCAACCATTGAGCAGATGAAAGCTGGCAATGAAGCTCACTGCTGCTGACGAAGCGGCGCCTGCCAACTAATCTATTCAACAGCTGAAAATTCGATTTGGGCGGCTGCATACAGGCCGCCCCTTTTTTGTGTCCGTCATGCAATGCCTCGGTTCCTCAAAATCCTGTTTCAATGCTTCTTTAAGTGAAGCGCTGCGCATAAAGTCCCGCTCTATTTGAAATCCTGTCAGATGCGGAATTGCAGGCAAATTGGTAAGCATCGAAGCAAAATCTTTGAAGCAGGCTTTAAATCAATTCGCGATGCTTCGGCCTGCGCAGAATCTTCTGTGGCATGACGATGAAAGCGGACCACAGAAGAGTCTGACACGGCTTCCTGCGGGTCGTGCCGGCCTGTTTGCCACTCATTATATGCAGGCTGGCCACTTTTATGTGCCATCGCCTATGTGACCAGATTATCTTCGCGCGCTGCTGGGCGAATTGATATGGCAATTTTTGCTCTGGGTTGGGTCTGGATCGCTTTCTTGGTCAACCACCACATTCGGATTTTCCATGAGCGCCATTCGCTACCTGGCGCGCTACAGGCAACCGGTGAGGCGGGACTGGCAGTTGTTTCTTTCCGTTTTTCCATTGATAATCCCATTGGCTCGTTTAGCTGCCTGGCTGCGGTTCTGGGCGTATTGCTTTTTGACGTCCCGGGGCCTTGCCGGTGCCGAGTACTATGTTTGCCCTTGATAACTCGCCAGCGGGTTTGCGTCCCCACTGTTTGCACTTCAAGGAAATATGAAAATGGAAGCTTCGCGCGCGGCCCGCCATTGGGTTTTTTGCTGGCGCTGCTCAACCTACCTCTTGCGGCATGGCTTTCTGCCTGTTTTTGGTCTTGGCTGTTGTCATCGTTTTGAGCATCGCCGTCACTTGCGCTTGTCGTTTGCTTTCGCGGCCATTGGCCTGTCGCTGGCCATAACAGGCAAGCATTCTGGCCAAACGTCTCATTTGATGAGGCGACGCGCGCTTCCCAAAGGCGGTGCCGCCGTCTACGACCGCAGAACCTGGCTCAAAACAATCCGCGCCCCTGGCTCTGCAGGATGGTGCAATCATTGCTGGTGTGCCTATTTCAGACAATTCTGGTTCTCAGCTTTTTTGTTTCGCCGACCGCAATCGGGATTTATTTTGCGGCGACATGCGTATTGCGGCAAATTGTTGGCTTTGTCGCTTTGCAGCCTCTGCGGGAACCGCAAACGTCCTTTTCCAAACCTGAAGCGCTGCAGGGCAAGACAGACGAGTTGAAATCCTGTCCCGGGGCCACAATCCGTATCTCTTTCTGTTATCGGCTCATTGCCTGCGCTTGGGTATGCCTATTGCAGGTCCGCTGTTGCTGAAAACTATCGGAGCAGGGCTTTATCGTGGGCACCCGGTCTTTGCTTGTTTCTTATGGCGGGATTGCTGGTACATAGGCTGCGTTTTTTCGTCAGCGGAAGATCTGCTTAACATGACCGGCCATCAGACGGCATGACTGCGTCTTCCTATTTTGGCGCGCTTGGTGTTAATCCTGGTTCTCATCTGGCGGCTCATTCCCTATTTCGTTTGATTGGAGCGGCGAATTGCCACCTCCCATATCAATTGGCTTCCGGGTCATCTTATCTGGCTTCGGCGTCCGCTCCGCCTCAATATTTCTCTGTTTGGTGCCAGTTTTCGGGCGCTAGAGTGCTTTTAGCAAAGCGTTATCGTAGCTTCGGCAGATCCTTCACCTGTGAGTGCAATTGCTGCAAACGCCCCTTGTGTACAGGGCTGTAAACACCGCAGCTTTGGCTCGGGAACACCGCCTATGGCCCAGCCAGATTTCTCGTGACCCATCTTTTTGTCTCAAAATCATAAAAGCATCAACGCCTGCCCATAATAAGTGCCCTGATTCAAACATCGATAGAGCTTGGAAAAACATGCACGGTCCGTCCTGCATGGTTAGATACTTGCCGGACAAAAGAAGCCTTCCAAAGCCTGGATGATATCGTTCCGCCGATGCGACAGGTTTTTCCCGCTGCGCCCGGCCTGACTTGGATGGAAATTTCTTTGCGTGTTTAAATCTTGGTCGGCAGCTGACGAAGGCATTATCACTGCCTTTGTGACAATGGCGCATTTGGGGTATCTCCCAAGGGAGTAATCAGTCTGTCCGTTCCGCCTGTGCGTAGGCACGCCATCGATTGTTTCCGGATGACGCGCACCCAATAGCCATAGCCGCTGTTGGAGTAGCGCCAGAAAACTGTCCGGGGCAGAAACAGCGCACCGGCGCTTGCCGCAGCAGCGATATTTCCTATCCAGTTCTGCAGCATTCTGCTTTGTGTCTGGAACTCAGAATTTTTTCACTTGTGCTGGACCAAGCCGCTGTAATGGTTTTCTCAAGGATGCCTGATTGTAATGAATGTTGCGTTTGGCAGACCAATGCAATTGAACGGTTTGACAGGTGTTTCAAGCGTCAAGCTTGTCTCCTGCAATCATCTGCAAAATAACAATGGCAGTCAGAGTTTTACCAGACACTTGCCCAGTAAAAAGGCATCGCCATCTCAGCATGAACCGATTGTTCGGACCAAGCGCCCCTGCGGCCCGGAGATGGAGCCTGTCATGGCAAACTCGCTCGTGTTTCGCCAGTTGCATGTGCAAACGCAGGCATTGAGACGAGAACGGACGACGCCTTTTTACGGGTTGTCGTCTCCGATGCTGTCTTCTGCGTGGCCAACTCGTTGGGGCGGGCGTGAAGTGCTCGGTCCTTGCATAGGCAGCAGTTTATCTGGCAATGTCGGCTGTCGGTATTTTGCAAAAGCGATGCCCTGTTCCCGGCAGCACGCATGCAGATAGCGACAGACAGAACCCAATGAGCATGACCTGTTGGGAAATGATTACGATGATCCAAATATATGTCTCCATGCCGTCTGCCGTGCATGACTGGTGTCATCGTGGTTACAAGCTGGTCTTTGGATCAATAACCGAATCGCAGAAAAATTAATTATGGACAACATAAAATTATTGTTTTACAGTAATTATATCGAAAATGAATGGATAATCAGAAGCGAGTTTGAAAATGGAACATCGTGACCATAAATCTGCGTAGATCAGTATCTGGTTGGCTGTCATCAGCACGGTGCTTGCTGTTCCTGCTACCAATCGCTGTCCTGGTAGGGTGTTCACAACGATATATCGGTTTTTGGCCAGTCAAGCCGGCTTGTCGCCAAGAATTTGGCGCCCGATCGGCGGCTGTTTATCATTGCCGGTTTTGGTGTCGGTTGTGCCGGTGCTGTGTCCTTTTGACATGGGCGCTTTGGTCGGCAAGTCGGTTATTTTTTGTTGTTAAGGAAGTGGGCGTTTACCTGAAAGCCGAGCAAATGTGATCGCCTTGAAACGGTTTTTGGGAAATTTGGTCGCCCTGTTCAGGGCTGGCCGGGCTGCTGTTGCCAACTATTATTGGCTTGTTTGGCCTGACTGCAAACAGCGGTGCAGGGGGAGAGGGCACTGATTGTTAGTCTTGGGCAGCACACCCCTGTTTGAAGTCTGCTATTTTTTTTTTTTTTTGGGGGGCCCGGGGGGGAACCCAAAAAAACTCTGGACCCAATGGCAAGCCGTCACGGCCAAATGCCACTTGCCATTGCCGAAGACCACGCTCAGATCGTTTGCTGCAGATTTTGGTGACACTTGATGTTGATGCCTGGCGAAACGCAAAATCCGGTCAAAGGATTTTTGGCGGTCCATATTGGCAATCACAGAAAGCAAATCTCTCTTTGCTTCAAGCAAGGTAAGGTAAAAAGCGTGCTGCGCTTTGGAACGCTGGTCTAAAATCTGTGATTTTCTTGAATGCAGCCGGCAGAATATTCTGACCTTTCAACATACCAACGATGATGAAAATCAAGGAATTAGTCGCCAGCCAGAAAGAACTGCCACAAGCCATCAGGAGAGATGCCGAGGCGGAAAAAATTAATAGGCACCAAAACGCTTTCATATCCTCAAAATAGTCGCCGGCCCGCACCAGAGTGAAAAGCTCGACGCGTTGCTGTGGTGCAAGCGTATCAAGGAAGAATATTTGCAAAATAGGGCCAGACGTAATCTCTGCGTCAGTGCCTGCATGCAATCCTGAAGCTACCCGGCTCCAGAACTTCGCAGCAACAATGGCCAAAATTTCTGCCCCTCTTCATCTACCGACAAATCATCGCAGATATGGAACCGGGGTCCATCCAACCCTCGTCAAACGCCACAGCCGGAACCTTGCCATTGGCCCGCAATAATGGCGGTCAGTGCAGCGAGGTTTTCCGTTGCGCGCGGCTGATAGAAGCGCCGCATGAGTTTTTGTTTGAACCGTCTTTCGCGGCAAGCAACCGTCCATTCGTAGGAATGGCGGTTGGCGCTTCACAGCGTACATTGGCGTTGCCGGGTATAGTACTTTCTTGCACTGACGGGGGCAACGGATTCGGGCTTAACGGAAAGGATTCCGTCTCAACTGTTCTGGCGCGCTTTGTGGCAAATGTCGACGCACGCAAACAAAAAAGCACCTAAATGCAATAAATCAGGTCAGGCCTGAGCCGAAGCGATTAAAATGAGGTATTTTCAATCATAAAAACAAGATAAGGGCTACAAGCCCCGATCTGTCAAATGAATATGCTTTGGATGTCTGCTTAGCAAGATAAAAGGTGCTAAATTCCAGCAGCCCTGAACATGGTTGAATTCGCCCGTCTGGGATGCCGTTTTCTGGCAGCTTGGGCCGCAATAGTCTGCAGCAACGTCGTCTTCACCGTTTTCGGTGAACAATCCCGCGAGAGGAAGCGGCGGGAATATGGAAGTCTCGATCAGAAAATTCCGGCTCAACGCCTTGTTCCAGGCTTCCTTGCCATGCGGCTTGAAAGCGTGCAAAGGGCTTGTTTTGCTGACGATCTGCCAGTCCAAAGTCCTAGTCCAAAGTCTTCTTCTTCCCTGCCAACAGTTCCTGCATGTTCAGCCCCGTTTTGTGCAATATTTGTAGCTAATTTTATCACAAAGCTGAACGAGTTGGCGCAGTACCTGATTTTAGGGTCAACAAAGTCTAAAAAACGTGCAATATCGAGCTGAATCTACTGCGGGGGCAGTGGTGTCCGGCAGCCCCGCTTGAAGCGTCGTCGCTAAATCGTTTTCTGTCGTCGGTCTCTGCAGGGACAGGTTTTGAACGGGGCGGTAGTTGGTGGCCAATGACCCGCGTCACTCCTACACAGCCTCGGTTTCATAAGGCGCAAAATCGTTTTGAGCAGCTGGCGTGCAGGTATTGGTGGACCTGGCTCCAGAATAGGCCCCCCCCCGGAAGGCATTTATTATAAGGGCCTGATACGGGCCGCGTCTGGCTGGTGTCGGGCTGCTCAGCTTCCAACAGATTCGCCATGCTGATCCGCCAACAAAAAAACAACCCTTCGTGGGTGGCGTTTTCGCACAGAGGGAATGCAGGAATCCAAGCCCCCATGATGCTGAGAGGCCCGAAGAAGCTCATTCCTCGTAAGGCGGAAGACATCGCCAGACTGTGCAGACTGCGCATATGCTGGATCCCAACAGCAATGGCAGCAGGCACAAGCCATCAAAAGACAACGGCACGGATGCGATTTGAGTCCTGAAATCATGACCGCCCGTGCCGCGATGGCACTCAAATTTCAAAGATTGACTTGGTCTTGAGTGTCCTTATTCCTGAAATTATTTCCTGCTTCGGGCTGAAAGGCTAGAAACGCAAAGGCAAAGGTTACGTCGTAAAACCGCCTGCGTCACCGGCGGCTTGCCATCGGCCTAGCTTGTAGGCTACGACCATTTCCAACATCCTTGGCCCTCGGAATAACGACTGGTGGTCCAGCGCAAGAGTTTCTGCCCGCTTCCCAATGTCAAGCTCCACATCGCCAAGCTTCACCGATGGCTGATCTCGCAGATGCGTCAGGGTTGGTTGGCTTTGGCTCACATCCTGTTTGACAACGATAAACGCGCACCATTTGGGCCCGATATCGGTGGGAGAATCGCCCACGAAACAACGGATATGGCGCGGCCGACGACTCGTCATAATTGACGTATGGGTTGGAGCCGTATCGGCGCATATTGGGATTGTTCGGCACAAGTACTTTTCCGTCCGGATTGGCTTTCCACAAGCGTTCAAAACTTTCCACACGGCTGGGGATCATTCGCAAATCTGTATCCAGCAACTCCCGGACAATTGGCATTTCCGGTTGAATTGGCTGCCACCAGGATTCAGTCTGCCGATCATACATCACCAGATCAGAATTCCTGAGCTTTCCCCGTGGTGCCAAAATCCAGCATTGTTCTCGCAACCCGGCGGTCAAACACCAGTGGGATTAACACACTGGACACATAGGGTGACAGCCACGACAGGCGTGCCATTCCGACTTCATCATTCACGATTTCATGCCAAGGTTCATGACCTGAAGCGGATAGGCCGCGAAATGTCTCCCATCAATGGTCCAGTCGGATCACCGGCTCTAATGGCCCAAGATTGGTAACTTCTTTTGCGCCACAAATTGCGGATTAATCGATGGATGGAAATCCCGTCGCGCGGTGGCGCCACCGGACAGGATTTCATAAGAATTCCAATACTGCCTCTTGGAAAAAATCTGTCTTCCAACCTTCAAGACGCCAATCAAACCGCATCGGCAATGCTTGACTGGGCGATCGAAGCAACAGCGGCACCAGTCCCAACAATGATCGATATCTGAAACGGCAGATGGACGTCGCTGGTTTGATTGCGAACAGCTGACTGCCTCGGGCTTTTCACTAGGGCCATGACGAACCTCCCGGTTAATTCTTTCGTGAACTTATCTTTCCACTGAGATTGTCACGTTTGCTGCGCTTCCCCCAATCAATCCTGTTCACGGAGCCGTGACCGCGGCCCCTCCATCTTAAAGGGAAGTCCGATTCTAAGATCTTGCTGTATTCGCAAAATGTCAGCAAGTCCGGTGACCGTTTCACACTCCTGAATGTCGGTAAAATGCTCATCCACCTTGCCTCTGCTGCATCGCCCGGCAGCAAGGTCGCCGATGGGAATTCTCCGCCCTTAATGGCAATTCAAGCACATAGTGAAAGCCATGCTTCAAATTACTCTCTGATAAAGAATATGTTTTTGGGAAAGGCTTTTCAGACTGGTTTTCTTCGCGCAGTTCTCGAATTGCAGCGGCGCAATGGTTTCATCCCGCAAATCGCTTTGCCCACCCGGCTATGCCCACAGGCCCCTTGTTTGGTGCCATTGGCACGGCGAACAAGCAAATTTTTGTTCCAATCCTGCAAAATAAGCGACGCAAACCGCGCCAAAAACTGGATGTTGCAACTGAAGGAGAAATTGTTGGCACATAAAATCCGGTTTGAGATCGCTGATTGTCTATCGGTGTCTTTAGTTTGTTTGCAGGAGGGTTCGTTTGTCCAATTGTGTGGTCGATTTACTATTAACAGCACCAACTGAGGCCGTCGCTGCAACTTTTCAGGTATGAAACGAAGACAAAGCGGCAAGAGGAATTCCCGCCCAGGGGGGGGGGGGGGCGGATACAATATTGGCCCGAACGCAGCCCATCCGTAAACGATCCGGCAGGAGATGTCGCGCCATGTCATGCGGCTTTGTTCCGCTGGGGGCTTGTGCCCTGCTGTTGGGTCAGGACCCTCAGCAAATTTACCCTGTTGATCAATGCCGGGGGCGGAAACCGCGCGCCGCGAAACCAAGTTTTCAGGGGCCTCCATGCGTCACCATCGGTGTTTGGTGGCCGGCGAGCCGGCTATTTTACGAGTGGGGCGCGGGAAGGGGGGCAAAAGCAAAACCCTTCTATATGCGGCGCAGGAAATGGAGAATGTGTTCGCAATGGCTGGGCTTTGGGCTGATTGGTCTGGTCCCGATGGGCCAATCTCATCGATTTTCCGGAGCTTTCCTCACGCAGCCCTGCCAATGAGGCATTATCCCGGCATTCACCAAACCGGATGCCAATTGTCCTGACGCGGATGGTTTGAATGACTGGCTGAACGTCTCGCAGGTTAGATGCACCCGAAGCACATCGGATTGCTAGAAGCCATCCCCGAAGACTTTTTTGAAGCGATTCCCGTCAGTTCTCGCGAGTTTCAATCACATCCCGCAACGAACGATTCGCGATCTCATAAATAGAGTTGAAACAGACCACCAAGAGTGAAGCGCGCAAACAAACCAAAAGATGCGCAATTGAACTGTTTTTAGACTTGGCATTTCGAAAATGATCAGCACTGGACCGTATACCAATCACTATGTCAGTTTTTTGAATCAGAATAATTTTTCAGCCTGACGTGCAGAATCCGAAACCACACACCATAAAGTGCAAATAGAGGAACACAACCAACTTTGGGGGCAAAGGCGAGTTGAAAATGGACCACTATGAATGCTGATTGTGATCGGAAGCGGCGCCGGCGGGGCGGCGTGCTGCCCCTTCAGGCGGCGAAAACTTGGAAAAGATGTTTTGGGTGGGGATGCGCCGGACGACGCGTTGGCGGCGTGTCCCGTCCACACCGCACATCCCTTCAAAAAACCTTGCGCGAAACGCCCTGAATCTTTCAGGCTGGCGGGAAGTGGCTTCTACGGACGCTCTTATGCGGGTCAAGCGGACATCTCGCGCAGATGATCTGGCGCACGCGGCTTTCACAATCACACTTGGCGCAATGAAGTTGAAGTTTCTGGAGGCATCCAGTTTGCCCGTAATCAGGTGACCACCCCTGGCTGAGAAGAAGTTTCAGGACGCCAAGACCGTCGCAGTAACAGGCGAGGAAGGCGAAAATCTTCCATTTTACCGCCGACTTTTTCCTTAGCTGGCTTTGTAGGGACAGTTTCCTTTCAAGCCGGATTACGTCTTTTGAGCGGGCGTATCGGTGTTCGACAAGCGACAGCATTCTGGAACTTGGCAAGCTGCCGGCGTTCACTGGCTGTGATGGGGCCGTGTCATCGCATCGAATTGCCACCATTTTCAGCGCGCCTGGATGTTCCAATGTCCAGCGCTGAATTGAACCACGTGGACACGATGCTGGACTTTATCGAAAGGAACTGGTCAGCGACTTCACCTATCAGCTCCGTGACAGGGGCGTGGTTCTGCGTATGGGCAATGCGGTTACAAAGTAACGAAGCGCGAATAAGGGCGGCCTGCACCATAGAACTGGAAGGTGGTCGGTCCATTCGATCAGAGACCGTGTTGTTTGCGGTCCGGGCGCATGGCGCAACCCCAATCTCCAATCTTGAGGCGGTCGGAACTGGAAATGTTGACCATCCGTGGACGCTTGGAAGGTCATCCCACAACCGTTCCAGACGCAGTCCCACATATCTATGCCGCTTGGTGATGTCATCGGCTTCCCCCCAGCCTTGCTTCCACATCGATGGAAACAGGGCGCGCATTGCTTTGCCTGTTCAATCTTTGAAGTGGGTTAATCTGCATGCACCGCCTGAATTCTTTCCCTACGGTAATCTATTCGTTCCGGAAAATTTCACTGTGGGATTGACGGAAGAAGAAGTGAAAGAGCGCGACAATCCTTATGAGGTGGGAATTGCAGGTTCCGCGAGACGTCCAGAGGGCACATTATGGGGTTGGATTCAGGTCTCCAAAATGATTTTCTCCCTCAAGACCAGGCCGTTTGCTGGGTTGTCAATCGTTGGCGAGGGATGCGACAGAACTGATCCATATCGGCCAGGCGGTTCTCATCTCAAGGGACGCCCTGGACTATTTTGGTTGAGAACGCATTCAACTATCCAACCTTGCTGAGGTTCAAATCGCCGCGCTGGACGCCTGGAACCGCATGCGCAGTCCGAATGATGATCTACCGTCCGTGCAACGGAATTGAATGCTTCAGGTGGCGTTTGATCAGCTTGCCCTTAATAGGTACGGCTGTGTTTTGCCTATCCAGCGGCGCATTGCTCGTGCCTGGCGCAATCGTAATGGACATTGTTGGTGTTTCTTTTGTAGCCACGGTTACGGGCGTTGGCGGTGGCACACTTGCGCGATTGCTGCTGGCGTACGCCCGTCAGTTGGTGGAGCGACCCCATTGAAATTTGCATCCTGCATTATCTGCGCAGTGGTGGTGAGTCTGTTCAAATGCAAAATGCTTGGCCGCCGTCTGCCAGTGGCTGCTTTATGCTGATGCTGCGGACTGGCCCTATTTTGTGGGTGCTGGGTGCCGCAAAGGGCAGAAGAGGCCGGGGCGCATGCGAGATGGTGGCGATCCTCTTTGGGGCATGAAGTGCAGTTTTTGGCGGCCTGTTGCGTGATGTAATCTGCATGAAGCGGCCGATCATCATGCGGCAAGGGAATCTACATCACAGCCGCTCTGGCAGAGCGGCTGTTTATGTTCTGCTGCCAGCTCAATAGGCTTTGAATCCGCGCCCTGGGCCGGATTATCGATTGCGTTGGCGTTGGCGCCATACCGCCGGCGATTCGCTAATGGCTGGAACCTGCCATTTCCAAAAATAGATGAGGAATAGTTGCTAGGGCAGCAAAGCACCGGGATTTTGAACACGCCCATCAAGGGTCGAGTGTACGTTTCATCCTGGCGCATCATATCCAGTCACATACTGATTTGATGTGAGGCATCAGTTTTGCCTTGAGCCGTCCAATGCCATGTTCGGCTGAAAGCCGAGCCGCCATAGGCGCGACAATATCGTGAACCACGGTGTTGACCCGATCCCACTCAAGCCCAGAAAGGCATCCTTGGTCAGCACCGATCGGCTGGCTGACATTGAAGTGAATTGTTGCCATCACCAAAGAAGCCCAAACGGCAACCGGACGACAATTCGCGATCGTTTTGCCAATAAACGGCATCGCTGGCTTTCCAAATGAAATCCGGCCATTTTCGATACCGGAACAGAAACGTCATGCTTGATTGAACCGCCCTCATATTTCTGGACTTCTGACATGGCACATGCCGCAAGCGCCAGAAAAGCCATCCCTGCTTGTGCAAGAGAATTGCAGGCAAGCCACCGCATCATTGACATGGCCGTGCCTCGAAAGCCATTTCGAAAGCCTCGGCCATAAGCGCTTTCAGCTTTTCGCATCTGAGCGGCCGCCTGGAATCTCAATTTACGGCGTACCATGGGTGCTCGCCCTCTAACGGGTCACGTGCAACCCCTCAAGGTGGCGATCATGTATACTCGCATCCGATCCCGCGGGATGAGCCTCAAAACCGTCAGATTTGAAGCCCGGCCCAATCCTTGCGGCATATTCAGTGTTGGCAAGGGCAGCATTGGGGGACTCAAAGCCCATAAAGGCAACTTTGTTGGCCTCTTGGTTGGGGAAAAGTTTCAGCTAGCGCTGTTTTACCAGACCCAAAGTGCCTTCCGCGCCGATGAATAATTGTTTCAGGTTCCGTTAAACCTGTGTTGTTCTTTTCTTCCGCAAGGCCGCAGACGCGTTCCAGATACGCCACATCGGCAAGAAACCACTTCAAAGTCCCACACCAGAATCTCGCGTATTTCCGTAAGGCCAGACACCGGTGCCGCCGCATTGCTGGAGATGTTGCCGCCAATCTGGCACGAAGCCCTGTGAGCCTAGCGGACAGTGGGAAAAAACCGGTCTGCAAATCGGAAAGCTTGCCTGTTTGAATTCGCTCCCAGCACAACACCCGCTTCCCACGGTGATTGGAATTGCCCGCTCTGAATCGAGGTTTCGTAATGGCGTTTAAGTCTGTCCTGTAGACGGATAATATGGTTTTTTTCATCGTCAGGCATTTGCCCGCCGCAGCCCGGTATTGCCCCGCCTTGCGGAAACGATTTTCGGCCGTGAGAGGCAAAGCCCAGCTTCCGGCACATCTACTGACTTCTGGTGTGTTGAGGGCCGAACAACCGCAAGTGGCCTTGCGCTGATAGGCCGCCCATTCGCGCAAAATGGGTTTGCATGTCAAATTCCTGATTGCTCCAGCAGGCAATTGGCGCCAAGCGCGTTTTTTGAAATTCTGAAAGCATGAAATTGGTTTCTCAAGGTCCGACTGAAATGTTGCATCATGCTTTTGAAAGCTGCTAAGCGCTTTTGTGGCATACACCGGCCTCGATCCAGAGTCCGATCCCGGACCCTGAAACACAGACCCGCGAAACGCCACAGACTTTGCCCCACCCGGCGGCCTGCTTGCAAGAATACTGCAAGGACGTTTTCAATGGCGACGGAATTTTGCCAATCTTAACCGTAACATCATGAAGGGCAAAAAAGGCCTCATCATGGGCCTTGCCAACAATCGCTTTCCATTGCTGGGGAATTGCCAAAGCCTTGTCCATGGAACAGGCGCGGATCTGGCCTTTACCTATCAGGGCGAAATGCCGCTGAAAGCGGGTTGAGCCATTGGTGGCGGAATTGGCGCCATGTTGCTGGCATTGGCGTGTGACGGACACTAGCGACATTGATGCTGGTTTTTGCCGTATTTGGAACAACATTGGGGCAATAGCTCGACTTTGTCGTGGCAATTGCCAATTGCCTTTTTCCGACAAGGAAGAACTAACCGGCCGCTAATGTTGATACTCCGGCAGCAATTTTCAGAAGACCATGCTCATTTCCGTTTACTGCGCTGACGGCTGTCACAACACGGGCAGAAAAGCTGATGACCGACGGTGGGTCGATTTTGACACTGACATATTTTGGGCGCCGAAAAAGTTATGCCCCATTACAATGTCATGGGCGTTGGCCAAAGCTGGTCATGGAAGCATCTGTGCGTAATCTGGCCGTAACCTTCGCCCCAAGAAAATCCGCGTAAATGCATTGTCTGCTGGTCACATCAAACATTGGCCTTGCGTCCGCGGCATTTGGTGATTTCCGTATAGTTCTGGACTGGAAACGAAAAACAATTCGCCCCTGCGCCAGACAGTGACAACGATCAGGTTGGTCCGCTCTGCGTTTTTTATCTTTTGTCTGAATCTCAGCTCTTGGGTTTACCGGCGAGGTCACCATGTGGATTCCGGATACCAACGTCGTTGCATGAAGCCGTCGATGCCCACCGATACTCGTGTTTAGACAAGAAGTAGTTCAAACAGAGAAACACACGATTTATTTTGTCCGCCATGGTCCAGACGGACTGGAACGCATGTTTGGCCGCTTTCAGGGCCACGAAAGATATCCCGCTCAATGACAACGGGACGTGACCCAGGCAACGGCGCAACGGACGCGCTCTGAAAGACCATTTGCCGTCATTCGACTTGCCATTTTTCTGGCAAGGCCCTAATGTCCGCGGACCAGCGAGACCAATGGAACTGCTTGCGTGGTGAAATGGGGTTGCCACCGGACCGATTACGCCACCGATGATCGACTGAAGGAAATTGGCTTTGGCAAGTTTGAAGGTCTCACGGCAGCGGAGATTGACGAACAGCATGCGAATCTGGAATCCGAGCGTCAGAGTGATAAATTCCATTTGCCCCCCTGAAGGCGAAAGCTACGCGATGCTGACAAGAGCGTGTGCGCGCGTTATTGAGGCGATCGACAAGGGGATATCGTGATTTGGTGTCCCGGGGCGTAGCCGTGCCGTGCGCGGCATTTTGCAAATCCTTTTTCGGGCGACGAGGTTCTGGCTTTGCAACCCCGCAGGAATCAGGTGATGAAGCTTTGTCGTGGGGGGTCCTGCTGGTTCCTAGGGCGTTGGGTCCAAATCCAACGTTGGTATTGACCCAAACGCCGCAACTCACTTAAACACCGGGTCACCAGCAATTAGTGGCGTAATTTCCCTGTCTCACAACAGTTTTGGCCATCTCTTCCGCGTCACCACATGGGGCCGAAAGCCACGGCCGCGGCACTAGGCTGTGTGGTGGTGGAGTTCCGCCTCCGGCTTGCCGATTTCCGAAAATGATCCAAGCAATGATGGAAAAGCGCCCGTCCGTCCAATCAAAAGCTCACCACACAGCCGCAAAGAACCGGATCAGGTGCGCATTCTGTCGGGTGTGTTCCCCGAGAGGAAACGCGGCATATTGCTGACAACGCGGGCACGCCGGATCTCCGCTGATGATCGAGAATGTAGAATCAGCGGCTCAAAAAGATTATTCCTGAAATCAAGGAACGGCTATCGTCCGCGGTCACGCTGATTTCACCTATGATCCAAATATGCATCCGCGACTATCGCGGCGGTGGGGCGCTCAACTCAAGCGCGTGAGACAGCTGGCGCGCCGTAGCGCAGGGGCTGTTGCCCGTCAGGTCATCACCAATGCGTGTTGCGCGGCCGCTCTGGTGCAAATCGGGGGATATTGCTGTTCCGACCCGTGATCGGCTGGGAATTGGGATGAAAGTCGACAACAATCCATTTTTCTGGTCCGATCCCCGTTATTGGCCAAGGAATGGGAACGTATCTGGATGGAAATTCGCAAGTCGGGTTCCAGTTGGTCGGTGCCATCAATCGAAGTGGTGCGGATCAGGTGTCCCGGTTGCGCTTGCGCGCCCGGTTTACGGCAAGCTGGATCAGGATATTGGCTTTCTGCCTTCATGTCCGACTCAACCGCGGTAAAGGGGTGTGGAAATTGGGCAATGGCTTTGAGGCCGCGCGCTTGAAGTGGCGAGGACAATGCCGACGAAATGCGCATGGGAGACGATGGCAAGCCGGTCTTTTTGTCGAACAAGAAGGCCGGTATTTCTGGGTGGCATTTCTCCGGCGAGCCGGTTGTTGGCGCGCTTTTGCTGTGAAACCGAACTTCTTCCATTTTGACGACGCGCAAAGTGTTACCCGAAGTGGGTGAGGACGTCATGTGCCGCACCAAAGGGGCGGCATGACCCGTGTGTGGGTATCCGCGGCCCGTGGCCGATTGGCGAGGCCATGATGGCCTGTGTTCTGGCCGACCACCTTCTGCGTCACCGTGGACCAGAATGGCTGACATCATGACAGACTCAAATCTGCGCGTTTCGGTCAGGCCATTGAGGCTTTTCCAAGCTGGCGAAATGGTTGTGGTAACCGATGATTGATGATCAGCGAAAACGAAGGCGATCTGATTGTGCAGCGGTGCATTTACGCCGGAAAACCATGGCGTTTTTGTGCGCTAACACCAGCGGCAATTGTTTGTGCGCAGCTGAGCCGTTCGCAAGCCGAGCGTACTCCGTTGCAGGCCGATGGTCGCGAACAATGAACGCGCCACCACAGCACCGGCATTTACAGTGTCGTTGATTACCGCACGATACGACACCGGTTATTTCGCGGCAGAGCGGTGCTCACAGTTCGGCGCCATGGCCATATCCGAAATGTCGGCCGCTGTCGACTTTGTGCGCCTGGTCCATATTTTTTTCCCTCTGGGTTGCCCAAGGAAGGTGGGTTTTTGTTGCCTGACTCGGTCTGGTCACAACAGAAGCCGCGTGGATTTGTGCAGCTTGCGGAACTGGCCCGCAGTGGGGGTTATCTTCCGAACTGAGGTCAATGATGATGGACCGTAAAGGCGGCGCTTGCCGTTGCGGAATTCGCCAAAGAGCACGGTTCCTTAAAATCAATTCCCGTTGGCCGATCTGAATTACCTTCCGCCAAACGCCGGGATAAGTTTGGTGGAACGTGTTGGTGAGCGCCACACTTCAGACAGTTTTTTTGGCGAACGCGCGCCCATTTTCTTTACCGCACATTTGAATCCCATGCAACATCTGCTCTCTGTCTTTGGTAAGATCCAGACGGCGCGCCAGTGCCGGTGCGTCTTCATATGGAAGCCATTCTGGGGTGATGTTTTCGGGGCCAATTCGACCCTTAAAGACGGGGGCAGTCCTCTATCGCTGAAAGAAGGCAGGGGCATCATTGTCTATCTGCGTGAAGGCCCGGTGGCAGGCGTTGCGTCGGATTCAGACGCGGGCTTGTGCCCCAACGCTTTCCCCGGATGAAGACGAATCCCACGGGTCGGACCCAAAGCCGCGAAGAGGCCTGGGCGTGAGATTGGCCTAGGCGCGCAGTTTTGCGTGATTCTGGAAAAGTGGTCCCATATTCGTCTGCTGGCGTCCCGAAAAACGCCACTATGTGGGGGCCTCAAGGGATTTGGAATTACGATCTCAGAGACCGATATTCCCTCGACGTCTGACGCGGCCACTGACGCACCACAACAGCGCGTCAGGATAAAGCAATGATCGAGCAGATGGCAATTGCAATTAACCATGGAGTGTTTGCAGTTCCCATCAAAAAAATGGTCCGGCCACCATCACAGCCACACCAACCTGCCAACACCCATTTGCCAGGGTGCCTCCAAGTGGAGGAATGCCAGTCCGGCGATTTCACCATGGTTCTTCAAGCGGCATAAACCATGGTCCGTGGGAACACCACACCGAGACATGAATTGCCAAAGAACAGCACCCGATATGACAGGCGCGTTCCGAAACCGGCGAGGGTCAGGAATCAGCAGAAGACGGGAGAAAAGCCATAAATCCGGTTCAAGCAGCGCCCGAAACTGTGCGGATCATGCCAAAACCGTTCGCCCACGGGGGCTGCCATTGGGAACGGCGTGCAAAAATCCAACTGGCGTTCGCCCGCAAAAAGCCATGCTGAACTGACAGGGCTCATGCCGAACTGGCCCGGTATACGACGAAACGAGGCGCTGGCAATGAAACACAAAGAAACTGGCAAGGCCAAAGCGCCGT